>Ga0137415_10001350_pt1 | contig 24136 bp, 17 predicted proteins | sample CZODoug3_1_1_16f_FD_183082 | JGI IMG/M metagenome (GOLD analysis project Ga0137415, IMG submission 183082) | Vadose zone soil fungal communities from Angelo Coast Range Reserve, California, USA - CZODoug3_1_1_16fungal (Hybrid Assembly) | ecosystem: Environmental > Terrestrial > Soil > Vadose...
CCACCCAGAGCGCCAGCGCGTCGACGGCCGCGCGGACGCAGGGAAGCATCGGGCGTAGGACGGTGTCCCCATACGCATCGACGCCGGCGTGATCGTCGTAAAGGGGATCGACGTGATTCCCGCCCTGGACCACGTAGTAGCGGTACGATTTCGACTGGCGCGCCTGCGCGACCATCTGAGCGTACAGTTCGGAGTCAGTCGCGATCGGCAGCAGCGAGTCCTGATCGCCGTGCAGCGTGATCAGCGGGTGTTGGATGTCGCCGGTATTGCCCACCGCCTGGAGGCGCCCGGCGAGCGCGGGGTTCGCCACGACCCGCGCGCGGTAATCGTAGCTTGCGTCCGGGTCGCCGGGCGGCACCGTGAGCGCCGCGGGCGAGACGCAAGGCGGACCGATTCCGAGCGGATCGGAGCAAGTATATCCGGTGTATTCAGGGTCGAACTCCAGACGGTAGATCTTCTGCGTCAGGCCCCAATAGATGCCCCAATGGTAGTTCCAGAGTGGCTGCGACTGCGGATTGAAGCCGACCGCCGCGAGCGCCTGCACCGCGGCGGGATCGCCGGCCACGTCCGCGGGGAAGTTCGCCAGCGCAGTCGGCAGGTACGTGAACAGGTTGTAGCCGGTCGTCGGCGCCTGCGTCTGCATTCCCGGAGGGAGCGAGGGCACGAAGAGCGTTCCCTCCCAATCGACGCCGCCGTCGTACAGGGGCTGCTTCTTCGTATCGGTCTCGATGGCGCGCCGGGTCTGGTAGCCGCCGTTCGAGATTCCTGCGACGTAGGACCGGGTCACGCCTGGGACTCCGTACTGCGGCGCGAGCGAGGTCAGCAACGCGCGGGCGGCGCTCGTCGCCTGCCGGATCCGCGTGGTCCACTCCTGCACGGCGGCGCCGGGAACCCAGGGCGTGGCTCCGCCGCCGACCTCGTCGGAGCCCGCGCGGAAGAAGTTCGCGCCCATGTTGCCTTTGTCCTGGCTGACGTATGCCCATCCTTTCTCCAGCGCGTAGTCCGAGAAGATGAAGTCGCTGGAGAACGCGTCGCGGATTCCCGGCGTACCGGTGGTGAGCAGGTGTCCGTCCCAATCGTCGGGGATTCGGATCACGAACTGCGCGTCGTGATGGCAGCCTGCAAGGCACGTCTGTCCGACCGTCGGCGGAGGCGTGCAGCCGGGGATGAACGGCGTCCCGTCCTTGGCCGTCAGCGCCGGCTCGACTTGGAAAGCATTGCAGGCGTCCGGGAAGTAGCCGTCGATCTGCAACCCGCTGACCGGGGGCGTGGTCGGCTGCGTATACTTCGAATTCAGCGTTCCGGAGCCAGGTGGCGGGAAGCCCATTCCAGTGAGGCTCTGGGGGTCGGTGTAGGGGTTCCCGGTCGTGGTGAGGTCGGCGACCCGGTGGCAATCGATCCATTCGGCGCCCAGGAGCTTTTGCCAGGCGCCGAGGTCGGCCGGGCAGGAGTGGGTCGCCGCCGCAACCGGGAACGGCGCCAGCAGAAGGAGGGCGAGGCATGCCTTCATTCGGGACCTCCGCGGGGTGGCTGAATCTGGTGCCGCGATCGCGGGGAAGGAAGCGCCCGCCGGCAGCGCCGCCGGGCTCCCTATCGGTGCGGCCGTTCGGGCGTGACGGCGAGAGCCCGGCGGAAAGACGCTTCGGCGCAAACCGCTAGGGGGAAAACGCTGCGCGCGAGAGCGCCGGTCCGCCGGGCAATTACTACGAGCGCACGGCTCCGTCCACGCCACAATACCGGGCACCACGGAGGGTCGCCGTTCGCGGCGGGCCCGATCGCTCCTCGGAGCTTGCGCTCGTGCGAGCTTCCGCATTGAAATGACGATTCATTTTCCCCATCGACCCTTGCCGAGTCAGCCGTCCGGGTCCGGGGCCGGACCCAGGTCGACCTCGAGCTCGGAGGTGAGGGCGGCCAGGATGCGTTCGGCAGCGAGGGCGTCCTCGGGCATCCGCTCCAGGACGCGCCGGATGGCCTGCTCCACGGTGCCGACTCGCAGCGCGTCCACGTCGCGTCCGCGCGGCGTCAGGCCGAAGAGCGCTCGGCGCGCGTCCTTCGGGTCCGGGCGGCGCCGAAGAACGCCCCGCGATTCGAGACGGTGCAGAATGCCGGTCAGCGTGGATGGGTGGACGTGCAGGCTCTTCGCGAGCGCCCCTGCCGAGATGCCCGGGGACCGGCCCACGAAGCCGACCACCAGCCGCTGAGAAACCGTGATGCCGTAGGTCGTCTCCATGCGCTTCGACGCTGTGTGCAGCCCGTGGTCCAGCGCCCACAGCTGCCTCATGAATTTCAAGACGGGGCCGAGATCCGCTCCCGCCTTGCCCGGGCCGTCGCCGGGAAACGGCGTTTTGCGGCTTGACATGTGTGTACTCCTGCTTCCCCGGGCGACCCCGCGGTGTCAACGGACCTTCGTCAGCGGCCGACATCAAATCGCAACACGCCAGGCCTGATCATGGCGCACGGCATGCCGAACACCCAGGTCGCCACGAAAGTGACAAGGTTGATAAAGCACCTGCGCGATCGGCACGGGCTGCAGATCCTGGGCTGTGACCGGTGCGAGGGGGCCGGCTGCCCTGGCTGCCACTTCCAGGGAATTCTCGGCGTGGATTTCGACGCCGGGAAGGACGACGCCTGCGGACCTGATTGCCCTGCCAACGACCTGTTCCGCCAGCGTCTGAACTGACGCTTCTGCCCGGCCGGCTCGCCGCCGTCGTGTGGGTGCCACTCGCCCGGACGACGGCGCGCGTGCTCCTTTGAGCGACTGAAAGGATCTTTCGGCCCCCCACCAAGTTTCTTTCGAGGATGCCGGCGATCGTCCTTGCGTTCGCAGGGATCACCCATGGCCCCGCGATTGCTGTGCAAGGCCTCCGATGGTCCGAGCATCGACCGCTCTCCTGCTGTGCGCGGCCGCCGTGCGCGCCGAGCCTCAGCCTGTGGCCGAAGCAGCCCCGCAGCTCCCACCCGTGCTCACCTTGGAGAGGGCCCGCGAGATCTTCCGGCAGCGCGGCTTCGACCTGCTCGTCGCCGAGGCCAACGTAGCGTCCGCCGAGGGAGACCTCGCGATCGCCGGCGCCCTCCCGAATCCGGGCGTGTCGCTGTCGGCGAGCAAGAGCTTCGGTTGCGGCGGTTTGCAGGATTGCGTGACGAAGTCGTACGGCGTCGGTATCGCCGACAACGCCCTGGTGTCCAACCTGATCAGCGGCAAGCGCGGGCTGCGCAAGGACTTTGCCGGGGCGGCGCTCGAGGCCGCGCGGCGCTCGCGCGACGACGCCCATCGGACGCTGGAGTTCACGCTCGCGCAGACCTTCTACCAAGCGCTGCTGGCATCGGCGCAGCGCGACGTGGCGCGGGAAAATCGGGACAGTTTCCTCCGCACCCGTCAGCTCAACGAAAAGCGGTTCGAGCTGGGCGCGATGAACGAGGCGGATCTCGCCACCATCCAGGTGGCGCACCTCGAGTCCGAGCAGGCGCTCGACACCGCGGAGCAGAACCTGCGTGCGGCAAAGGTGGCGTTGGCGTTCCTGCTCGGGTTCCGCAAGCTCGTGCCCGACTACGCCTTGGATGAGAAGGAGCTCGAATTCTCGCTGCCGGGTCCGGTGGCGACCGCCACGCGCGGTTCGCTGCTCGAGAGGGCCTTGGAGCGGAGGCCCGACCTGGCGGCGCTCACCCAGCAAGCGCACCGGGCCGAGGCCGGATTGCGGCTGGCGAAGCGGAACATCTTCCCGGATGTCGGCCTGAGCTTCGTCTACGCGACCAGCAGCGACTTGAGCGCCACGCCCCAGGCTGGCTCGATCGGCATCTCCTTCAATCTGCCGCTGCTCTATTTCCAGCGCGGAGAGATCCGCAAGGCCGAGGTCGACGTCGTCACCCAACACATTTTGCGGCAGAAGATCGAGGCCCAGGTTGTCGTGGACGTAGAGACCGCCTGGGCGCAGCTGCAAGCTTCCCGCAACCAGGTCCAGCGGATGCAGGCGACGCTGCTCGGGCGCGCGCGGAAGGCGCGCGACCTGGTTCAGGTGCAATACGAGAAGGGCGCAGCCTCGCTGCTCGACCTGCTCAACGCACAGCGGACGTATACGGCCACGCGCGGCGAATACGCGCAGGACCTCGCCAACTACTGGATCGCGGTCGGCCTGCTCGAGCAGGCGACGGGCACGAGGCTCAAGTCATGAAGGCGTCTCTCGCGCTTGCTTGCGCGTTCCTCTTCGCCTGTCACCGCGGCGGGAAGACGGACGCTGCTCCGCCGGAGGACGAGAAGTGGATCGCGCCAGCGGTCTTCGAGCGCGGCGAAGCGAAGGTAGTCGAAGCGAGGCGGCAGCTGATCGCCGCGCCCATCGCGGCCGGGGGGCGCATCGCTTTCGACGATCTCCGCGTCTCCCATGTCTTCTCGCCGGTGACCGGACGGGTCACGCGCGTCATCGCGCAGCCCGGGCAACAACTGAGCCAGGGCTCTCCGCTCGTCGCCATCGCGTCGCCCGACGTCAGCAGCGCGGTCGCCGACGAGGTCAAGGCGCGCGCCGACCTGGTGGCCGGGCAGCACGAGTTCGATCGACAGCAGAAGCTCTTCGCGGCCAGCGCCGGCCCTCGCCGGGATCTGGAAACGGCGGAGGACAACTACCGCAAGGCGAAGGCGGAAGAGCAGCGAGCGTTGCAGCGGCTGCGATTCTTGCGGGCAGGCAAATTGGATGCCCTGACCCAGGAGTACACGCTGGTCAGCCCCATCGACGGCCGGGTGATCTCGCGCAGCGTGAACCCGGGTCTGGAGGTGCAGGGACAGTTCTCGGGCGGAACGCCCTCGGGTGAGCTCTTCACCGTCGGCGACACCGACCAGGTCTGGCTTTTCGCCGACCTCGCGGAGAACGACTTGCCGGAGGTGCGTCCGGCTGCCGCGGTCAAGGTCCGGGTGCTTGCCTACCCTGACCGGGTGTTCGGAGGCCGCGTGGACTGGATCAGCCCCACGTTGGACCCCGCCCTGCGCACGGCGCGGGTCCGCTGCTCCCTGCCCAACCTCGAGGGGCTGCTCAAGCCGGAGATGTTCGCCAGCGTCCTCATCGATCGCCCAGCGCTCTTGACGGTGGCCGTCCCGCCCGACGCGGTCGAGCGCATCAACGGCCATGATTTCGTCTACGTCGAGAGTGGCGCGGCGCCGGACGGCAAATCGATCTTCAAGCGGCGCCGGGTGACGACGCCGAGCTACGCCGCATGGCGGGAGCGGCGTGCGCGGCCCGCCTCCGAGGTGTTCGTTCCGGTCCATCCGAGCGAGCCCGACGTCGTCGCGGTCTGGGCCGGGCTATCGGAAGGCGAGAAGGTGTTGGTCGACTCGGGGCATCCGCGCTCGCACGCGCCCGAGGAGGTCATCCTGACCGACTCGCAATTCGCCGCCGGGAAGGTGGCCACCGTCGCGGCGGAGGAGCGCGAGGTGGCCGACGGCATCACTGTCGGCGGCCGGCTGACCTTCGACGACTTGCGCGTCACGCACGTCTTCCCGCCCGTGAGCGGCCGCATCACGCAGGTCCTCGCCGCGCCTGGCCAGCGCGTCGGCAAGGCGGCGGCGCTCGCGATCATTCTCTCGCCGGACCTCGGCAGCGCTTTCTCCGACGAGCTCAAGGCCAAGGCCGACCTGGTCGCCGCCGAGCACGAGGTCAGGCGTCAGCGCGAGATGCAGGCCCTCAAAGCCAGCTCGGATCGCGACCTCCAGATCGCCGAGGACAACTACCTTCGGTCCAAGGCCGAATACGCCCGGGCCACCGAGAAGACGCGCTTGCTGCGGGAGGGCGCACGCAACCGCGTGACGCAGGAGTTCGTGCTCCGCAGCCCGATCGAGGGCGAGGTCATCGCGCGCAATGCGAACCCCGGCGTGCAGGTCCAGGGCCAGTACTCGGCCGGCGGCAACGTGCAGGAGCTGTTCACCATTGGCAGCATCGACGAGCTGTGGCTCGTGGGCGACGTCTACGAAAGCGACCTGCCCTTCGTGAAGCAGGGCGCGAACGTGGACCTGCGCGTGTCCGGCTACCCCGGGCGCGTCTTCAGCGGGCGGGTCGATTGGATCTCGGACACCGTCGACCCGGTGCTTCGCACAGTGAAGGTGCGGTGCGTGCTGAACAACGCGGACCGCCTGCTGCGCCCGGAGACGTACGGAGTGGTCACCATCGCTGCGCCCGCGCGGCGGGCGGTGACGGTGCCGCGAGACGCCCTCTTGAGGCTGGGCGACGAGACCGATGTGTTCGTGGAGGCGCCGCGCGCGGCGGGCGGCGGCGTGCCTTTCCGGCGCAGGGCGGTGCTGGCAGACGAACAGGTCCCGGGCGACGTGGTGCCGGTCCTCGCTGGACTGCAGCCTGGCGAGCGCGTGGCCGCGCGTGGCTCGATCTTCCTGGTCGGGAATTGAGATGATCCGCAGGCTCGTCGACGCAGCCCTGCAGAATCGCGTGATGGTCGCGGCCCTGGTGGCGATCCTCTTCGTCGGGGGGCTGGCCGCGTATCGGCGTCTCGCGATCGAGGCCTACCCGAACCCGGTCCCGCCGCTCGTCGAGGTGCTCTCGCAGCCTCCGGGCTGGAGCGCGGAGGAGACGGAGCGCTACGTCACCATTCCGCTCGAGGTTGGACTTGCAGGAGCGCCTGGCCTCGATCACGTGCGCTCGCAATCCCTGTTCGGGTTGAGCGACGTGAAGTGCTACTTCAAGTGGGGCACCGACTACTGGGCAGCGCGGCAGGAGGTGATCAACCGGCTGCAGTTCATCCAGCTCCCGCCCGGCGTCACCGCGCAGCTCTCACCGTGGAACTCGACCGGCGAAATCTTCCGCTACACGCTGCGCGGCAAGGGCTACTCGCTTCTCGATCTGAAGACTGCCGAGGACTGGATCCTCGAGCGCCAGTGGAAGCAGGTCCCGGGCGTCATCGACGTGATCAGCTTCGGTGGCCTCAAGAAGGAGTACCACGTCGAGGTCGACCCCTATCTGTTGCGCGCGCGCGGAGTGACGCTGACGCAGCTTTCGCTGGCGCTCGCCAACGCCAACCAGAACGTCGGTGGTCAAAGGGTCACGCTCGGCGCCCAGGCATATACCGTCCGCGGCATCGGGCTGATCGGCTCCCTCAAGGACATCGAGGACGTGGTCATTGCCGAGCAGAAGGGTATCCCCGTCCGCGTCCGCGACGTGTCGAAGGTCTCCATCGGACACGCCCCCCGGCTGGGCATGGTGGGCAAGGACGACGAACCCGACGTGGTCCAGGGGACCGTGCTGATGAGGTACGGCGCGGAGACCGACGCCACGCTCAAGGCGATCGGCGATCGGCTGAAATACATCCGCGACAACCACCTCCTGCCGCCGGGCATGGAGATCGCGCCTTTCTACGACCGGGGCGATCTCGTCCACGTCACGACGCGAACGGTGATCGAGAACCTCCTCGTCGGCATGGGGCTGGTCACGGTGGTGCTCATCCTGTTCCTGGGCGGCTGGCGCGCCGCGCTGATCACCGCGATCAACATCCCGCTCGCGTTGCTCATCGCCATCATCGGGCTGGTGTTCACGGGCACCTCCGCCAACCTGATCTCGCTCGGCGCGGTCGACTTCGGCATCGTCGTCGACTCGACCGTGATCGTGATGGAGAACATCTTCAGGCACCTGGGCGAGAACAGCGCCGCCACCGTCGGCGAACGGATCCGCAAGGCGGTGTCCGAGGTGGGCAAGCCGATGGCGTTCTCGACGGTCATCATCGGCGTCTCCTTCCTGCCGCTGTTCACGATGACCGGCGTATCGGGAGTGATCTTCGCGCCGATGTCCCACACGTACGCGTTGGCCATCGGCGGCGCGATCGTCCTTGCCCTCACCTTGACCCCGGTGCTCTCCTCGCGCTTCCTGCCCGCGCAGCTCGAGGAAAAGGAGAGCCGCCTCATGCGTGCGCTCCACCGCATCTACGATCCCCTGTTCGAGGCGGGCCTGCGAAATCCGCGGCGGGCGATTCCGCTCCTGCTCCTGCCGGTCGTGGCCTGCATCGCGCTCTTCCCGCTGCTCGGGCGCGAGTTCATGCCCCACCTCGAAGAGGGCAACTTCTGGATCCGCGCCACCTTGCCGCAGTCGGTCTCGCTGGAGGAATCGGCGAAGCACGTCGGCCGTATGCGCGAGATCATCCGCAACCATCCCGAGGTGGTCACGGTCACCTCGCAGCTCGGCCGCCCCGACGACGGCACCGACGTCACCGGATTCCACAACATGGAGTTCTTCGCCCCGCTCAGGCCCGAAGGCGAGTGGAAGCACGGCCTCGACAAGGACAAGCTGACGAAGATCCTCCAGAAGGAGCTGCAGGACGAGTTCCCCGGCGTGGTCTTCAATTTCTCGCAGTACATCGCCGACAACGTCGAGGAAGCGCTCTCGGGCGTAAAGGGCGAGAACAGCGTGAAGGTCACAGGGCCCGACGTGAAGGCGAACGACGGCCTCGCCGAGCAGATGGTCGAGGTGATGAGCAAGGTGCGGGGCGTCGACGACCTCGGCCTCATCCGCTCGATGGGGCAACCGAGCATCAAGATCGTCCCCGACCGGACGCAGTGCGAACGCTACGGGCTCAATACGGGCGACGTCGAGGCGGTGGTGCAGGCCGCCATCGGCGGGCAAGCGGTGACGCAGGTCTTCGACGGCGAGAAGAGCTTCGCGCTCACCGTGCGCTGGTTGCCACAGTACCGCAGCGACCTGGCCGCGCTCCGGCGCATCACCGTGTCTTCGCCGGACGGCAGCAGCATCCCGCTCAGCCAGCTGGCGACCATCACCACCGAGGACAGTCCGAACGTGATCCGTCGCGAGGACGGCAGGCGCTACACGCCGGTGAAGTTCTCGGTGCGCGGACGCGACCTCGCCTCGACCATCGAGGAATCGCAGCGAAGGATCGAGGAGTCGGTGAGGCTCCCGCCCGAAACGAGCCTGATCTGGTCGGGGGAGATCAACGAGCTCAGGGAGGCGCAAGACCGGCTGCTCCTCATCGTGCCGCTCACGCTGCTGCTCATCGCCTTTCTCGTTTACAGCGCGGTGCGAAATTGGGCCGCGACCCTGATCGTGCTGATCTCGATCCCGGTCGCCTGCACCGGCGGCATCCTGGCCCTGCTCGTCACCCGCGAGGAGCTGTCAGTCTCGGCCGCGATGGGCTTCATCTCCATCTTCGGCATCGCGGTACAGGATGCGCTGCTGATCGTCACGTATTTCCTGCAGCTGCGCAGCGGGGGCGAGCCCATCGAGGCAGCGGCGCGCTCGGCCGCGCAGAAGCGCCTCCGGGCGGGCATGATGACGACGCTGGTCGCCATGATCGGCTTGTTGCCCGCGGCGCTCTCGCACGGTATCGGGGCGCAGACGCAGCGGCCGCTGGCCATCGTGGTGATCGGCGGAGCGCTGATGCTGGCGGCGCTCACCCGCCTGATGCAGCCCCCTCTCCTGGTCATGGCCTACCGCTGGCTGGAGGAGCGCTCTGCCCGCAAGGCGCGAACTGAAGCGCCGCTTCCGGCTGTATGATTCGACGACCATGAAGCTCCGGCCCCGCATCGCGCTCGTCTCCTGCCTGGTGGCCTTGTTCTCCGTCGCCGCGACCGGCGTCCTGCTCATCCAGCAGTCGCGCGCCTACTCGGCCGAGGAGCTCTCGCAGAGGCAACTGCTCCTGGTGCAGAACCGCGCCTTCGCGCTCGACGACAGCGTCGAGCTGGCGACGCGCGAGCTCGTCCGCCTGTCGCACATGGCCGAGGTGGACCTGACCGACAACGATCTGCGTCCGGAGGCGACGCTGCTCGCGCACGCCCACCGGAACTCGAGCCTCTTCAACATCGGCCTGCAGATCCTCGACGCGAGCGGCCGCTGCCTCTGGTCGGAGCCCGAATCCACCGAGTGCGCGGGGCAGGAATACGGCAGCGAGCCGTGGCTCGTCGCCGGCCGGCGCGCCACGGAGCCGGTGGTCATGGGCGAGCGTCCCGGGCGCGGGTTGACGCGTGTCAATCTCGTCGTACCGATCGGTGGGAAACGGGGCGCTGCCGACGGCGTTCTGCGCGGCATCATCGATCTGCGCACCGACAGGATCATCTCGCCCACCATCACCGAGGACCTGCCCGCCGGCACCGAGGCGCTGGTGACGGCGGATGGTTCGGTCGTGTTCCCCGCGCACCTCGACCAGACCGAAGGCTGGCAGCGGGCCAGCGCCGCAGCAGGGGCGCGCAAGGCAGGCACGTTCATCACGCGCGAACAGGGAGAGCGCTGGCTCTACGCCTACGCGCCGGTCGCACATGCGCCGTTGGGGCTTGCGTTCCGCTGGCGCTATTCGTCGCTCGACAAACGTCTCGAGCAGCAGCTGCGTCTGCTGCTCGAGATCCTCGCGGCGGGCGGCGCGCTCGCGGTCCTTCTGGGGTTCGTCTCTTCGCGGTTCTTGACCAGACCGCTGGAGGCGCTGGTGCGCGCGGTGCGCGAGTTGGGAGCATCGCGCGCCCGCGGCGGGCCAGTGCCGGCGGAAGCCGTTCCCGGGGCGGGTCGGTTGGACGAGCTGGGAGAGCTCGCCCGGGCCTTCGACGAGCTGCGCGGAAAGCTCGCCGAGGGTGACCAGCTCCACCGCAGCGATCTAGTGCACATTCGCGATCTGGCCTCGTCGCTGGAAGAACGCGTTCGCGCGCGGACCGCAGAGCTCGAGTCCGCCCAGCGCTCGCTGCTGGCGCAGGAGCGGCTCGCAGCCATGGGGCGGGCCGCAGCGGCCATCTCGCACGAGCTGAAGAACTCCCTGGGCGCCTTGGGCATGGGGGTCGATCTCATCGCATCGCAGGCCTCCGCTTCCGGATTGCAGCGCGCCCACGCGCAGATTCGCGAAGAAATCGCGCGCCTGCGTGGGATGACCGACCAGCTGCTCGTCTTTGCCCGCAGCCCGCGGCTCGACGCGCACCCGGTCGACCTGCAACAGACCGTACGGCGGGCGGTCGCGCTCTGCGCGGAACAAGCGGCAAACGCGCAGGTCGGCCTCACCGTGGACGTCGCGGAAGGAGGGGTGCCGCTGGTGGTCCCCTGCGACGAGCCCCGCATCCAGAGCGTGCTCGTCAATCTGGTCCAGAACGCGATCGAGGCCATCACCTGGAGCCCCGAGCCGCGCCCGGTACACGAGGTGCGCATTGCCACGACGCGGTCCGGCAGCGCCGCCGTCATCGTGATCGAGGACAGCGGCCCCGGTCTCAACGAAGAGGCGCGCGCCCACCTGTTCGAGCCGTTCTTCACGACCAAGCGCAACGGCACGGGTCTCGGTCTCGCCACCGCGCAGCGCTTCGTGACCGCGCACGGCGGCCAGATCTCCGCCGCGCGGTCCGACCTGGGCGGGGCCCGTTTCGTCATCGAGCTGCCGCTCCGCGCGGTGCGCTCGGCGGAGGCGGCCGCATGAGCTCCTCGGTATTGGTGATCGACGACGAGAAGTCGTTCCGGATCATCGCCGAGGAAGCCCTGACCCGCGAAGGCTATGCCGTACGCACCGCCGACAGCGGCGCTGCCGGGGCTCGCGCCTACGGCGACGAGCCGGCGGACGTCGTGGTGCTCGATCGCAACCTGCCCGACGTGGACGGAGTCGATCTCCTCGGGAGGCTGGCGCGCGAGGCGCAGGAACGTGGGGTCGACACGCTCTTCCTCGTCGCCACCGCTTACGCCGACGTCGAGAACGCCGTGCAGGCGCTGCGGCAGGGGGCCGAGGATTACCTGACCAAGCCGCTCCAGCTCGCCGACCTGCTAGTCAAGATCCGCAAGGCGCTCGAGGCGCGGCGGCTGCGCAACCGGGTGCGCGCGCTGCGCCACGACGCTCCTTCGCGCGCGCTTCTCGACAGCCGGAGCCCGGCCATGCGCGAGGTGCTCGAGCGCGCGCGGCGCGTCGCGCAGAGTCCCTCCACATCGGTCTTGCTGCAGGGCGAGAGCGGCACCGGGAAGGAAATCGTCGCGCGCCTCATTCACGACCAGACGCCCGGCCGCCGCGAGGAGGCGTTCGTCGAGCTGAATTGCGCTGCGCTCTCCGAAGGGCTGCTCGAATCGGAGCTCTTCGGGCACGAACGCGGCGCGTTCACCGACGCCAAGGCGAGCAAGCGCGGTCTTTTCGAGCTGGCTGCCGGCGGGACGTTGTTCCTCGACGAAGTCGGCGAGCTCGGACCCCAGCTGCAGGCGAAGGTCCTCCGCGCATTGGAGACCACCACTTTCCGTCGCGTGGGCGGGACTCGCGATCTGAGCGCCGACGTGCGAATCATCGCGGCGACGAACCGGAACCTCGACGAAGAGGTCCGAGCCGGCCGGTTCCGCCTGGACCTGTTTCACCGGCTCGACGTCTTCCACCTCACGCTGCCGCCGCTGCGGGAGAGACGCGAAGACATCCCGGCGCTGGCACGGTGGCTGCTGGACCGGATCGCGCAACGGCTCCTCAAGCCGGTGCCGGCGTTCTCGGCCGAAGCGCTGCGGATCCTCGGCGATTACGACTATCCGGGCAACGTTCGCGAGCTGCGCAACATCCTCGAGCGCGCGCTGATCCTCGAGACGAGCGGCACCATCGGGCCGGACTCGCTGCTTCTCGGCAGCGCGAGGCTGGAACGGCCGCCCGCGGACGCTTTCTTCTCCGTAGGCCTCGCCGACGGGCAGCCGCCCACGCTGGCCGATCTCGAAAAGCTCTACATTGAACGGCTTCTCGAGCACGCCGGCGGCAATCGCTCACAGGTGGCGCGGTTCCTCGAGGTGTCATATCCGACGGTCGCCAAGAAGATCGCCGACTACGGCATCAAGCTTCCAGACTGAGAGACGCATCCGAATCCCTGCGGGACGGCGCAGCCCGGAGTCATTTCACGGCGTGCTCTGGCGGGACAAGTCGCCCGATGACCTCGAAGATGCGGTAGCGCTCGGGCGGCACCTTCCCGAGTCGCGCCCCAGGAAAGATCGTCCGCCGCGCCGCCCTGGCCAGGAGCGAGCACGGCGGACGATCCGGATCAATGCTGGCGCGCGGCCGTCGCCGAGCACCGCGGGTTCGCGGGCACGCCTTCCTGCACCTGCGCGATCTTCGGGTAGATGATGGGCGAGCTGCCGTCGGGCATGTTCTGCTGCACGACGAACAGGTAGTGCGCCTGGTACCCGTACTCCTCCGGGAAAGACAGGTACCCGCCGGGCAGGATCGATTCGATCTTGAGATTCGCGAGCGAGTCGCGGACGCGCTCGCGGTCCAGCGATCCCGCCTTCTCGATCGCCGTGAAGAGCGCCCGCGCCGCCTCGTACGACAGCGCCTCGTACCACTCGGGAACGCGCCGGTACTTGGCCTCGAAGGCATTCACGAAGGACTTGGCCAGGCCGTTCCTGCCAACCTGCGAGTCCCACCACACCGCCGAGACCACGTAGTCGGTCCCGCCGCTCGGCAGCGCCTCGCGGGCCTCCTTCTCCGGTCCACGCGCGCCGTAAGAGATCACTTTGTGGCACAGACCCATCGCCAGGTATTGCTTCTGCATGGCGATGTACTCCTGCAGGTGCGCGTCGACGATCAGCACGTCGGCCTTGGCCGCCTGGAGGCGGGAGAGCACCGGCTTGAAGTCCTTCGCGTTCAGCTCGAAGGACTCGTCGAAGACCAACTCGAACGCGGCGCGCCGCGCCGGCGTACCGGTCACGTAGCTGGAGACGCCCGTACGAACGTCCTTGCCGTGCGACGTGTTCTCCCAGGCGACCGCGACGCGCAGGGGCTTGGGCAGGTTGCCGGTGCGCTGCTCCTCGTCCATCCAGCGCATCAACGCAGCGGCGAGCTGCTGCGTCGGCGCGGAGAGGCTGAACAAGTACCGGAACCCACGCTGGTAGAGCGAGGTGGCGGAACCCGAAGAGGTGACGTAGGGCACCTTGAGCTTTTCGGCCGCCGCGCTTTGCGACTCGATGATCGGAGTGGAGAAGCTACCGAGCAGGAAGTCCGCGCCCTGTTTCTCCACCAGTTCGGCGGCCAGCGTAGCCGCGCGCTGCCGGTCGGTGCCATCGTCGACGACCTTCAGGCGCACCGGCATCCGCTGGTTTCCGACCATCAGACCGCCCTTGCTCATCGCCTCCGCGACTGCCAGCTCGTAGCCGTCGCGGACGCGCGCCCCCGCCTTCGCCTCGCCGCCGGTCAGCGGCAGCGAGGCCCCGATGACGATTTCGGTACGCCGACCTTCGGCGGAGGCGCCGGTCGCTGCGCATAAGGCCAGCCACATCAACCTTCCGTTCCATCTCGACATTGGTTTCCCCCCTAAAGTGAAAAGACGTATTCGTAATCAAGTCTTTCCGCGTGTCAGGTGTAAAGGCGCCGTGCTCCCACCCTCGGCGCCGGCGCTCCTACCCGGCGGCTCCGGTTGCCTGTGACGAACTTGCAAAAGGGCGCACGCGTGGTGGCCGCCCGGACAGGTCGCGCGAGGCGCAAGCGAGCGTCTAGCCGCCGTCTGAGCAGCGACCGAAGCGGCCGTCGGTAGGATTCTTGCCGCTCCGTCCATAGTCTGCCCGTCCAACTTCGAGACAGGAGCACAGGATGGCGATGTACGATCCGGTTCTGGCAGGTTCGCCCCAATTCCAGGGACACTCGGATGTCCGCTACGATCGTGGTCTCCGCATCAGCTGGAGCGCCGTGGTGGCAGGCACCGCGCTAGGGTGGGCGGTGTTCTCGTTGATCGGTCTGGTCGGGGCGGCGATCGGCTTGGCGAAATTCGACCCGTACTCCGCCAACCCCGCGAGCGGCCTCGGTGCCGGTTCCGGAGTCTTTGGAGTCGTCGCCCTCCTCGTCAGCTCCTTCCTTGGCGCATATCTGGCGGTCCGCATTGCCGGCGACCGCCGTCGGAGCGAAGCGCTGCTGCACGGCGCCCTGTGCTGGGCGTTCTCGCTGCTCATCGGTGCCATGCTCGCGCTGGGCGCAGCCCGCACCGCCGCGCAGAGCGCCGCGACGGTCGCTTCCGGCCCGCGGGCGCAAGCGAGGGCGGAACGCGAGACCAATGCGCGGCGTAACACCGGACCCACCCAGGCCGATCGCGACCGCGCCGCGGACGCCAGCGACACGGCGGCAAAGACCACCGGAGCCGCAGCGGGCGGCGCGATCCTCGGACTGATTGGCTCGATCATCGGAGCGTTCGCAGCGGCCCGCCGCAGGATCACCTCGAGCAGCTTGGACGGGGTGCAGAAGCGCAAGCGCGACGAGATGCGTGGGGCGCCTCCGGCGCCGGTCCGACGCGAGGAGCCAGTCATCGTTCCGCCCGAAGCCTGATCCCAACCCGGCCGCAGGCGGCGCCGGTCCTGTCATAGGCCCGGCGCCGTTCGCACTGGAGGACAAGCAACCCTGACCGTCTTGACTGCTCCAGGATATGCGGATACCTGCATGTCCTGATGCCAGCCCGCACCGTCGCCGCTCTCCACGTACGTCCGGTGTCCCGTCTCTTCAAAGCGTTGGGGGACGAGACGCGCCTGCGAATCGTCGCCCTGCTGGCTCACGGGGAGCTGTGCGTGTGCCATGTCCAGGAGGCGCTCGGTCTCACGCAGCCGAACGCCTCCCGCCAGCTCGGCATCCTCAAGAACGCGGGCATCGTCGATTCCCGCCGGGACGGAACCTGGACCTACTATTCGCTCACGCGACAGGCGGACGGGCATCGCAGCCGTCAGCTCGAGACCCTGGTTCGGACCTTCGCGGCGCAGGCAGTCCTCAAGAAAGACGTGGAGCGCCTGCGCGACCTGCGCGGCCCGGCGGCGTGCCGATGAGCGGCCCGGCGGAGCGGCCGAGCCTCGCGCGCAGGCTGGCGGCCGAGGCCCTCGGGACGGGGCTCTTGCTCGCGACCGTGGTGGGTTCGGGCATCATGGGCGAGCGACTCGCGGGAGGGAATGCCGCCGTCGCCCTGCTCGCGAACGCGCTCGCGACGGGCGCCGGACTCGTGGCCCTCATCCTGATGCTCGGACCCATCTCCGGCGCGCATTTCAACCCGGCCGTGACGCTCGCCGATGCGACGCTCGGCGGGCTGCCGCCGCGCGAGGCGGCTCTTTACGTGGCGGTCCAGGTGGCTGGCGCGTTTGCCGGCGTCGCCCTCGCGCACGGCATGTTCGGCGAGCCGGTGTTCTCGGCCTCGCGCCACGTCCGGGCGGGAGGCGCACAGTTCTTGAGCGAGCTCACCGCGACCTTCGGTCTCCTCGGGGTCATCTGGGGCGTCGCCCGCCGGCGCTCGACGGCAGTGCCCTTCGCAGTTGCCGCCTACGTCACCGCCGCCTACTGGTTCACGGCGTCGACCAGCTTCGCGAATCCGGCCGCGACGATGGCGCGCGGGGTGACGGACACCTTCTCCGGCATCCGCCCCGTGGACGTTCCGGCCTTCGTCGCGGCGCAGCTTCTCGGCGCGGCAGCGGCTACGCTGCTCTTCCGCTGGCTGGCTCCTGCGCTTCCCGAGGTCGCCGCCGAAGTCGTCGTGCCCCGAGCGGCGCAGGACGAGCCGACCCGAAGGCCGGTGGCGCGATGAAGAGGGTGATCTTCGCCTGCGTCCACAGCGCGGGGCGATCGCAGATGGCAGCGGCGTTCTTCAATTCGATCGCCGACCCTGCGAAGGCGGTCGCGATCTCGGCTGGGACCCAGCCGGGGGAGCGCGTCCACCCCGAGGTCCTCGCCGTCATGGGCGAGGCCGGGATCGACCTCTCGGGCGCGAGGCCGAGGAAACTCACGCCGGAGCTCGCACAGGGGACGACGCTGCTGGTGACGATGGGCTGCGGCGACGAGTGCCCGGTGGTGCCGGGCGCGCGACGCGACGACTGGCCGCTTCCGGACCCGAAGGGACGGCCGCTCGCGCACGTGCGGCAGATTCGGGACGAGGTCGAACGGAGAGTAGCCGCCCTGGTCAGCGCGGAAGGGTGGCTTCGTAGCCAGCCGGCAGGCTAGTGGCCGCCGATAGGGCGGCCCTGCGCTTTTCACGCCGCGGCGGTCATGGGATGCGTCATTCCGTCCGGAGGACCTGCTGCAGGTCGAGCTCCGCGAGGTCCAGCTCCTGCTCCAGCCGCTGGAACGCGTCGTCGCCGATCGTGCCGTCGGCGCGGAGCGCCGTCAGCCGCCGCCGTTGCGCGGCGGTCGCCGCGCGCACCGTCTCGGCGTCCTCGGGCGAAACTCCAGACGCGCCCGCGGGCCCAGGCCCGCGATCGGCGGCTTCGCCTTCGAGCTCGGCCTCGGCACGGCGTAGAAGCATCTCGTACCGATACCGCATGAACGCGGTCGTGTCCGTCCCTTCCTTCCCGTCGGTCACGGCGAGTCCGGCGCGCAAGGTCTCGACGCGGGCAAGACGCACTTCGCGCTCGACCGTATCGTCGTCGCCAAGCTGCAGCCACGTCATCATCGGACGCAGCGTCATGCCCTGCAGGACGAGCGTTCCGAGCACGACCGCGAATGCGGTGAAAAGGATGAGATCGCGGAACGGGAACCTCGTCGGAAGCGCAAGCGCCGCCGCCAGGGTCACCGTGCCGCGCATGCCGCACCACGACACCACCAAGGCGGCATTCCGCGAGAGCGCGATGGTGTCGAGGCGAGTCTGCGTTCCGTCGCGATTCGCCCGGCATCGCCATCGGCTGATCGCCGCCGCTCCTCCCACCCAGGCCGCGCGCGCGAGGATCGTCGCTGCGCAAACCGCGGCGGCGACCGCTGCGTAGTCCAGCCACATCGCGCGGCTGAGGCGGCCCGCGAGCGATCTCAGCTGGAAGCCAACCAGGATGAACGCGAGGACGTTCAGCACGAAGACGGCTACTTCCCACACCGCGTACGAGGGGATCCGGATGCGCGCCGGAATGGTTTCGCCCGAGCGCCGCGCAGCCGACATCGCGAACACGACCATGGTGAGGATGCCGGAGAGGTGCAGGCGCTCGGCGAGCAGCCAGACGGCGAACGCGCCGCAGAACTGGAAGACGACGGCGGTGGCGACGTCGTGCACCCGGGCCGTCGTGAACGCCATGGCGCGGGCGAGCAACAGGCCGAGGACGACGCTCCCCACGGTCACGAAGAGCAGCATCGGCACCACGGTCCACCCAGCCAGAAATCCGGTCGCCGTCGCGCCGACGGCCAGGCGGTAGACGAGCAGCGCGCTCGCATCGTTGAAAAGACTCTCTCCTTCCAGGATGACGAGGAGACGGTGCGGCGGACGCAGCTGCTTGAGGACCGCGGTGGCGGCGGCGGCGTCGGGTGGCGCGACGATGGCGCCGAGCGCGATCGCCGCGGACCACGGCATCTGCGGTACGAGCGCTCGCGCGACGACGGCGACGACGGCGATGGTGAGCGCCACGGCGCCGAGGGCGAGACCGGCGATGGTCCGCCAGTCGGCGCGCAGATCGCGCGGCGAGGAGTCGAACGCGGCATCGAGCAGCACGGGCGCGACGAAGAGCGCGAGCGCCAGCTCAGGATCGAGCACGAGCGTCGGGACACGCGGCACCAGCGCCAGCGCCGCCCCTGCCAGGGCGACGAGCGCCGGATACGGCGTCGTCAGCCTCCGCGCCAACGCGGCCAGGCCCGCGCCGGCGACGAGCAATGCGATGACGATCTCGAACACGTCCATACCTGCACCCAGGCGGAGCTTACGCAGGTAGATAGGAGAGTGGAAATGCTCCGTCGAGCATCGTGATGCCGATCGGGACGGATCAAGCCGCCTGGGTCGCTCGCCTGGCTCGCGCTGCTGGGCGTTGTGCGGGAACGCGGTCGGCTATTGCTTTACGGTTTTTTCCTCGCGCACCACGTCACCCTTGGCGTTCTTCTCCTTCGTCTCGGTGGTCGTGGTCTTGGTATCGTTTCCCATGCCGGGGCGATCGCGCTCGACGGTCGTCTCCGTCTTGGACACCGTCCCGCCGCCGGCGCGGGAGCGCGCCTTCGACTGCACCTTGGTCTTGTGCGTCGTGTTGCCCTTGGTGCTCTTCTTCTCGATCTGGACGTCGTTCTTGTCCTTCTTGACCTCGACCTTTTCCTTCTCCTCGGCTTTCAGTCCCGATGCCATCAGCGAAAAACCGGCCAGCACGCACGCAAACCGCTTCACGGTCGCCTCCTTGTGGGGAGATCAAAGCTGTGGACGCCCGTGACGCGCCACAACACTTGGGCGCCTGCCTGGCCGCCGCCAGCGGAGCCGAGCGGCAAGCCTTATCCCGGGGCCGAAACGATGGCTCAGGGCTCACGGCGGCAGCGTTGGTCGCGACGATGGGCCGCTCCGGCAGTCCCTCGCACGCCCCCACCCGGCGCGCACGCGCTATGATTGGCGCTGCGCCCGAGGTGGACCGACCGTGGCGATCGCCTTCATCAGCCATCCGGCGTGCCTGCGCCACCAGATGGGCGAAGGGCACCCGGAGCGGCCGCAGCGGCTCCTGGCGATCGAGGGCGGGCTGCGCGCCTCGTGGCTCGGCGACCGCCTCGTCCGCGCAGAGGCACCCGAGGCTACGCGCGAGCAACTCCTGCGCGTGCACGACGCAGCGTACGTCGACGAGTTGGAGCGGCTCTCTCCCGAGGAGGGGTTGACCTGGATCGATCCCGACACCGCGATGTGTCCGGATACGTGGCAGGCCGCGCTGCGCGCCGCGGGCGCCGGCATCCTCGGCACCGATCTGGTGATTGGACGGAAAGCGGAAGCCGCCTTCTGTAGCGTGCGTCCACCCGGGCACCACGCCGAGCGGGCGCGGGCGATGGGCTTCTGCTTCTTCAACAACGTGGCGATCGCCGCGGCACACGCGCTCGAGCATCACGGCTTCCGCCGGGTGGCGATCGTGGATTTCGACGTGCACCACGGCAACGGTACCGAGGACGCGTTCCGCGACGACTCGCGCGTGCTGATGGTGTCGACCTTCCAGCATCCGTTCTATCCCGGCAGCGGCGTCGAGGGCCGTTCCGAGCGCATGGTGAACGTCCCTCTCCCGGCGGGCGCTTCGAGCGAGGAGTTTCGCGCGGCCGTGACCGGGGAGTGGCTGCCCGCGCTCGACCGCTTCCGGCCGGAGATGATCTTCTTCTCCGCCGGATTCGATGCGCACCGGGACGACGGCATGGCGATGCTGCGGCTGGTCGAGTCCGACTACGCCTGGGTCACCCACCAAATCCGGACCGCGACGGCGAAGCATGCCGGTGGGCGGATCGTCTCGATGCTCGAGGGAGGTTACGACCTGGGCGCGCTCGCCCGGAGCGTGGCGGCGCACCTCGAGCAACTGACCGGTTGAGCTGTTCGAAAGTGGGACTGGTTTTCCCCGCCCCGGCCAGTTGCGCGCGCGCCCTCCCTTCGAAATCGGGTTGGCACGAATTTCGCTCCACCGCAGGGCCGCCTGGGGCAGACGACTGCCCCGCCGCTGGAGTGATCTCATGGAAGGAGTGCTTCGCGACCTCCGCTTTGCGCTGCGCGGCCTGCTCCGCACGCCCGGCTTCACCATCGCGGCGGTGCTCGCGCTGGCGCTGGGGATCGGAGCGACCACCGCCATCTTCAGCGTCGTGCACGCGGTGCTGTTGCGTTCGTTCGGCTGGGGCGAGGAGACCCGGCTCGTCTCCGTCTACCGCGTGTTCGCGGGAATCGGGACCGGCAAGGGCAGGCTCTCGATCGCCGAACTGGACGATCTGAGGGAGGCGCGGTTCCTCGAGAGCGTCGGCTCGTTCAACGGCCGGACGGCGTCGCTTCTGCGCGCCGATGGCGCCGAGCGGGTGCAGGTGGCGCGGGTGACCTCCGGGTTCTTCGGCGTGCTCAACGTGCGGCCGCAGTTCGGGCGCGCATTCGGCCCGGACGAGGACCTGAAGGGCAACGACGGCGTCGCGCTGGTGAGCGCCCGGGCATTCCGCCTGCGCTTCGGCGGCGACCCGACCGCCGTCGGCCGGTCGGTCACGCTCGACGGTCAGAGCCATGCCATCATCGGTGTCCTTCCGGAGGGTTTCAGGTACGGCGGCGAGCACGATTTCTTCATCCCGTACGGCTTCAGGCAGACGCAGCGCCTCGAGGAGCCCGGGTCGCACTACCTCGAAGTGGTGGCGAAGCTGCGGCCCGGGGTCCGGCTCGATGCGGCAGGCAAGGCGCTCGAGGAACACGTCGCGCGGATGAGCGAAGCGCATCCGCGGGACTATCCCGCCGAGCTGCAGGCGTCGCTCAAGCTGGAGCCCCTCCGAGAACGGTTCGTCGCCTCCACCCGCCAGCCCATCCTGGTGCTCTTCGGAGCGGTGCTGCTGGTCCTGCTCATCGCCTGCGGCAACGTGGCGAACTTGTTGCTCGCGCGATCCGCGGCGCGGGAACGCGAGTTCGCTCTGCGCGCGGCGCTGGGAGCGGAGCGGTCGCGCATCGTCCGCCAGCTGCTGACGGAAGGGTTCCTGCTCGCCGCCATCGGCGCGACGCTGGGGATCCTGCTCGCGGGATGGGGGCTGGACACGCTGCTCGCGGCGGCCCCCCGTCAGATCCGCGAGGTGGCGAACGTGCGCCTCGATCGCGCCGTGCTGCTGTTTTCTTCGGGGCTGACGATCGCGACGACGCTGGTGTTTGCGCTCGTGCCGGCGCTCCGCGCGAGCCGCGTGGATCTGGCCGCGTCGCTCAAGGACGGCGGCCGGGGGACGGCGGGCGCGCCGGCCGCGCGGCTGCGGACCACCCTGGTCATCGCGCAGGTCGCGGTCTGCCTGTTCCTTCTTACCGGAGCCGGTCTGCTTCTCCGCAGCTTCGGGCAGCTCCTGCGCGTCTCGCCGGGATTCGACCCCCGCGGCGCCATCGCCGCGGAGCTCGCACCCGCGGGTCCGGCGTTTTCCGATCCCGGCGTGCGCGAGCGCTATTTCGAGCAGGCCCTGCGGGTGGCCGCGGCGCTTCCAGGCGTGACCGCGGCGGGCGGCATCAACGTCCTCCCGACCCGCCTCAAGTTCGGCCAGACGTACGTGATCGAGGGCTACGAGCTGCGCGCGGGAGAGCCGCCGCCGACAGACGAGTTCCGCTGCGTGCTGCCCGGATACTTCGCTGCGATGCGCCAGGGCATGGTCGCGGGCCGGGACCTCTCCACCGCCGACGACGCGAAGGCCCCCTCCGTGGTGCTGGTCAACGAGGCATGGGTGCGGCGTTACTTCCCCGGGCGCGAGGTCGTCGGTCGGCGCATCCAGGTCGACACCGATCGCCATCCGAACGCCTGGCGCACGATCGTCGGGGTGGTCGCCGACGCGCGCGAGCACGGTCTCGACCAGCCGGCGCCACCCGTCTTCTACTTCGCTGCCGCTCAGGAGCCGCCGGACTGGATGACGCTGGTGGTCCGCGGCCAGATCACGCCCGCGGCGCTGCGCACCGAGCTCTCCCGCGCCGATTCCGCGCAGCCCGTCGATCGCGTGTCGCCGCTCGAAGAGGTGCTCGCCGCATCGCTGGCCGCGCGAAGGTTCCCGCTGCAGCTCCTGGGCGTCTTCGCCGCCCTCGCGCTGGTGCTCTCCGCGGTCGGCATCTACGGGGTCACCGCGTATGCCGTCGCACAACGGACGCGCGAGATTGGCGTCCGCATGGCCATCGGCGCCTCGGCGGGTGCCGTGGTCCGGATGGTGCTCACGGGCGCGCTGCGTACCGTCGGCATCGGCGTCTGCATCGGCACCGCCGCCGCGCTGGCGGCGGGACGTCTGATCGCGTCCCAGCTCTACGGCGTGAGCGCCCGCGACCCGGTGACGTTCGCAGCCATCGCCGCGCTGCTGGTGCTGGTGGGGCTCGCCGCGAGCGGCATTCCAGCGCTGCGCGCGGCGCGCATCGACCCGATGGCCGCGCTCCGGGCGGACTAGAGCAAAGCGGCGAGCCGGGGCGAGGCATACAATCGCCTCGATCGCGCGACTTCCTCGGGAGACAGCATGCAGCAGGCAGACGGGGTGGACGGCGGGGGGCTTTCCGGAGCGCCTCCGAGGCGCGAGGCGCTGGCGGTGCTCGCGCAGAACCGCCGCGCATTCCTCTCCTTCCTCGAGAGCCGGATCGGCCGCCGCGACCTCGCCGAGGACCTGCTGCAGGAATCCTTCGCGCGTAGCCTCGACAAGGTGCCGCTCGAGAGCGAGGAGTCGGCGGTCGCGTGGTTCTACCGGGTGCTGCGCAACGCAGTCGTCGACCATTACCGGCGCAGCGGCGCGACCGAGCGCGCGCTCGCGGCGCTCGCTCGCGAGCTCGACGAGAAGGGGGAGCCGGACCTCGACGAGCGGAACGCCGTCTGCCGCTGCGTCGCCCGGCTGTCCGAGACGCTCAAGCCCGAGTACGCGCTGGCGCTCCGCCGCATCGACGTGGACGGTCTATCCGTCCGGGATTACGCCGCCGAAGCGGGCATCACGCCCAACAACGCCGGCGTGCGCGTCTTCCGCGCGCGGCAAGCGCTGCGCAAGCGCGTCGTCCGCTGGTGCGCTTCTTGTGCCGAGCGCGGCTGCATCGACTGTTCCTGCGGGGAGCCAGCCAGCGCCGGATGCACCCACGAGACGGTGCCCGGGACGTGAGAAGTCCGGGGGAAGGGACGAGGCACACGCGCGCGGCATGTCCCAAATCGTGGGAACAATGTCCTTGCGGACAGCGCGGCACCGGCGCAGCATGGGCGGATGGAACGCGTCGCCGCGCCCTCCCGCCTGCTGCGCATCGGGCTGTTCGTCTATCCGGGAGTGCAGGCGCTGGACCTGTCGGGTCCGCTGGAGCTGTTCGCCCGGGCGACGCGGATCCTGCGGGACGAGGGCCGGACCCATCCCGGTTATTCGCCGATCGTGATCGGTACCGGTGAAGAACCGATCGCCGCCTCGTCCGGGTTCAGGTTCCTCGCCGACGAAAGCTTCCGTTCGCTGCGCGGCCAGGTGGACACGCTGCTGGTGGTCGGCGGCCTCGGCGTCGACGCGCAGCTGGGACAGGCGGCCGTGCTTCGCTGGCTGCGGCAGATGGCGCGCCGCGTACGGCGCATCGGCTCGGTCTGCACGGGCGCGTTCCTGCTCGCCGAGGCGGGGCTCCTCGACGGCCGCGCGGTGACCACGCACTGGTCGCGCGCCGCCCAGCTGAAGCGCCGCTACCCGCAGATCCGGGTGGAGGACGACCGCATCTGGGTCCGCGACGAAAACGTCTACACCTCCGGGGGAGTGAGCGCCGGCATGGACCTGGCGTTGGCGCTGATCGAGGAGGACCTCGGCGCCGACGTGGCGCTGGCCGTCGCGCGGGCGATGGTCATGTACCTGCGGCGTCCTGGCGTCCAGAGCCAGTACAGCG
>Ga0137415_10001353_pt1 | contig 24131 bp, 19 predicted proteins | sample CZODoug3_1_1_16f_FD_183082 | JGI IMG/M metagenome (GOLD analysis project Ga0137415, IMG submission 183082) | Vadose zone soil fungal communities from Angelo Coast Range Reserve, California, USA - CZODoug3_1_1_16fungal (Hybrid Assembly) | ecosystem: Environmental > Terrestrial > Soil > Vadose...
CGCCCAAATAAGGGCAGCACCGGCGGGGCGCTGCAGGGTGGCGTCACGACTTCGCCAAAGGCCAAAAAATTGCCAGCTGAACTGCTGCGCGTCAATGCACAATCCCCGGAGCCGGACCTGCTGCATTACGCGGCAGCTTTTATTACCCGCGGAAGTGTGATTGCCATTCCCACGGACACTTTCTACGGGCTCGCGGCCGATCCCTTCAATCTAGCTGCGGTCGATGAGATTTACCGCGTGAAAGGCCGCCCGGAAACGCGGGCCCTGCCGATCCTCGTGAATTCCATCGAACAGGCCATTCTGCTCGCGCGCGAAGCGCCGCGGAAATTTCTGCGGCTTGCGCAGGCGTTCTGGCCCGGAGGCCTGACGCTGGTCGTGAACGCTGCGCAGCGCATCCCCCTCAAAGTGACGGCGGGCACGGGCCGCATCGCGTTGCGCTGGCCGAACAGCACGCTTGTGCGGCGCTTGATCGACGAATTCGAAGGCCCGGTCACGGGAACGAGCGCCAACATCTCCGGGTTTCCCTCGTGTTCGAACGCGGAACAAGTGATGAAGCAACTCGGCCTGCGGGTGCCGCTCGTGCTGGACACGGGAGAAACCGGCGGGACTCTGGCTTCGACCATCGTGGAATTGAATGGCGACACTTGGCGAATTGGCCGCGAAGGCGCAATCCCGGTGGCGGACATTGCGAAAGCGCTGGACTAGTGCCGCATTTCCATCGGACGCGATGACCATGTTGCCCGCTTAGTTGTGGTCTGGAGGTGAGCGGGTTCGGCGTTTCCCAGGATTCGGCGAGGTCGCCGTGGAAATTCATTTGATTGTCGCGGTCCAGCAAGCCGTTGAAGAGGAGTCCGTCGAGCCGCTGAGATTGCGAATCAGTGGCAAAGCGCGGGTCCAGATTGGTGGGGCTGGATTCGATAAGAAAAGTGAGGGAGGAAGGATCGTTGTGAGATGAACGTGAACAGGAAGAGAGGCAGAGCGAAGCAACGAAGTATGGAAGCAAAGATGTAACGAAAAAGCGCGACCTTGAGAGCAGACTGTTAGCGCGGCGGAGCATAAGAGATTTTACCGAGGATTGCGGGGCCGCAGGCGCCTGTTGCGGAAGGAAGGTTCGATGGGCGTTGATGAAATGTTTCGTAGGCCAGCAGCGCGAAGGCGAAGGCTTCCTTGGCGTCTTCAGGAATGCCTAGCCGGGAAGAAGGCCAGACTTCGATGCCGGGCAGCGCGGCAGAGAGTTGAGCAAGAATCAGCGGATTGCGCGCTCCACCGCCGGAAACAATGAGCTGATCTATTTTTGACTTGGACAGGACGAAACGGTTCAGAGCGTCGACGACCGAGAGTGCGGTGAAAATTGTCGCGGCACGGATGAGATCGTTGGGCTTGGCACGATGATGGCGGCCAAGCGCGAGGAATTTCTTCACATAAGCATGGCCGTAGTATTCGCGGCCAGTGGACTTCGGCGGCGCGACTCTTAAGTAGGGATCGCGCAACACTTCATCGAGAAGCGCGGGATTGCTGCGGCCTTGCGCGGCGAGTTGCGCATTTTTGTCAAAGCGCAAGCGGCCGCGCGTGAAGTGCGAGACGAGGGCGTCAATGAGCATGTTCGCCGGTCCCGTGTCGAAAGCGAAGACTCGTTCCGGCTTGGCCGCGCGTGGAAGAACCGTGATGTTTGCAATGCCGCCAAGGTTAAGCGAAACGCGGCCGAGTTTCGCATGGCGGTAGAGAAGATAGTCCGCATAAGGCACAAGCGGCGCGCCCTGGCCGCCGAGGGCGATGTCCGCGGGTCGAAAATCGCCGACAGTGGTGATACCGGTGCGCGCGGCGATGACCGACGGCTCGCCAATCTGCAGCGTCGATGCCGTAGGCTGGCCCAAAAACTTGACAGGCTTGCCTTGATGGAAAATCGTTTGGCCATGGCTGCCGATCAGTGAGATGCGTTTTGGCGAGACACGAAATTTGCGACAAGCGGCAAGCGCCGCGTCAGCGAAAAGTTCTCCCAGCCTAAAATTCAACTGGCTGAGTTCGCCCGCACTGATGGACTGTTGCTCGGCCACGCGGAGAATTTCTTTGCGAAGCGCGTCAGGACATTTGACGGCCGAGTGTTCGAGAAGTTTAGCGTTCAGATTCGGCGGCGCGCCGGAGATCCGGGCCAACGCAACATCAATCCCGTCCGCGGATGTTCCGGACATCATGCCGAGGACAAGCATGGGCTTGTCGTTCATGAAATTTGTTTTTTCAGCTCGGCGAGAAGATTGAGCGCGTCGAGCGGCTTTAATTGATCGAGGTCCGCACCGCGCAGTTTTTCGAGAACCTCGCGGTCGAGAGCCGTGAATAGCACTTGCTGATTCCCGTTCTTGTGCGCCATGTCGGAAGCGCCGGGAGAAAGCGTTTCGCTGAGTGCGTGCTCGCTCTGCTCATGTCTCTTCAGAACTTCGCGAGCGCGTTCAATCACGCTACGAGGAAGACCCGCAAGGCGCGCCACTTCGATGCCGTAACTCTTGTCCGCGCTGCCGGGTTCAACGCGCCGGAGAAAAATAATCTCGCTGGGCGTTTCTTTCACAGACACGTGAACATTCTTGACCGCCGGAAGCAGGTCGCCAAGCTCCGTCAGTTCGTGATAGTGCGTCGCAAACAACGTGCGCGCGCGTGTGTGCTTCTGGAGGTGTTCGACAACTGCCCAGGCGATGGACAGCCCATCAAAAGTAGCGGTGCCGCGGCCCACTTCATCGAGGAGCACGAGACTCGCCGGAGTCGCGTGATTCAGAATGGCGGCCACTTCGCTCATTTCGACCAGAAACGTCGACCGCCCTCGCGCAAGATTATCGCTGGCCCCGATGCGCGTGAAGATGCGGTCCGTAACGGGCAGCTTCGCTTGCCGAGCCGGAACAAAGCAGCCCATCTGCGCCATCAGCACGATCAGCGCGGACTGCCGCAGATACGTGGACTTGCCCCCCATGTTGGGCCCGGTAATCAGAAGAAGCTGCTGCCTTCCGGGCTCGAAGCAAAGATCATTGGGGATGAAGCGCTCGCCTTTCTGGCGCAGGAGCTCTTCAATCACCGGATGGCGCCCGCCGATGATGAGGAGTTCGCCGGTGGAATTGAATTCCGGGCGTATGTAGCCGCGATCGGCGGCCAGCTTCGCGAACGCCGTGAGCACGTCAAGCTGCGCGACGGCCGCAGCAGTGCGGCGCAAACGCACGGCTTTAGCCGCCACGGAAGAACGCACATCGATAAAAAGCTGGCGCTCAATTTCGAGGATGCGCTCGTCGGCCGCAAGGATCTTCCGCTCATATTCCTTCAGCTCGGTGGAAGTAAATCGTTCGGCGTTGACCAGTGTTTGTTTGCGCTCGTAGTCTGCCGGCGCGAGATGCAGGTTGGCCTTCGAGATTTCAATGTAGTAGCCAAAGATTTGATTGAAACGAATCTTCAGCGAGCCAATTCCCGTGCGCTTGCGCTCGCGCTCTTCCATCGCGGCGATGATCTGTTTGCTGTGCTGGCTAAGGTCGCGCAGCTCATCCAACTCGGCGTGATAGCCGCTGCGAATCATCCCGGGATCGGTGGCCAGGGCCGGCGGCTCGTCGGCGATGGCGCGCTCCAGCCGCTCGCGCACGTCGGCGAGCTCATCGATTTCTTGATTGAGATGACGAAGCAGTTCGCTGCCGCCCGCGGGAGGTGGCGTGAGGAACTTTTTCAGCACGGGAAGCTGCGCGAGTGACTTGCGCAGCGCCACGAGTTCGCGTGGAGTCGCAAGTCCCAGCGTGATCCGGCTGGTGAGCCGCTCGAGGTCGAGAATGCCTTTGAGTTCCTTGCGGATTTCGCCACGCACGACGGTTTGTTGAACGAGCTGTGCCACGGCATCGAGCCGCGCCTCAATAGCCTCACTCTCGATCAGCGGCCGCAGAACCCAGGAACGCAACAGACGCGCGCCCATGCCGGTCACGGTAACGTCCAGCGCGGCAATGAGAGTTGTGGGGCCACTCGTACGCCCGATTTCTTCCGTGAAAATGGGAGCAAGCAGCTCCAGGTTGCGTACCGAAACGGGATCGAGCACTAGGGCATCATGTTGCTCGTAGTAGCGGACGCGGTCGAGATGCCGCAAGGCTTCAACGCCGGAAGCATCAACGGTTTCATTTGCGGCCACAGAACGGTCGCCGCGCGCGGCGTTTTCCCGGAGATAGTGAACGATGGCCCCGGCGGCAGCCAGCGCTTGCTGGTGATCGTCCAGGCCAAAGCCCGTGAGTTCAGCGACGCCGAATTGCTCGCGCAGGATGCGTTCGGCATAGTCCCGCTGGAAGATCCAATCTTCGAGGCGCGATTCGACTCCGCCGACGCCCTCCAGCAGTGAAGTCTTCGCCGTTTCGAAAAGTTGCTGCGGCCGGGGAAGCAGCGTTTCCCTCGGCCGCAGTAACTGAAGTTCATCGCGTAGCTCGTCTTCGGCGCGTGCCCCGGAAAATTCCGTGGCCTGAAATTCGCCGGTGGATAAATCCACAAACGCCAGGCCGATCGGCGAACCCGAAGCATGTTTGGCGATCGACGCGAGAAAATTGTTTTCGCGTGCGTCGAGGAGCGCGACGTCAGTTGCGGTCCCCGGAGTGATGACGCGCACCACTTCGCGGCGAACGAGTTTCTTTCCCGGGCCGGGCTGCTCCATCTGATCGCAGATGGCGATTTTGAAACCAGCGCGAATCAGCCGCGCGATGTAGCCCTCGGCGGCATGATACGGGACGCCACACATGGGAATGGGCTGGCCCTTTTCGCGATTGCGCGACGTAAGCGTGATCTGCAGCTCGCGCGCGGCGATAATGGCGTCTTCGTAGAAGAGTTCGTAGAAGTCGCCCAGGCGGAAGAGCAGCAGGGCGTGCGGATAGCGCGCCTTGATGGCGTGATATTGCTGCATCAACGGTGTTGTCGGCTCGCTCATCCTTCAGTCGTCAGTGGACAGTCCTCAGTTCCTGAATCTCCGGCTTTGTCTGTAGGGCCCACCTTCCGAGGCGGGCCGCTCTTCACAACCAATTCCGCCAGGCATTCTGTCATTCCCCGATGCCGACATGCGTCAGCAAGAACGCATAATCCAGCGCAATTTCGCGCAAATAATCGTACCGGCCGGAAGCGCCGCCATGTCCCGCACCCATGTTGGTTTTCAGCAGCAGCGGATTCGCATCGGTTTTCAGCGTGCGCAGCTTCGCAACGTATTTTGCAGGTTCCCAGTACATCACCTGGCTGTCATTGAGCCCGGTCTTCGCCAAAATCACAGGGTAAGCCTTTCGCTCCGGGTTGGTGTAGGGACAATACGACTTCATGTAGAAATAATCTTCAGCGACTTGCGGATTGCCCCATTCCTCGTATTCGCCAACCGTGAGCGGGAGGGATGCGTCGAGCATGGTGTTCAGCACGTCGACAAAAGGCACGTGGCTGATGACCGTGCGAAAGAGATCGGGGCGCATGTTCGTTACGGCGCCCATCAGCAGCCCGCCCGCGCTGCCGCCCTCAATGACGAGTTTTTGCGGCGCCGTGTAGCGCAGCCCAATCAGGTGTTCGGCCGCGGCGATGAAGTCCGTGAACGTGTTGCGCTTTTGTCTCATCCGCCCCGCGTCGTGCCACGGCTTGCCAAGCTCTCCGCCGCCGCGGACGTGAGCGACGACGTAGATCACGCCTCGGTCCAGCAAGCTCAGCCGATTCGAACTGAAATTGACCGGCACGGAGATTCCGTAGCTGCCGTAGCCGTAAAGCAGAAGCGGCGCAGAGCCGTCGCGCGGCGTATCGCGCCGATGGACCACGGAAAGCGGCACGCGCGTCCCGTCGGAAGCTGTCGCATGTAGCCGCTCGCCGACATATTGCGCCGGATCGTATCCGCCGAGAACGGGCTGCTGCTTTCGCAGGAGTCGCTCCCGCGTGCGCACGTCATAGTCAAAGATCGAGCGGGCAGTTACAAACGATTCGTATTGAAATCGCAAATGCGTGGCGCCAAATTCTGGATTTTCACCGATCGAAGCGTTGTAGGCGGGCTCGTCGAATTCGATGCGATGCGACGCCGCTAGGGCGTTGGGGGAGTCCGCAGTCAAATCCACAATGCGGAGGTATGGCAGGCCGCTCTCGCGTTCGAACAGCACGAGGTGGGTCCGGAAGGCCCCGGCGGCAGCCAGCATGACCTCCGGGCGATTGGGAATGACCTCGCGCCAGAATCCCCGACGAGGGTCGCTCACTGGAACGGTCATGAGCCGGAATGTGCGCCCGCCGGAATTCGTTCGAATGTAAAACAGACCGTCAGTCGGATTCGGAGCCAGCCCAGGGTGATGCTCCGCGTAATATTCATGATTGTCTTCGCGCGGAGCGATGAGTTTGAATTCTTCGCTAGGCTGATCGGCCCGCAAGTAGCGGACTTCGCTGGCCGTATGACTGGCGATGTTCAGAAGAAGAAAAGCACCGCTGCGTGTGCGTTCCACTTCGATTCGAAAGCGCTCGTCTGTCTCTTCGTAAAGTAGGGGTTCCGGTTCGGTGGATCCCAGGACATGCCGAAAAAGCCTGTGGGAGCGCTTGGTCGTCTCGTCTTCCACGGTATAGAACAGCGTGCGATTGTCTGATGCCCACGCGACACTGGTGACGCGTTCGAATCGCTTGAGAAAGGTCGTCCCGGTGCGCAGGTCTTTGACTTGCAGCACGTATTGACGGAAACCCGTCGTATCCGTCGAGTAGGCCAGCAGGTGATTGTCCTCGCTGACTTCGAAGGAACCCAAACCGAGAAACGAGTGGCCCTCCGCCAGCCGATTCAGGTCCAGCAGCACTTCTTCCTCCGCGCCGTCCGTGTCACGCCGCCGGCAGTGAATCGCGTATTGCTTTCCTTCTTCGGTCCGCGTGAAGTAGAGATAACCGCGGAGCCGATAGGGCACGGAAAGATCCGTTTGCAGGATGCGTCCCAGCATTTCCTGATAGAGCTTTTCCTGCAAAGGTTCCGTGGGCTTCAGAATGGCATCGGTGTAGGCGTTTTCTGCCTTCAGATAGTCGATGACTTCTGGATTTTCTTTGTGGCGCAGCCAGGCGTAGTGGTCGACCCGGCGGTCGCCATGCAAAACGTGTTCTACAGGTTCGCGCCGGGCGACCGGCGGCTCGATAATTATACCTGCTGAGTTTTCCTGGGCTGGCGCTGGCGTGGCGATGTTGGCGTCTGGGTTCATGCGTCTCTTTTTTGCCGAGGATCGGGGCACAGTCCATTCTTGACGAGGACTGCAATGCCGTCCATCGCTCGTGCGCGGCGCGGCGGGGTGGCGCGACGCGCAGAATGGATCGGGTGCGTTCGCTATACTACGGGATTAGAACGTACGGACACAACGGCGAGCCTGAAAAACATAATGGCTAAAGAGACGGAAATCAAACTGAGGATTAGCGACGTACCGGCGTTCCGTCGCGCATTGAAGCGGGTGGGAGCTCACCTCGCCAGTCCCGGCGCCCCCAAGGTTCATGAGGAAAATGTGATTTTCGACACGCCGCAAGGCGGACTGGCCAAGCACGGACAGTTGCTGCGGATTCGAACGGAAACACCCGAAGCGGGGCGGAAGTCAAAGAATTTGCAGCCGAAACAGCGAGTCGTCTTGACCTTCAAGCAACCCATGACTCAGCAGGCGGCTCCCGAGATGGAAAGCGCGTCCGGCGCGTCATACAAAGTTCGAGAAGAAATTGAGGTCGAGGTCGCCGAGGCCGGGAACCTGGCCAAGATTTTCGAGGGCTTGGGGTTGGGTGGCTGGTTTCGCTACGAAAAGTACCGCACGACCTTCCGGCTCCCGGCTTCGAAGGCCTGGGCCAAGGGCCTTCTGATTGAACTCGACGAAACACCCATCGGGACCTTTGTGGAGCTGGAAGGGCCCGCCGCCGCGATCGATCGAGCAGCCGGGGAGCTGGGATTTTCGAAACGCGACTATGTCTTGAAGAACTATCTCCGGCTCTATATGGAAGATTGCCGCCGCAAAGGCCAACAACCGAGCAACATGCTCTTCCCAAAACGTAAGTAGTGCCCGTCATAGTCATTCGAACAAAAAAATTGCTTCGCAAGTCCTTTTTTCTTGACTTCGAGAAGCACGCAGCTTATCAATGCAATTGTGACTGCAAAACGGTCACGTAACGGAGCGAATTTTGTCCCAATGAGTACGGGCAGCGAACTCGAACCTGGCCCTGGTTGGTCCGGACAGCGGTGCGACCGGAAAATGGTGCCACCGCCGGGTATCCCAATGATGTCGCGCGAGGCGCAGGCGACGGCGCGAGAGGTCGGGTGGGGAGGGTTCCCTGGCGGCTAAAGGTAAGTCCATTTGTGTAAGGTACTTGCCCGCCGCCGAGGTTCTCCGGTGCGCGGGTTTTTTGTTGCCGGGTTGAATTTGGCGGCGGCGTCGTTCGAACGGCTCCGGTAAGGCGCGAGGAGGGCAAACCTATGGATCTCTACGCCACAGAATTGATGGGCGCGAAAGCGTACGACGCTGCTGGAAATTACGTCGGTCGGGTGCGCGAATTCTTTATTGAGCCGGCCGAAGCCCCCAATCGTGTCTCGCATTACCTGTTGTCGCGGGGGAACTTTCAGCCGCTGGTGGCCAAGCACACCCAGGTTGCGTCGGTGGCAGCGGGGAAGTTGGAGCTGAACGTCAGCGAGCGGGCTCTCGAGCTGTACAAACCCAATGAATCGTGGCTGGCTGTTCAGAAAGACTTGCTGGATCAGCAGATCATTGACACGCGCGGGCGAAAGGTCGTGCGCGTGAACGACGTCGATCTGGCCCCCTTTCGGACGAATGGCAGCGTTGAGCTGCGTCTGACACAGGTGGACGTGGGACTCCCGGGAGCAGTGCGGAGGCTGCTGCAGGGAGTGGTGCCTTCCAAGGTGGTTCGCAGACTACAAAGCAAATTGCCGCAGGGCTCGATTCGCTGGGAGTTTGTGAACCTCGTCGAGCCGGACCCCCTGCGGCGTGTGAAGCTGCGCATCACGCATGAAAAACTTGAGGACCTGCACCCGGCAGACATCGCGGAAATTATGGAACATCTGTCCGCGGCGGAGCGGCAGGGAATTATCGCATCCTTGGATGAAGAGACCGCGGCCGCGGTACTCGCGGAACTGGACGAGCGGCTGACCACGCAAATCGTCGAAAAACTGGACCCGGAGAAAGCGGCGGACATTTTGGAAGAGATGGCCCCGGACGCGGCGGCCGACCTCCTGGCGGATTTGTCCAAGGAAACATCCGAAGAACTTCTGGACGAAATGCCGGGCCAGGAAGCCGACGAGGTCCGTGAGTTGCTGGAATTTGATCCGGGCACGGCGGGCGGCATGATGAACACGGATTTCGCATTTGTGGGCGAAGGCTCAACCCGCGAGGAAGTGCTGGAGTGGATGCGCGGGCAGGAGTTGAACCTGGATCAGCTGGATACGATTGTTCTGCTCGATAGTTCAGCGGAGTTTTCGGGCACGGTGCCCGTCGCGCGGCTGCTGTTGGCGGCGCCCGATCAGCGCATGACGGAACTGAAGATGGAGCCTCTGCTCAGTCTGCCGCCGAACGCGGACGACAAGGAAGTCTTCGAACTTTTCGACAAATACAACCTGCGGATGTTGACGGTCATTGACAAGGAAAACCGGCCGGTCGGGGCGATCACCGTAGACGACGTGGTGTCGAAGCTGGTGAAAGATTAAGAACGGAATCCGAGCGGATCGATGAACTGGAGCGCTATTTCCGAGAAATTTGACCGCGTCAGAGCGGGCGATACGGATTTTCTAAGAAAGATCCGTGGACTGCGCCGACGCCTGACGCTGCTACTGGCAGTAGTGGGCCCGGGGCTGATCACCTCGAATGTGGACAACGACGCGGGCGGAATTTCAGTTTATACGCAAGCCGGAGCGCAATACGGCTATGCGCTGCTCTGGTCGCTTATCCCCATGACCATTGCGCTGTACGTCACGGAAGAGATGTGCGCGCGGATGGGTGTGGTAACTGGAAAAGGTCTGTCCGATCTCATCCGCGAGGAATTCGGATTCCGGCCGACATTTTTCGTCATGATCACGGGTTTCTTTGTGGACCTGGCGAACGTGGTGGCGGAGTTTGCGGGTGTCGCGGCGGCCATGCAGATTTTTGGGATCAGCAAGTACATTGCGGTGCCGCTCGCCGCGATGCTCGTTTGGGTGCTCGTTATTCGAGGTACGTATCGACAGGTTGAAATTATTTTTCTGTTCGCTTGCATCCTGTACCTGTCCTACGTATTTTCTGCATTTTTGGCCAAGCCCGATTGGCTGATCGCCGCGAAAGAAACGGTGATTCCGAGTTTGAGCTTCCGATCTGGCTACCTGCTCATGTTGACGGGGTTGGTCGGAACGACGATTGCCCCGTGGCAGTTTTTCTATCTTCAGGCCAGTTTCGTGGAAAAGAAAGTGGGGCCGCGTCAGTATCCACAGGCGCGCGCCGACGTCCTCATCGGCAGCATCAGCTGCATGGTGATCGTCTTCTTCATCATCGTTTGCACGGCGGCCACCCTGTACACCTCCGGGCACCGAGACATCACCGACGCCGCGCAAGCCGCGCAGGCGCTGATTCCGCTGGCCGGCAAAGGCGCGGGGGTCCTATTTGCTTTTGGGCTACTCAATGCGTCGCTCTTCGCCGCTTCCATCTTGCCGCTCTCCACGGCGCATGTGATTTGCGAGGGGCTGGGCTTTGAAGCTGGTTTGGACCATAAATTCAAAGAGGCGCCCATCTTCTACTGGCTGTACACCATTTTGATCGTGGTGGGGGCGGGCGTGGTTCTGCTGCCGAATGCACCGCTATGGAAGATTCTGATTTTTTCGCAGGTAGGCAACGGCATCTGGCTGCCGGTTGTCGTGATTTTCATCTTGCTGCTCGTCAATCGGCGCGAATTGATGGGGGAATACGTCAACACGATGACCTTTAACATCGTGGCGTGGGCGACGGCCATCGGCATGATCGCGCTGACGCTGATTCTTACTTACACAGCGATCTTCCAACAGGCCGTGCCGCCGCCCTGATGTTGGACAAGGCACGCGACGTTGCGCCAGTGCCCGAGGTGTGTTAACTTTGCGGCGTAAAGAGGTTTCCTCAGAAAGCTTGCATACAAGCCGTGTCACATAGCCACAATCCGAAGACGCTGCACGTCGCCACCCCTGGTTCGCTTGGCCCGGTCACACCAGAGGAGGCAAGCCTGCTCGAAAAGCTGGACCTCGGGCAGCTGCCGAGGCATGTCGCTGTGATCATGGATGGCAACGGGCGATGGGCGCAGAAGCGTCACCTGCCGCGGATCGCAGGGCATCGTTCGGGGACGCAGTCAGCGCGGACCACCATTGAGACTTGCGCCCGATTGAAAATCGAAGCGCTGACGCTGTATGCGTTTTCGGTCGAGAACTGGCGGCGGCCCAAAACCGAGATTGATTTTCTGATGGCGCTGCTGCGGGAATATCTCCGCAAGGAGATGCCGCTCCTTCAGAAAAACGCGATCCGGATGCGGTTCCTCGGACGGATCGACGAACTTCCCGCGGGCGTGCAGAACGATGTGCGCGACGCCATGGAAAAAACGGCAGGGAACAAGGGCATGGTGCTGTGCGTGGCGCTGAATTATGGCGGACGCGCGGAAATTGTCGACGCGATGAACGCGATTCTCGCTGAACGCAACGGCCACCACGGAACTCCACACAAGATCACGGAAGAACAACTCTCGCGGCATTTGTATACCGATGGCTTGCCGGACCCGGACCTACTGATCCGCACGAGCGGAGAGATGCGGGTGAGCAATTTTCTGCTCTGGCAAATTGCCTACGCGGAGATTTTTGTCACGGAGACGCTCTGGCCGGATTTCAACCGGGCGCGGTTGCTCGAAGCGCTTCTCGAATTTCAGAAACGCGAGCGCCGTTATGGCGGCATCCGCGAAGGGGAGCCTTCTGACGAGAGACCGGCGCGCGTGGCCGGTAACTAATCTCGTGCCTGCTTACTGTTGATATTTTCGCGTCCTAGCTTGACCTTCCTTACATTCATGCAGAGTTCTGAGTTGTTAACTCCCAGTATTTAGTTACCTCCGAGGCGATACCCCCCGAGTTCCTAAGCGAATGGCAGGTAAAGTCCATGAAAACTTGCTCGTGGTCAGTTTCCGCGTGACCGACCAATGTCCAGCGTACACTTCCTGAATGCGCATCTTCCTTGCGGTCATTGTGGCACTGGTGCTTGCGGCGGTGAGCCAAGCGCAGAAGGCCGTCTCCTTTCCGACTGCGGACGGCGGGGTGGTTTCGGCTGACTTGTACGGTGCCGGGGAGCGCGGCGTTGTATTGGCTCATGGGGGTCGTTTCAACAAGGGGAGCTGGGAGAAGCAGGCGCAAGCCTTGGCAGCGGCGGGATTTCGCGTCTTGGCGATCGACTTCCGCGGCTACGGTCAGTCACGAGGGCCAGGCGACTCCGACCCCATGAGTGCGCCGCTCCACTTGGACGTTTTGGCTGCGGTACGCTATCTGCGGAAGAGCGGCGCGAAGAAGGTATCGGTGGTTGGGGCCAGTATGGGCGGCGGCGCAGCAGGTGACGCATCGATCCTGTCGGAACCTGGTGAGATTGATCGTTTGGTGTTCCTTGGCGCCGCACCAAACGGTCCGGCCGAAAAGCTCAAAGCAGCTTCACTGTTCATTGTGGCTCGCGATGACGCGAGCGAGGACGGGCTCCGGCTCCCTGGAATTCGCGCTCAGTATGAGAAGGTTCCACAGCCGAAAGAGTTGATTATCGTCGATGGCTCCGCGCATGCGCAGTTTCTCTTCCAGACAGACCAGGGGGAGAAAATAATGCGTGAGATTCTTCGATTCCTCTCCGGGAAGTGAACGATTCCTGTAACTGGCGACCAGAAGTTTGCCGGCTGCACGCCGGTCTTCTTAATCTGTTGTAAGCTGTGGCGCTTTCGGAGGCGGCTCATGTATCTCCTCAGCAGACGTCTGGCCTGGATCCTTACGCTATTCGCTTTCGTGACATCTTCCGCCGCGGCGCACGTCACGCGTGTGGAGATCCTTTCGCGTGAGGATGTTCAGGGCGGTCGGGCGTTCGGATTGGCGGGCGGCTACGAAAGGATCGTTGGGCGCGTGTACTTTGCCGTCAAGCCGGAAAACGTTCATAACCGGCAGATCGTGGACCTGGACAAAGCTCCGCGCAACGCGCAGGGGGAGGTCGAGTTTTCGGCGGACCTCTATCTCTACAAACCAAAGGATATGAACAAGGGAAACGGCGCCGTGCTGTTTGAAGTTTCGAACCGCGGGGGAAGAGGGATTCTGCGCCTCGTGGACGGCGGAAATTCTTCGGACGCAAACGGCGAATTCGGGGACGGATTTCTGCTGCGCGAAGGGTACACGATTGCGTGGCTGGGCTGGCAGCTTGATGTCGCGGAAGATGGACAAAAACTCGGTCTCTCCGCTCCGGTTGCTCATGATCCTGGAGGGAAAGAGATTCGCGGGTTGGTGCGTTCAGACTTCACGCTATCTGAAAAAAGAGACGACATGCCGCTGGGGCATATCATGCTGGGTCCCAGCGGAGGAAAGAGTTATCCAGTCGACGATCCTAATCCTAGCAGCCTGAAAAACATCCTTTCCGTGCGGGACAGGCCCACATGGGCACGGCTAATGATCCCTCGCAGCCAGTGGAGCTTTGCGCATTTCGTGGAAGGCAAGCTTGTGAGCGATCCGCATTTCATTCATTTAGATGGTGGTTTTCAGCCGGGCAAAATTTATGAGATCGTCTATGAGGCGAAAAACCCGGTGGTTGTGGGTGTTGGGCTGGCGGCGGTGCGGGATTTTCTCTCTTACCTGAAATATGATCCGCAGGCGGCGGCTCCGGTGCGCCGCGTCTATGCCCTAGGAATTTCGCAGAGCGGGCGATTCCTTCGGCATTTTCTGTACCAGGATTTCAACGCGGACGAGCAGGGGCGCCCGGTGATCGACGGCGTGATTGCGCATGTGGCCGGCGCGGGGCGAGGGAGTTTCAATCACCGATTTGCGCAGCCTTCGCGTGACGCGCAGCCGATGTCCAGCATCTTTTTTCCGACGGATCTCTTCCCTTACACGGACCTTCCGGAAACCGACCCGGAGACAGGCGAAACGGCGGGACTTTTGGATGCAGCGAACAGGTCGCACACGGCGCCGAAGATTTTCTTCACCAATACCTCGTACGAATATTGGGGGCGCTCGGCTTCGCTGATTCACACCTCTGCCGATGGAATGAAAGACGCTGCGCCTGGCGAAACTGTGCGCATTTATATGCTCGACGGGTTGCAACACTTTTCCGTGCCGTTCCCGCCACAGAAGGCCACGGCTAGCTCACCGGATTCCATGGGGCAACAACGCCCCAATCCGAATCCTGTGCAATGGTTCTGGCGCGCGTTGATTACCGACATGGACCAATGGGTGAAAGATGGAACGCCACCGCCGCCGAACGTTTATCCGAAAATTGCGGACGGCACACTGGTGCCATTGAGCAAATGGGCATTTCCGAAAATCCCTGGCGTGAATATGCCGCATGACGTGAACCTGGCTTACCGCCTCGATTTCGGTTCGCATTGGAAATCAGGGATCATTTCCAATGAGTTTCCCAGGGTTGGAAAAGCATTTTCCGTTTTGGTTCCGGAGACGGATGCGGATGGAAACGACTTGGGAGGAGTGCGCTTGCCGGAATTGCAAGCTCCCCTAGCTACGTACACCGGGTGGAATCTGCGTGATCCGAGCATCGGCGCTGGCGATATGCGGGTCAGCTTCCTGGGTTCGTTTCTCCCGTTTGCTCGTACAGCTGCGGAACGCGAAAAATCCGGCGATCCGCGGCTTTCGATCGCGGAACGGTATGCTTCACGCGAACAGTACATGGGCAAGTTTGGCGAGGCGGCCATGAAATTGATCCAAGAGCGATTTCTGTTGCGCGAAGACTTGCCCGCAGTGTTGGAGCGCGGGCAGCGCGAATGGGATGAAATTGCCGGGGAGAAATGAAGCGGATAGGTGGTAGCGCAGAGTTAACCACTGCAATGAGGTGTGGCGTGTTCAAGACTGCGATTCCGGTGTTGCATGTTCGTAGTTCGAAGGCGGCGGAAGAGTTTTATTGTAAGAAGCTGGGATTCCGGCGGCAGTTTGCTTACCGGGTTGATGAGAAGGAGGCGGACCCATGCTATATGGCGTTGGTGCGTGACTCCGCGTGGTTACACATTTCTTCATTTTTAGGTGACGGGGTTTCCGGAGGCGTTGTGCGCTTCGAGGTTGAGGACGTGGATGCTATCCATGCGGAACTTGCAGAGAAGGGTGTGGGGATTGACACGGGACCTGTGGACCAGACCTGGGGCACGAGAGAAATGTATGTGAAGGACGCGGATGGCAACAGTATTCGATTCATCCGCTAGACTGAGGCGTGGATCGAGTGAGATCCTTCGCTACGCTCAGGATGACAAGGACGGGAGCAATTGCCTTCTTTTGCATGATTTATTTCTCTTGATGTGATGAGATGAGCGAAGAGCGGCTCGCCACTCACAATTAGCAGGAGCGGCCCGCCTCAGAAGGCGGGCCCTACAGGGCGCTTGCCGAATTCTCGGGGGATTCCTTTTCTATGACTTGGAAGCGGGTGGCGACAGCGGCGGTGCTGATCCCGTTTGTGGTGGGCATCGTGCTGTGGGGTTCGACGGCCGTGATGGCGCTGGCCGTCGCGCTGGTGACGCTGCTGGCGTTGTTTGAATATTTTGCATTGGGCAATGCGATTGGGCATCGGGCGTACCGGTTTTGGACAGCTACGTGTGCGCTGCTGCTCATTTTTGTGCAGTGGCTCATGGCTGGCGAAGCGGCGTATAGGCTATCGGGCGATTTAATCGCGTATCACAGGGTTTGGTGGTTCGCCGGTGCAGTTCCGGGGCTCGAAACGGTGTTCTTTGTTTTTGTTCTAGGCATCGCAGTCACCACTTTATTCACGAAGCGTACGTTAGTCGAGACTCTGCCGGCGGCGGGAATCAGTTCCAGCGGGCTGATCCTCGTGGCGTTTCCACTTTCCTATGCAATTCGACTACATGGAGCGGGCACGCAAGGGCCGGCGCTGCTGCTGTTCTCTATGGTGATTATCTGGGTGGGGGATACGGCGGCGTATTTCGTGGGGCGGTCCTTTGGCAAGTACAAACTGGCGCCGCATTTGAGTCCTAACAAAACTTGGGAGGGAACGGTCGCTAGTTTTCTTGGGTCGCTGATCGTGGCGGTCGTGTTTGTGCGATTTATGACCGTGCCGCTGCCACATCTGTTGGGGATGGCGGCAGTGGGGAACGTGGCGGGGCAGGTTGGAGATCTTCTGGAGTCGGCTTACAAGCGCAGCGCGGGAATCAAAGATTCGGGGAGTTTGCTGCCTGGGCATGGCGGGGTGCTTGACCGGATCGATGCGCTCATCCTTGCCATACCGGTTGTCTGGTATTATTGGATATTGATCTACTCTCCCAGGTCGTAGGTCAGTAGGCTTCCAACCGACAAAAAGGGATTGAAGGACGGCGTGAAACAGCTATCCATTTTGGGCTCGACGGGATCGATTGGGCGGCAGTGCCTGGCGGTCGTGGAGGCTTTGCCGGAGGGGTTTGGCGTCGTTGCGCTAGCGGCGGGCGGCAACCTGGAAGAGTTGAGAGGCCAGATTGAGCGGCATCACCCAGAGATAGTTTCGGTTGGGGATGCGCAGCGGGCCGATGAGTTGGCGCGGTTGCTGCGCGAAAAGGGAATCTCGCCTTTGCCGGAGATACATCACGGGCGAGAGGGAATGTTGGCGGCTGGAACGCATCCCAAGGCGGACATCGTGGTGTCCGCGGCGGTGGGCGTTGTTGGGCTGGAAGCCACTTACGAAGCGGTGAAGCTGGGAAAGACGGTGGCGCTTTCGAATAAAGAGGTGCTCGTCGCGGCGGGCGAGCTGGTGATGGCCGCTGCTAAAAAGGCGGGGCGCGAGCTGCTGCCCGTGGATAGCGAACACAACGCCGTGCATCAATGCTTGCGCGGCGGAACACATGGAGAAGTACGGCGGTTGGTGCTGACGGCGTCAGGGGGACCGTTTCGAAAGACTCCGCTGGCGGAGCTGGCCAATGTCACGACGGAGCAAGCCCTGGCGCATCCCAACTGGCGGATGGGAAACCGCATCACCATCGATTCGGCAACGATGATGAATAAAGGCTTCGAGATTATTGAAGCGCGATGGCTCTTTGGCATGCGCCCGGAACAGATTGACGTGGTGGTGCATCCGCAGTCCACGGTCCATTCCATGGTGGAGTTCGTGGACGGTTCTATTTTGGCGCAACTGGGACCAACGGACATGCGCATGCCCATCCAATATGCGTTAACCTATCCAGAGAGGGTTGCATCTAATGAAGTAGCCCTGGACTGGTCCAAGCTAAAGCGGCTGGATTTTCAGAAGGCCTCGACGCGGCGGTTTCCCTGTTTGCGCCTGGCAAGAGAAGCGATGAAAAAGGGCGGCGCGCTGCCTTGCGCGCTGAACGCCGCGGATGAAATTGCGGTGGCAGCGTTTCTGGAACGGCGGCTGCCGTTCCTGGGCATTCCGGAAGTGATTGAACGCGTGCTGGGGCGGACGCCGCGCGCGCGATTTGAGAAGATGGAAGACGTGCTTACGGCCGATGCCGAAGCGCGTCGAATGGCGAGAGAAGAAGTAGAGCGGCTGGCGGTGACGGCAGCGGCGGCGTCATAGAATCGGAGAAGGGGCAGATCGATTTCATGAATACACTGATTGGAATATTCCTGGTCCTGGGCGTGATGATCCTGGTGCACGAGTGGGGACACTTCATCGTGGCGCGTTTCTTTGGCGTTCGCGTGGATGTGTTTTCCATCGGGTTCGGGCCGCGGCTCTTTGGCTTTAAATGGGGAGCGACGGATTACCGCATCAGCGCGCTGCCGCTAGGCGGTTATGTACGCATGGCGGGGCAGGACCTGTCGGAAGTGGATTCGAATGATGTCGCTCCCACCGGCGCCCCGGACGAATTGATGAGCAAGCCGCGCTGGCAGCGGGCGCTGATTTCTTTTGCTGGCCCGGCAGTGAACCTGATCATGCCGATTCTCTTGCTGGCAGGGTTTTTTGCGATAAAGGGCCTTCCATATCCTGCCTACCTGGACAAGCCGATTGTCCTAAGCGGACTTCCGCAGACCAGCCCACTGGCGAAGGCAGGGGCCACGGATGGCGATCAAATCGTTTCAGTCAATGACGTTCCGACGCCGACCTGGTCCAAGGCAAATTCTTACCTGGTTCAGGCGGCTCAGGATGGAATGCTTCGTTTGAAGATCAACCGGCAAGGTACTGAGCGAGTTGTCGAAGTGAAGGCGACGGACATCCGGAACACTGACCGTGCTCTGGGCAACCTGCCAATACCGGCACTGGTGGGTCCCGTGGAACGAGGGATGCCCGCGAGCCGCGCGGGGCTGAAACGCGGAGACTTGATTGTCGCCGTAAACGGTACGCCCGTGAACAGCTGGTACGATTTCTTCGATCAAATCAGACATTCCAATGGGCGGGTGTTGAACACGACCATACGGCGTAACGGCAGTGAAATGACCGTTGCGATTCATCCGGTTCAGGACAAGGACGAAGAGGGACAAGTGGCGTGGCGCATCGGCGTGGGCCCTGGAGGGGAGTGGGCTTTCAAGGATATGACCCTTACGGCCTCGGTCAAGGAAGCTTCGGACGAAACGGTGGGCGCTACGGCAAAGCTGTTTGGAGTGTTGGGGAGACTCTTCTCCGGGAAACTGTCTGTCCGGCAATTGCGCAGTTTTGTGGGCATTGCGGCGCTGGCAGGCCAGGCCGTTGAGGAAGGCCCCGTCGACGTAATCAATATGATGGCCATGATCAGTCTGAATCTGGGAATCCTGAACCTGTTGCCCATCCCTATCCTGGATGGAGGAAACATCCTGCTGCTTACCTTGGAAGGAATCCGGCGCCGCGATTTCAGCCTGGCGTTCAAGGAGCGGTTCGTGCAGGTGGGTTTGGTGTTCCTTTTGGTGTTCTTCGCCTACGTTATGTACAATGACGTGGTGCGGTTGCTGCCCACACATTCCTAAATCGTATCCGCCGCACGAGCGGAGCACTGCAAATGGCTGCGTCGCCTAGCCACCGGGTTTCCACCGGTGAGCGCCTAAATACCGCAGAAACAACCGGCAAGCTCCAGCAGGCTATGGCGGCCCGCGGCATTCGGATGACACGGCAGCGGCGGGTCATCCTGCAGGTGATGGACAACGCCGAACAGCATCTGGATGTGGACCAGATCCTCGCGCGAGCGCAGAAAATCGATGACGGCGTTCACCTAGTCACCGTTTACCGCACGATTGATCTCCTCAAAAAACAAGGTTTGATCGACGAGCTGGACTTGCTGCATCTCCGCGGCGACCGGCATTACTACGAAACGCATGGGCCGCGGGACCACATCCATGTGGCTTGCCTGCGCTGCGGAAAAGTGCGGGAGTTCGAAAGCCGATTGTACGAGCAACTGAAAGAGCAGATCGCGCGGGACTTCCATATGAAAGTCACCGTATCGCGCACGGAAGTCGGCGGCTATTGCGAAGAGTGCCTGCAAAAGATGAACAAGTAGGGGCGAATTACCTCGCCGAATCCTGCTCCTTGTCTCCCTATCTTCTTGCCTCCTAAGCACTTACGCCATTCTGCGCCATTACTAACTCTTTCCTTGACAAGTGCGGTACGGCCTGGTAGAATCAGTGCCATAGAAAAGTGCGTCCCGGTCCAGACCGGGACGTTTTGTTTTTTGGAGTGCGGCAGCCCAGCTGCCGCTTTTCTGACGTCTTCCGCTTATCCGTTCACCCAAACTTTTCCGTCATAGAAGGGAATTGCAAACGAAGGAAAAGCGGCGGCAAGCGGCGGCAAGCCGCCGCACTCCACAAGGCCCCGCTCATCTCTGTGACCTCTGTGTTAAGTCTTTGCCTTTTCTTTTTTCTATCGACTCTTGCACTTTTCAACTCTTCGACTCTTAGACTTCTCTTGGCTCTGTTGACTTCCTGGGAATATGGCCACGGACAGACGAAAAGCAGATCCCTCACCCTGCCAAAAGCGCAGGGATTCGGGATGACAAATGCCGGGTGAATCGAGGATCTCAGCAGAGCCACTTCTCTTTTCAGGACCAAACCATGCAAAACAGAAAACTGAACCCCAAACTCCTCTGGATGCAGTTTGAAGATGTTCTCGCCCCGCGTCTCGGCCTGACCGTCAAGGAGCGCGCCGTCTATTCCTATCTGCTGCGTCATTCCCTCGTCGTCGGCAAGCTCCGCCTGCAGTTTGCGGTTATGTCCCTAGCCCGCACTCTGGGTCTCTCCATCGGAGCGGCGCGCCATGCGGTGCGCCGGCTCGATGAGCTGGGGACTTTGCGCGTGCTCAAACGCAGCAAGACCGGCCATCTCGCGGAGATGCGGCTGCCTGAGAAGATCCGCGCGCTCCGCCCGGGCAAAAATGGCGCGTTATTGACCACGGGGGCTGTGGGGGTGGGGACCACGGGGGCCGCGGGGGAGCCGCCTGCCGCGACGCTCGAAACCAGGGATTTCTTGAAGACCTGGGCGCTCCGCAAAACCATTCACGATCGCGAACGCGGCACTTGCTTTTACTGTCTCCGCCGCACTCTCGCTAACGTGCGGTGCCTCGACCACGTTGTGCCCCGCGTGCGCTTCGGACGCAATTCCTACCGCAATCTGGTTTCCTGCTGTCTCGAATGCAACTCGCGCAAGGGCGACCGGCCGGCCCCGGATTTTCTGCGCACTCTCTACCGTCTGGGGCGCCTCACCCCGGCCGAACTCGACGGACGCCTCCGCGCCTTGAAAGACCTCGCCGCAGGCAAGCTCCGCCCTCCCTGTAGGTAAAAGATCCACGTCTCTAGACCAGTATCCAAATCGCGAATGCGCGAATCTAAGCTGTTGGTCCGACTGACATCTGGAGGACGAGAAGGAGGGGTAGCTATGGCCAGCAAAAAGCCGGCTTTGTCTCCGCTACCTGAGTTTGCTTCCATGAGCGCTGGCACCACTGCGCTCGGGGAAATCGTGGTCTTCATCGATGGGCGCGTCGACGCGGAAGGTATCCTGGAGTTCGCCTCCGCACTTACCAAGGAGCACGACGCGCGCCTGATCGGCGTATTCATGGAGCCGGCCTCCGAAGCTACACCGGCGCAGACATTCGCCCGCGGGAAAGGGGTGGTGAGCGTCATCGAGGAGCAGCAAGCGCAGCTGGGCAAGATTGTCGCGGAGCACCATGCCCAATTCGAGGACATCGTACGTCGTCACGGAATCCGGTCAGAATGGAAGTCGTTGCCCTACTTGAGCGGCGAGGTAGGCGTGCATGCGTACTATGCGGAGCTGGTGGTGGTCGCCCGCCCGAAATCCGCGGCCCAGACGGCTGGTCCCCCCGGCCTTGCGGAGTCGCTGATCCTGAGTTCCGGGCGGCCGATCATCCTGTTTCCGCCAGACCGCGCGGTATCGCAGGTTCGACGCATCCTGGTGGCATGGAACGCCACGCGGGAGTCCGTCCGTGCCGTGGCGGACGCTCTGCCGTTGCTTGTCAAAGCGGACGCGGTGGAGGTTTTGATTGTCGGCGACGAGCGCCACGCGATGGATCAAAGCAAGGAGCCAGGGGCGGATGTCGTGCGTCACCTGGCTTACCATGGCGCGCACGTGGGGGTACACCGCATAGCGCCCGACGGCCAAGAGGTAGGCCGCCTCCTGCTTTCGCGGGCCGCCGCTTTCGGCGCCGATCTCTTGGTTATGGGTGCGTATGGCCACTCCTACGTAAGCGAGTGGATGTTCGGCGGTGTCACACGGACGGTTTTTCACGAAGCGGACCTGCCCGTCTTGATGTCTCGATGAACCGGACGCGCTACCATACCCGTCTGAGGCCAGCCGGGTGTGCCACCCAACTCAAAAGCCTGCCCCACCCGCCGTCCGTGTAGAAGCACGGCATCGCAGATTCCGGGCAGCGGCCGGAATGCCGTGCCCTCTCTTGATCTGCGCATATAGCGCCGCGCAGTTCGCGTATCTTTGTTATAATGCCCTGCGTTGAGTTTGTTGGCGCCAGGAAAGTTCTTTGTGCCAGTGTTTGCAGTGCTTATGCCTATGCGGGCCTAATAGCTCACTGGGACGCCAGTTGAGTCTAGGGCTCACCGCCTACACTTGGCACAGGGTGATGCGTGGAGGAGGAAGTTCGCCGAGTCTGATACCGGACGGGCGTTTGCGCGCCAGACCAGATACGTCCCGGGTCCTTGATGGAGAACGCAATTCTTCCTCCACGCTAGAGTTTCGCTGGACATTGTTCCCCTCTCAATCTTAAGACCGCAGAACCGGCACCTCTGTTCTTTGCCACCGTGGCTTATGCTCCACCCGCCGGCGGAGTCTAGGGTGCCGTCGAACGTTCTTTGACCTCTTTCAACTTGGATTTTGAGCGTAAGTAATCCCTCCCACCCCTAATTCCAAAATAAGTGGCCATGACTCCGCTTAGAAAAAGAAAAGACTCATAAACAAGCCCGTGAATGGGATCGAGGCCGCCGTTGTAGAGGACAATGCCGAAAGAGACTGCGGCGCCAAAACAAATTCCAAAAAACGTTAAATGTATAGATCCGTTTCCTGAAATCAGCGCCTCCAGCTTATCTTCGCTCATGGTGTGCATTCTTAGATGTGCTGGGACTAATTCCACGGTGAACGACTGCGCGGCAATAGCGGAAGGAGCGACGCCGTTTTGGGACTGAGGCTGCGTCTCGCCGCCCATTAGACGCTGGTCAGCTAGAAGGGGATTCGGTCGTATGGCGAGGTCCTGGTTGAGATTCCGTGGATCAATCGGCGCCATTAACATCTCTTCTTTCTTGACTGGTCTAGTCTAGGGGGCCACGTATGTGTAAGACCCGTCTTGGCCAGGCATTCTCCTAAGCTCGCGCTTTTGCACCAGCTTTTGCATCGGGCCGCTCAAACTCGTAACCGGATATGTCCAACCGCGCACTTGTAACTCGCTGCGAATTTCGCCCAGAGTTCGGGGACCCTTAAAGAATCCGTCGTCGCGCAGAGAAACGATCCTTTCCGAGCACGACTTTGGATCTCTATTGCGGAGACTCGGAGACGCTGTCGTCCTGGGGATCTTTCCGGCCTTGGGGCCTAGGTTCTCAGCGGAAGACATACCCCGACTGGAGGCTACCTCGGCATCCAGCAATCGACCTAAAATCACTTCAAATGCGCGAACCCTGAGTTCGTTGTCGGGCATATCTTCGACCGCCCGCATCGCGATCTCTCGAACGGCGATTATCCTTGCCTCCTCAAGCATCTAAACACCTCCGTTTGCGATTATACGCTTCCATATTCACAAGTCCATAGCATCACGGCGAAAGCACCGAGGGCTCGACAGGAGCTGCGCCTTGCAAGTAGTGGCTCGCCATCCGCAAGGCAAGGCTGCCAGGAAACATTTTGCAGTTCCATCTGAGCACCATCTTAACCAGATCGGGGGAGGTCAAATCGGACAGTCCTGTCACCATGATTGCTAAGGCGATAGTATCCTCGTTGGGACCCTACCTCGATGAAATCGTAGTTATTCTTCGCATCTCGAATTGCTTGTCCAATCACCTTAGGAGGGCGCACGCCGCCGCGGAGGTATGCGCGGTGGATGTCTTCGTCCGTAAATTCACTAATTCCATTTTCGGAAAGCGCAAAAGCTAGGACCGCAACAGTTTCCGGATGATTCTTGGGTTTCTTCAATTCAATAAGGTCGCCCTCTCGAATGCCGGAATCTTCAGCCGAAGGCAAACTCCGCCCCAGTTGCACTGGATTACCGCTCCTCTTATCCTGTTGCGGCGAACCTTCTGCGCCTTGATGGCCTTGCCTTGGAATAGCATACTTCTCCACTTGCTGCCTGACGAAGTCAGCGGGCCCTTCAAATGTTATGGATTTGTCTCCAAAAGTGATTGTTGCCTTTACATTACGCGGCATGAGATTCTTGCCTCCAGTTAAGACTGCAGAGAAAGACTATATCAGATGCATTATAGCAAGGCAAGCGCTACAAGGATGGAACATATTCTGAAGGGCGTGTTGCGGCGCTTGAAGGCGTTGGCCGGCCGTCCGCAAGGCAAGGCTGCCAGGAAGTATTCTGCGGTTCCATCTGCGCACCGTCTTAGCCAGATCG
>Ga0137415_10001356_pt1 | contig 24110 bp, 22 predicted proteins | sample CZODoug3_1_1_16f_FD_183082 | JGI IMG/M metagenome (GOLD analysis project Ga0137415, IMG submission 183082) | Vadose zone soil fungal communities from Angelo Coast Range Reserve, California, USA - CZODoug3_1_1_16fungal (Hybrid Assembly) | ecosystem: Environmental > Terrestrial > Soil > Vadose...
GTAATTCGCGGCTATTTCCTCTGATTCTTCATAACAAAGGAGGGAGTTTGGGCCAAGTGCATGGCGGATTTCGAATTTGGGGAGCGGCAGTTTTATCTCTGTGTCTCGCGACTGTCTCGTCCGCGCAGACGACGCGGTTGGTGCTGCAGCCGGTGATCAGCGGTCTAAACCAACCGTTGTACTTCACAAATGCGAAGGATGGGACGAACCGGCGGTTCATCGTCGAACAGCCGGGACGGATCCAAGTGCTTCAGCCAGGCGCAAGCACCCCGTCGTTATTCCTCGACATCAGCAACCGGGTTCTATCCGGCGGTGAACGGGGGCTCCTGGGCCTGGCGTTCCATCCCCAGTTCTCGACGAATCGACGTTTCTACGTGGACTACACCCGCCGGCCCGATGGCGCGACGATCATCGCCGAATACCGGGTATCGACGGGTAATCCTAACGTGGCAGACACCACCGAAAACATTCTGCTCACCATTCCACAGCCCTACGAGAACCATAACGGCGGCATGGTGGAGTTCGGACCCGACGGCTTTCTCTACATCGGCATGGGAGATGGCGGTTCGGGCAACGATCCGCAGAACCGCGCGCAGAACATCGAAGAACTTCTTGGGAAGATACTTCGAATCGATGTCGATCACATTGGAACTCCGCCGTCATCGAATCCGTTCGTCGGCCGGGCCGGACGCGATGAAATTTTCGCTTACGGTATGCGAAATCCATGGCGCTTTTCGTTCGACCGGCTCACCGGCCAGCTTTATGTGGGTGATGTCGGGCAGGACGTGCGGGAAGAGGTCGACATTGTAAACAACGGTGGCAATTACGGCTGGCGCGTGTTCGAAGGCACCCGCTGTACGAATCTCGGTCCTGCATCATGCAGCACGCCCGGTTTCATACCGCCCATTACGGTCTACGACCACGTTTCGGGCCGGTGCTCGATTACCGGCGGTTACGTCTATCGAGGCACTCAGGCAAGCCTGCCCTACGGCGCGTACGTCTACGGGGACTTTTGCTCGGGTGAAATCTTCATGCTGAGGGACGGGATTCAAACCGTTCTCCTCGATACAACACTGGATATTTCGTCCTTTGGTGAAGATGAGGCCGGCGAGATCTATGTTGTGGCCTTGTCGGGCACGATTTCACGGCTGACGAATCCCGATGCCCGTGACGCATCGGCACGCTCTTTCTCGACGCCCGACCGAGGTGCGTTTGTTGCGTCAACGCCGGGCAGCGCAAGCGCCTTGACCACAGGTTATGCGCGGATTCAGGCCAGCCAGGTGAGCCCCTTGCCATCGGGTATCGCCATCTTTGGACTTCAGCAGCGCGGTATTGTTGTTTCGGAGACGTCAGTGCCGGCCTCGCCGTTGATCCAGTCGGGCCGTGTGTTCGCAGAAGTGGCCGGTGCGGTAAACACCGGCATCGCAATTGCCAACCCGAACACCGGGGCCGCGACGATTTCGTTTTTCTTCACGGATTCCAACGGCAATAATTTCGGCTCAAACACAACGACGATTCCCGCAGGCCAGCAGATCGCCGCGTTTTTGAACGAGGCACCGTTCGCACCGGTCAACGGCGCCACGTCGATACTTGGTACCTTCACGTTTTCGTCAAACCTTGCGGTTTCTGCAATCGCCATTCGTGGCTTCACCAATGAACGCTCGGAGTTCCTGATGACGACGTTGCCGATTCTTTCGGTCGGGGCCACTGGAGGTGAGACCATCACGCTCGCTCATTTCGCGGATGGTGGTGGATGGCGCACTCAGGTAGTACTGGTGAATCCTGGCGACAGCCCGATCGGCGGCACGATCCAGTTTCTTGGCGCGGACGGCCAGACCATCAGCGCGTCGCCGTACGCGATAGGGCCGCGAGGCGCCACGCGGATCCCGACCGCGGGGACGGCGTCGACTGTCCAGACCGGCTCGGTGCGGGTTTCAACGACGACGACCGCGCCTTCCGCGGTCGCTATTTTTACATACAAGCCCGTGGACACGACGGTGACTGAAGCGGGTGTTCCGGCATTGAGGAATGGCACGGCATTTCAACTTTACGTGGAAAAGTCAGGCGCGGTCGAGACCGGACTTGCGGTTGCGAATCCGTCGGCGAGCCCCATAACCGTGAATCTGGCCTTGACGCGCGCGGATGGCAGCTCGACGGGCTTGTCCGGCCAGCTCAATATTCCTGCGAATGGTCAAACCTCGCTGTTCCTGAGAGAAATCCCCGGATTTGCATCGCTGGCAGCTCCGTTTCAGGGCGTGCTTCGAATTACGTCGGCTGCACCCGTTGCTGTGACCAGTCTGCGCGGCAGAACCAATCAGCGCAGCGAGTTCCTGGTGACTACGACGACACCCGTTGATGAGTCCGCCGCCGTCACAAGCTCGGAATTGCTCATCCCGCATTTTGCAGAGGGTGGGGGGTATAACGTTCAGTTCATCCTTTTTGGCCGCGTATCATCAGGGACGATGTATCTCTTTGACCGCGGGGGCCAGCCGCTGAGTCTGCTGTTCCAATAATGTCGAGCGGGGAATCCGACGATTTCTGTAAGGTTCTTTTGTTATAGTTTTAAAGTATATACGTGTGCAAAAGACCTTCGGGATGTTCGGGATGAATGATGAGCACTGATAAGGATAAGCTCCAGGAACTCTTGGAAGCGCGGGCCATTGCGGATCAGGAACTCGAGAAGATGCGCACGCCCGTGACGATCCTTTTCAGTGATATCAAAGGATCCACGCCCTACTTCGAAAAGAAAGGTGACCTGGCAGGCATGGCGATGATCAATCGCCATAACGGCATCTTGTTTCCTGTCATCGAAGGCGAAGGCGGCCGTATCGTGAAAACGATTGGCGACGCCATCATGGCCTGCTTTGAAGACCAGGTTGCTGCGGTGAAAGCTGCCGTAGGCATGCAACGGGCGCTCGAAGAAGACCGTAAGGGGCGCGAAGAAATCGAGCAGATTCATATCCGCGTGGGTTTGCATTACGGCCTTGGTCTTCTCAAGGAAGGCGATGTATTCGGCGATGTCGTCAACGCCGCATCCCGTGTCCAGCATCAGGCTCAGACGGAGCAGATTCTCATCACCGATGCATTGCTCGACGCCGCGAAATCCGCAGGCTTCGAATGCGCCAGAATGGGCCGCGCGGAACTCAAGGGTAAAGATGAACCGATCGACCTCTACGCAGTCGCATGGTCCGCTTCGGCCACTCAACAGCTGGTGGAGGAAGTACAGGCGCAGTACGAGAAAAAGTTCAAGGAACTGAAGCGCCAGCAGGACCAGCTCGAGGAAGAATTCGAAAACGCCCGGGATCAATGGCGAGTTGAGCGCCGCAACCTGAATGCGGAAATCGAACAGCTCGAGGAAGCGGCCGAGCGCGCCCGGCAGAGTGCCAGGGCACAGATCTCCGATGAGATGCAGTCCGAGATTCGATTCCAGCTCGAAGAAGCCATGCGTGCTCGCCAGCAACTCGAACTGGACATGATAAATGCAAACCAGAGGTTCGAGGCAGAGCGGAACAATCTCAAGGCCGAGATCGCGAGCATGCAGGGCCGGATCGTCGAAGCCATGGAGCGCTCCAACAATCCCGCGCGAACGGCAATGGCTGTTCGCGAACAGGTGGAAGCCCGCGTGGCCGAAGCCAGACAGGAATGGCAGCTACAGTGGGACGGAGAGCGCAAACGCCTGACCGCGGAAATCGAGCGCCTCAAGAAAATGTCCAGCGGCGCTTTTGCCAACGAAAAGAAAGAAGCTGCCCGGCGCGCCGTTCTCGAAAAGCTGGGAAAGCTGCCGCCAGGTTCGGCCGGCGGCCCGCCGGGAAAGACAGCGGAGCAGTGGGAAACGGATTACGAGAACGCGAAGATCCAGTGGGAAACCGAGCGCGATCAGCTCAATCTCAAACTCAAGAAGCTCGAACTGGAGTTGCAACGCACGTCAGACAGCATGCGCAGCGAAATCTTCCAGGAAATGCGCAATCAGTACGAACCCAAACTGGCCGACTCGAACCGGGAGCGTAACCGGCTCGAGCAGGAAATCCAGGCTCTCACCGGTGAGCTGGCGACAGAGCGCCTGCGCCTGAATGCCCGTGTCGAACAGCTTGAACAGGCGATTCCAGAGGCGCAGGAATCGGCGCGCAAACAGGTCAGCGCGGAGTTGCAGTCACAGTTTGAAGACAAGCTCGAAGAAGCAAACCGCCTGCGATCGCGCCTGGAGCGCAGGCAACAGGATGCGGCCGAAGAGTGGGAAGCGGAGCGCCGCCGGACAAAGAAACGGATCGCGACCCTGGAAGAACAACTCAAGGAAGCCAAAGAGATCGCCTACAAACTAACAAAGGGGCGGCCCGTACCCTCGGAGTAAATCATGACTCAATCGACTTACCAGGATGCTGAACTTCTCCTGAAACTTTACGACATGCGGCGCGAAGAACGGCTTCGAACAGCGCGCGCGTGGTTCATCGGAAATTTCTCGGCCGGTTCCGTCGGGGAAGCGATGGAAAAGTATCCGCACGGCAGCGATCACAATGCCTACTACCGAATGGTGAGTACCTACTGGGACATGGCCGCGTCATTCGTCGTTCGCGGTGTGCTGAATGAAGAACTGTTCTTTGAGAACAGCATGGAAATGCTGCTGGTCTGGGAAAAGATGAAAGACCTTGTTGCGGATCTTCGCCGCCTCCGGAAAAATCCGACGCTGTACCGCAACCTTGAAAAGGCTGCCGCGAAACATCTCGAATGGCTCAACAAACAGGCGCCGGAAGCGTATGAGGGATTGCGGGCGATGCTGGTTCCGAGGAAGTGAATGCGTTCGCTCTGATCCTCCTCTACGTCGGCTTGATCCTCGGCCTCATCGCCATTCCCTTCGGCTTTCCCGGCACGGTCATCATTCTGCTTTCCACCTTCCTGTATGCTCTCGCCACAAACTTCTCCGGCGCTATCGGCATTCCGTTTTTCATTGTCCTCTGCGTTCTCACGATCATTTCCGAAACCGCCGACAACTGGCTCACCGCTCTCGGTGCGGGCCGCTACGGCGCGTCAACCGCTTCGATGTGGCTTTCTTTCCTGGGCGGCCTTCTCGGAGCCATCCTCATCGGCGGTCCGCTGGCCGTCGTTCTGGGGCCGCTGGGACCGGTAGCCGGCGGGTTTGCCGGAGCGTTCCTGATCGTGGTTGCTTACGAGCGCACGCACGGCAAAGACTGGCACAGTGCGTTGGCCGCCGGATGGGGAACGTTTGTGGGGCGGATGGCGGGGATCGTCCTGAAACTTGTCATCGCAGTCGCGATGATTATCGCCGTGACCGTGGCAATTCTGTTCTGAAGACGTAATCCCACACCGGCGTTGTCACTCCGAAACATCTGTCCCGATTTGTGAAGTGATGGTAGAAGTGTGCGCGCCGTTGCCATGCGATCAGACCCGAACCTGGAAGGTTCATGTGCACACGGTAATGGACGGCTTCGTAGTAAAGAAATCCAGCCCAAACTCCCACCATCGCACCAACCGCTCGTGCGGCGTCTCCAAATGCGATCAGGAGCAGGCCAAAGAGAGCCGCGGAGATTGCAAGTCCGTAGAGCGGGTCAACCAGCAACTTCGTGGGATCGCGAGGTGCGGCATGATGGCCGAGGTGCGATGCGTTCAGAACGTCGCGCAGCCTCGGATTCTGCACCTTGAAGCGAATGTGGAAAACGAACCGGTGCAAACCGTATTCGAGCAGGCTCCATATCAGCAGCCCGAGAGGAAACAACCACACCAGATTTAGTAATCGTGCCTGCGTTTCGCTACGGAATGTGACGTACAGGAGAAGAACCGCGAGCAGAGGAAAAATCCAGAATGAGCGAAAACGATATAACCGCTCCTTCAATTTCATGGCCCTATTGTAGCAAGTTATGTTCCAAAGTGCTGTAGCTCTAATGGGCTAGACTGATCCGGCACTCTGCTGTCGCCAAACCGCCATTCTTTGGCAGGACGGTTAAGCGCAACCGCAGGGAATTCGCTTTGGCGATTTCCCCCTGTGAGACTTCGGCATTTCCATCTAAGTTCATACACAACAGCCGTTTGGCGGGCGGTATCAACGGGGTGCGAAGTCTGACGAATTCCAAAACGCTGTTCGGCCGCAGTTCCACGTTGATGTTCTGAATGTTGAATCCCTGGGTTGTGATGTTGTCCCCAATGATGCCGCTGCAGATAAGGTTCTCTTCAGCGTCATAGAACGAGGCCGAGACGCGAATATCCGCGGGAAGGCAAGCGGATGGCTGGCTTACAGTGCTGAAAAAGTTCAGGTAAAGCACGTCGCCCGCATTGACGATGGGTTTGCAATTGGTGCATTGAATCTCGGCAGAGCAGACTGGTGCTGTTTTGTCCTGCGCCAATGCGGGAAATGCCCACAACAAACACAAACAACACAGCACCATTCGATTAATCGTTCGCTGACCCATTGAGCAAGGCCTCCAGTTTGACGTTTTCAGGACCCTTCTCGTTACAGACAGCGAAACTCGACATTCCGTTCGAATTGTACATAGTGACGCCGGCGTATTCGCCTTTCACGTTCACGATGTAATAGTTGACGTTAAAGTTCGGTTCGCCGCGCCGGTTCAGCAGCCGCTTCGCGATGGTCTGTGACTTGATTCGCCGGAGCGCGCCCATTCCCGCGTCCTTCGGGTGCATCCCCTGCCGCATGGATTCGACTATCTGAAACGATGCAAGGGTTAACAAATTGGCTTCACCTCGGCCGGTCGATCCTGCCGCTCCGACCTCCCCATCGACATATAGACCTGCGCCCAAAATCGGCGAGTCGCCGACCCTGCCGGGAATTTTCCAGGCCAGGCCGCTGGTCGTGGTCGTTCCGCAGATTTCGCCTTTGGAGTTGACTGCGTTGCAATTGATGGTGCCGTGGAAGTGGTCCGGGTCGATCTTGCCTTCAGCCACCATCTCGAGCGCCACCTTATATCTGAGTTCTGCACGGTCCTTTGGATTCAGGTAATGTTCGGGATCGGTGCGGCGTTTCCACTCCAGGTAGAGATCGCGCGACTTCGGAGTGTTGAGATCGTCTTCGATGGCGAAACCCATGAGGCGGGCGAAACGTTGCGCGTCCTTACCGACGAGAAGGACGTGGTCCGTTTCATCCATGATCTTCTTTGCTACCAGCGACGGTGTGCGAACTCCTTCGAGGCATGCCACGGAGCCGCCGCTCTTCCTGGGGCCGTGCATGACGGAAGCATCGAGCTGCACCACGCCGTCCGCATTGGGAAGGCCGCCATAGCCCACGCTGGTGTCTTCAGGATCAAGCTCGACGATGTTGACACCGGCGATGCAGGCGTCCAGCACATCGGAGCCTTCGGTAATCATCTTGAAAGCTTTGGCCACGCAGGTCAGCCCTGCGGAGTCCTTCGAGCGGTTCCCGTTGCCGGCGGCCACCACGACCGGTTTCACACCGCGCGTAATGACCTGTGGTCCCCTCGCAAACACTCCAACGGCGGCGCCTGCAGCTACAAATTGTCGACGATTCAGTTTGTTTGGCATGGAGGAGAGTATAATTCATCAGTTTCCACGGAGGAATTTGAGATGAAACTTGTCATGGCTATTGTGCTGGCGCTCGTGGCCAGCCCGCAAACCAAACCCACAGGGAGTACGAAAGTGCCTGCTGCGTTAGATTTCACAATGAATAGCATCGACGGAAAGCCCGTCAACCTGTCCAAGTATCAAGGCGACGTTGTGCTGATGGTCAATGTAGCCAGCCAGTGCGGCTACACGCCACAGTACGAGGGACTTGAGCAACTGCACCGGAAGTATGCAGGTAAAGGGTTGAAGATTCTCGGGTTTCCGGCAAACGAGTTTGGCGCCCAGGAGCCGGGAACGAATTCCGAAATCTCCGAATTCTGCAAGAAGAATTACGGCGTTGAGTTCGACATGTTTTCGAAGATTGTCGTCAAGGGTCCCGGACAGGCGCCGCTCTACAAGTTCCTGACAGGCCAGCCGAAGTTTTCCGGTGACGTGGCCTGGAACTTTGAGAAGTTTCTGATCGGACGGAATGGCGAAGTCATCGCCCGATTCAAGTCCGAGATCGAACCGCTTTCGCGCCAGATGACCGGCGCCATTGAGAATGCATTAGCAGCAAAGTGAAAGTCGTAATAGCAGTAGCCGCCGCGGCAGTCCTTGCCGCGGCGGCGCCCCTTCAAACTTCCGAACCGTGCGCCTGATATCTCAGACAACAGACGGAATCGCGATCGTCAGCATTTCCGGGAAACTCATATACGACGAGTCATTGCTGGCTCTGCGCGAAAACGTGAGAGACCTGCTTCGCGCCGGAGTGAAAGGATTCATCTTCGATTTCAGCGACGTTCCACACTGTGATTCCTCCGGCTGTGGCGAACTGATCGGCGCCTACACGTCCATCAGCAAAGCCGGCGGCCGGGTTGCTTTCGTCCATCCCACCGCAAGAGTCCGCGCGCTCTGGGAGCGCATCCGTCTTACAGACATTTTCAGTATCTTCAACACGCTTGCTGAAGCCGAGGCGTTCGTCCGGCGCTAGGCCGGTTCCCATCCGAACGCTGCGACCAGCGGCAGGTGGTCCGATGCAATTCGCGCCAGGCGCGTCCGGATGAGCTCAGCCGTTTGAATGTGCAGCGGTCTTTCGAAGTAGATGTGATCGAGATGAAGCAGGGGCAGAAATCCCGGGTAGCTGCGGCGTTTCCGGACATGCAGGGCCATGTTCAGACTCTCGAATTTCTCCGAAAGCATGCGCGTGGTCAGCCCTCGAATCCATTCGTTGAAGTCGCCGACGAGAACGCGCGGACCCTCAACGTCCTCATGGAGCTGTTTTGAAGAAAGGAAGCTCCGGACCTGGTGCCGCCGCTCGAAATAACTTGTTCCCATATGGATGTTGAAGATATGCAGGGTGCCGCTCGGCGTCTTCAGGTCGGCGCGCACGCAACCTCGCCGGGTACGGTGACCCCAGGTCAGATCCATATGCTGTGAATCCAGGACCGGCCAGCGGCTCAGGATTGCATTCCCGTAAGGCCTTCCGCGGTGATGCCGTGTGCGGCCAAAAGCGGCGTTCATGCCGAGCGTGCAGGCCAGTGTTTCCACCTGCCCGGACCGCGAATCGGCCCCCGAAAAGATTTCCTGCAGGGCGATGATGTCTGCGTCAAGGCCACCCAGAACGTCAGCGATGCGCTTGATGGCAACGCGGCCGTCCAGGCCTCGGGCCTTGTGGATGTTGTAGGTAACTATACGCATTCTCTTGGTAAATTTTACCCATTTTCATGGCCCGGACGCTTGCCAGCCCTGGGTTCTAGCCTACCCAAGTCGCTGAACTGCAATCAACAGTCTTTATCGCCCGGCTTGGCAGTTTATATGCGCCATGTTTGATAGGAGATCTTAGGAGTTGTAAGGTTTATGTATGTCCCGGTTGCTTTAATTCTCATCATTTTAATCATTCTTTTCCTGCGCTACCGGTGAAGGGCGAGGTGACTATGCAAACGAATCGGCACGTTTTAGTCTTGAGTTTGGCGCTATTTCTGGCATTTGGAGGTCTCAGCGCCTGCGGGCGTCGCGGCCCTGAGGGGGTCGAGGCGGCACGCGAGGATAAGGAGTCGTTACTCACACCCGCCGAGCAGGATTTTGCGATGAAAGCCTCGCAGGCCCATTTGGCCGAAATCGAGCTGGGGCGCCTGGCGCAGGGAAAGGAGCAAAAGGGTGATGTGACCGGTTTAGCCAGGATGATCGTTGACGACCATGTGGAAGGCCTCCAGAAACTGACCGACCTGGCCAGAAAATATGACGGCCCGCAAGCTCAGCCCCTGGAGCCGGAAATGAGACAGGAGATTGATCGCGTAGCCGGCTTGTCGGGCGCCGAGTTTGATCGGGAGTTCGTGAACATGATGGTCGCGGATCACGAGAAAGCGATTGAACTGTTCCGCAATCAGTCGCAGCTCGCGCTGAACGCGGACATGAAGGAATACGTGACCGACATGCTCCCGACACTCGAGAAGCATTTGAAGAAAGCCCAGGAACTGCAGAGCAAGTTGTTCAGAGGCAACAAATAGGCCCTATTGGGAGAGTACGGGTCGCAGGAAGGAGATCGCAACAATAGCGGTGGCAGGCCTTTCGGTTGCGAATCTCCATTTCCTGACGGCATTCACGGCGGCCTCTGTGAGAGATGGCTCCGGGCGTACCACCCGCACTTGTTGCACTGACCCGCCGGTGTTGATCCGCACCTGCAATATCACGGAACCCTCGCCGATGGAATTGACTGGATATCCGGGATCGACAATATGCGTGGGCAGAGCGCAGCATCTGGTCTGAACGTCGAATTCGTAGGGCTGAGCCGGCAGGACTGTGCGCGCTCGATACAAAAACGTCACACTCTGATGTTCCGGCCGGGCAGCAGGTGTAAACTCCCAATCTTTCACGGCGTCGAGCGAAGGCTGAATGAATGGCGGCGCTCCCTGGATCACCTGGACATTCGTCAGCCGCCCCGTTTCGTTGACCACGCCCTCGAGGATCACCAGCGCGTTCATAACTGCGTCCTGCGGAGGCTTCGGCCCGGGCGCGACTTGTAATTGTTGCATGAGCAGCAGGCCAAGGATGAGCGCTGTCATGTTAGCGTAGACGGACAGGCCCGCTAAATGTCTGGACGCTTTGCATAAGGGTGATTAATTCTTACGACCGGCCTTCCCGTTTCCTTGCGAAGCCTTCGCAAAGCAATCCCGATGGTAGTCCTTACCCTGGGAAACGGTTTTCAAATCGTAAGGCGCAATGCGAATACAGCAGTAGTGACACCAAACGGGCTGTGGAAGGATCGCTGTCGACGTCTTCGATTTCAAAGTTTTCATTAAGACCCCCTGATCTGACGTTGCCGATTCAGTAAGCCGCATTTTTAGACGATGGACGGGCAGAAGTGGTCCGGTTTTTTTGTGAAATTAAATTCCCAGTTGGCCATGCTAAGCTTCCCCAAATAATCTGGAGGAGCAGAACCCATGAAACCCTTTGCTGTTGCACTTCTTGTCCTTGCAATGACTGCCGCGACTTCTTTTGCTCAGGAGCCGCCGGCGCCACCCCAGGACAACGCGCAGGCTCCGCCCGCGGGCGGTCCTGGAGCGCGGGGAGCCCAGCCGCAGGAGCCGAGGCCGTACGACCAGGTGATTACGAAGGAGGCCAAAAGCGATCCTGGAATCTTCACGGTGCATCGCATCCGCGAACGCGTTTATTACGAGATTCCAACGAGCGAGCTCGGCAAGGAGTTCCTCTGGGTGAGCCAGATTGCCAGGACCACACTGGGTGTGGGCTGGGGTGGACAGGCGCTCGGAAACCGCGTGGTGAAGTGGGAGCGGGTGAATAACCGGGTTTTGCTTAAGAACGTTACCTACGATGTCGTCGCCGACAAGAGCCAGCCGATCTCAAAAGCTGTTGAAGCGGCGAATAACGACACCATCATCATGTCCTTCAACGTCGAAGCCGTCGGCAAAAACGAGGCGCCCGTAATCGAAGTTACGCGCTTGTTCACAAGCGACGTGCCCGAATTCAGCGCGCGTGTTCGTTTGCGGGCGCGCGCCATGGATAACACCCGATCGTACTTGGACCGCGCTATATCGTTCCCTCAGAATATCGAAGTCGAAGCGACACACACGTACACGGCGCCGACCGATCCTCCGGCCGGTCCGGTCAATCCGTTCCTTGCGGGTGGGATGCGCGGCGGCAGCGCAACCGTTCTCATGCATTACAGCATGGTCAAGCTGCCCGAAAAGCCGATGACTCCGAGGTTCTTTGACGAGCGCGTCGGATACTTCTCCATCCGGCAGTATGACTACGGTCAGGACGAGCACCGCTCGCCGCAGCGCCGTTACATCACGCGCTATCGGCTGGAGAAGAAGGATCCGGCGGCCGCATTATCGGAACCCGTCAAGCCGATTGTTTATTGGGTGGACCCGGCAACACCTACAAAGTGGATTCCGTACGTCAAGAAGGGAATTGAATCGTGGCAGGCCGCATTCGAGGAGGCTGGATTCAAGAATGCCATCATCGCGAAGGAAGCCCCTGGTCCGGAGGAAGATCCGGATTGGAGCCCGGAAGACGCCCGCTATTCCGTCATCCGTTGGTTGCCTTCAACGACCGAGAACGCCTCCGGCCCCAATATCCACGATCCGCGAACCGGCGAAATTCTCGAAGCAGACATTCAGCTCTATCACAACGTGATGAACCTGGTTCGCGACTGGTACTTCGTTCAGGTCGCTCCGCTGGATCCTCGCGCCCAGAAGCTTCCGCTTCCGGATGATTTGATGGGAAGGCTTCTGGAATTTGTTGTAGCTCATGAGGTGGGACATACGCTTGGATTCCAGCACAACATGAAAGCCAGTTCGACGTATCCCGCCGACAAGATCCATGACCGCGACTGGGTGAAGAAAATGGGACATACGCCCACGCTGATGGATTACTCGCGCTTCAACTATCCGGCACAGCCGGAAGACCACATCGATGTTGCGGACCTCATTCCGGGCATCGGGCCATACGACAAGTGGGCAACGCATTGGGGCTATGCGCCGATTCCCACAGCGAAGTCGCCGGAGGACGAGAAATCAACGCTCGACCGCTGGGCTCGCGAACAGGACACAACACCCTGGCTGCGATTCTCCACCAGCGGCGCGCAGGGTTCCGATCCCGGCGACCTGACTGAGGCCGTTGGCGACGCCGACGCGGTGAAGTCCACGACATATGGCATGAAGAATCTCGAGCGTGTTGGGTCTATGCTGCTCGGCGCAACCACCGGCAAGGCCGGCGAACCGTACAACGATCTGGCGGAAGTGTATGGCCGGCTTCTCGGCCAGTGGGTACTGGAAATGAATCACGTGGCGGCCCTCATTGGAGGTTTCGAGTCGCAGCAGAAGCACGCGGGCCAGGAAGGCGTGCGATTCGTGACGGTGCCGAAGGAACGCCAGGCGGCCGCCGTGAAATTCCTGAACGAGAATGCATTCACAGTGCCGGCGTTTGCGCTTCATGCCGACGTTCTTCGCCGCATCGAACCATCGGGTGTGCTGGAGCGTTTGAAAATATCGCAACAGCGCATCCTCACCACAGTGCTGAATCCGGCGCGTTTCTCGCGGCTGGTCGAGCAGGAGGCGATTGACGGCGTAGCTGCTTACAAGCCGACGGACTTCCTCGGTGATCTCCGAAAGGGAATCTGGAGCGAGCTCGCCGCGCCTCAGGTGAAAATCGACGCGTATCGGAGGAACACTCAGCGGTTGTTCGTTGACGCGATGGCCGACCGCCTGAACGGCCGCTTGCCCGCTACCGACGATGCGCGCGCGTTCTTCCGCGGCGAACTTCGCACGCTGAGCGCTTCGATTCGGGAGGCGCTGCCGAAAACGGCGGACCGGGCCACTCGTTTGCATCTTGAAGACGCGCAGGACCAGATCGCGAAGGCTCTCGACCCGAAGTTTATCCGCCCGGTGGCCGGACCGGTTGTTCCCCTTAGTACTCTGGATTCCGACGGGATCGATCCGGAGAACTGTTTCCCGGATTACGCGATTCGCCTGGATTAGACTGTAGCGGCGGTCTATGACCGCCGGTTCTTCCTTGTGCGCCGCGAAGTGTCGGCGGTCATAGACCGCCGCTACAGTAGCTTTACATAAAATTCGGAGTATGTAGTGTCGAGAGTTCCTCTGCCTCGCGTTCCCGAAAACCGATGGCGACGAGGCGGCGCACGCGGTTTTCATGCATGGTGTCATAGAGCTCGGCTCGAGCTTTGGTCCCGGCAGGCAGCCGGTCAGGTGACAGGCCCCCGGCCGCGAGTATGACGAGGGACTCTTCGACAAGGGGATTCAATCCCTTGATTCCTGAAAGTACCGATGCTCGTTCAGCAATCGCCCGCTGCAGCTTCGTCTTCAGCGATCCGTCAACACGCAGTGCGCTCCGGATGTGATCCAGGGCAAAATGCACGTGCCGCGTCTCGTCTATTCGGGTCCGCCGTGCGATCTCGCGAGTGGCCGGTTCCGGCGCATGTGTCTCGATATATCGTAAGAGATCCAGGAACGTCCCTTCGCCAAGAACGCTGAGCAGAAAACTTGCTTGCAGAAAGTCTTCCTGATCGAGCAGGGTTTTCAACGACGTCTGGGTCGACGCCGACGAAAACTGAAGCCCACCGCCGTTGGCCAGCGCCCGTTTGACGAAAACCTCGATGTGCCGCGCCTCGTCCCGAACCTGCGTGGACAGGAAAAGCACAGTCTCGGCGAAGTGAGGGTGAATGCGGGCGATCCATTTGGCGGGAACGTAGAGCGCCGAGAACTCATTCTCGGCGAGGAAGGTCATCAGCTGGCAGACGGCGCGCTCCAGTTCAGCGTCGAGGGGGACGAGCTCAGCCCAGGGAATGTCCCGCGCGCCGTCCCAGTGGCCGGCCGTCGCCTGGTCGTAGAATTCTGCCGCGTTTTCACTCCATGCCTGATTCCGGTCGAGCGTATCGAAAGGGAAGTCGGAGCTGCCGGTTTCCACAACGGCGCCGCGCGGTGCAAAGCCGTCCGACGGTATCGCTGTCTCGCGGATGCGGGCGGCATGGCCAAGAAGCCAGTCGCGCGTATCGAACCGGCCATTCACGATTGGTGCCCGGTTCCCCCAGTCGAGTTCACGATCCGTCAGGACACGTAACGCCGAGCCTTTTTCGATGCGATGGGACTTGCGCCCGTTGGACGTGGTCGTTCCAGTCCAGCGATTGGCCGTCAGCCGCGACCACGCGGTCAGGTCATGCTCGGTGGCTGGATTATCCGATAGGATCTCGAGAATCTCGCCGGCCTTCAGTTTGTCGAGCGAGCGCGTGACCAGCAGCAAAAGGCCGTCCGTTGCCGAAAGGTCCCGGGCGTCGATGCTATGCACCGAAAAATTGGAACTCATCAACGGCCTCGAATAAAGCCCTGTAGCCATCCAGTTCGGGGCGGACCCAACGCTTCAAGCCTTCCATGTCCATGATCTTGCGGTCCGACGGCTTGTTGTAATCCATCGCAAGCAAGGTGTCCGTCCATCGCGCGAATCTTTGCTCGCCGGCTTTGTCGCGCACGGTGAAGTTACAATGACAGTATCCCGGCGAAGTCCAGATCGCCCGGACCTTCCCGCTATCGACGAGGTTCTCCGAAAGGGCGCGAGCCCAGTACTGATCCCCGATCGCGCCGGCCTGGGCCTCACCTCTCATGACGGAGTTCAATACTTCGACCTCACTGGTTCCGGTATCGCCATGCTTCCCCACATCCAGATCGAAGTGAATTGCCGTGATATCCCTGGCTGGATCGATTCCGTTGCGCTTGAGGAAATAAGCGGGGAGAATCCTCGCCTGTCCCGAATCGCGAGAGCCGAATGCGACTCGTTTACCTTTCAGTCCGCCGAGGTTTTCGACGCCGGTTCCCGCGCCCGCAACGATCTTCGAGGTAAAGCCCACATCCGTGTCGCGCATGGCGAGAACACCGCACTTCCCGTCGGTCCTGCGATGAACCTTGACGTATGCCAGATTCGTGTTCCAGGCAATGTCAATCCATCCCTTGAGCAGCGCATCCACTTGCGCGTCGTAATTCGAGAAAAGAACGAAGTCCATGGGGACACCGTTCGCCTCGAAGTACTCTTTTATTCCTTCCCATATGGTCACGACCTTCGGATCGTAAGCCACCACACCGACGTTCACGACGTTCGACATTAGAACTCTCCTTTCGCTGTAGCGGCGGTCTATGACCGCCGGCGATGTTGCAATTTCGGAGCGCCGGCGGTCATAGACCGCCGCTACAGTTCTAGAATAACGGCAAACCTGCAACGGCCTTTCCAATGAAATCGTAAAGCGCGTCCGTGGTGGGCGCCATGATCGAAGCCGCGCGCGCGTCGCGAAAGTTCCGCTCGACGCTGAGGTCGCGGCTGAATGCGGCGCCTCCGCAGGCGCGCATCGCTTCATCGGTGACGGCGAGGGCCATTTCCGCGGCGGTTGCCTTGGAACCCAGAACGAAAAGCATGGCATCGGGTGCACCCTTCTCGATCCGTGACAGCGTATGATCGAGGTACGCCCGCGACGAATCAATCGCCAGCCGCATCCGCGCCAGGCGCGCGCGGATGCCCGGCAGCGCGGAGGCAAGCGACTCGTTCAAATGTTCGAATCTGGCGCCGGTGGTATGCGCCACCGTCCCAGCAAATGCCGCTTCGGCAATTCCGATCGAGACGGCAGCGCTTCCGATCTGAAACCATGGAAGAACGATTTCCATCATTGCCTTGAACCCTTCGGCTTCGTTTGTGAGGCGGGCGTTGTCGTCAACGTGACAGTTGCGGATGGACATCGGTCCGCTTGCATTTCCACGCAGGCCGATGCCATTCCATGCGCCCTTCGATTCAAGCCCGGGAGCATTCTTCTCGACGATATATAACGTTGAATCGATCGGGCTCTTCGCTCCGATGGCACCTGATGAGACCACGTAAAAGTCCGCATGGCCGGCGCTGGTTACGAATGACTTCTCACAATTGAGGATGGTGGTGCCGCTGTTCGAGGAAGCGCGGCTGACCGGAGCCCAGAAGTGGCTGCGAGATCCCTTCTCGCTGAAGGCGAGGGTTGCGACAGCTTTGCCCGCTGTCATCGTCTTTACGAGTTCCGCGCCTCGAGGCGAAGACGAAGCGGCGATCATGTTTGCGCCGCAGACGTGCATCAAATAGATCATTGCAGTCGACGCGCAATGCGCGGCGATTTTTTCGATGGCTTCAGCGAATTGCCGCATACCGGCACCGCCACCGCCGGCGTCAGCCGGCAGCGTGAGTCCCATCAGGCCGGAATCCCTCAGGGCCTGGATGGACCGCGCGGGCCAGATTCCTTCGGCGTCGGTTTGTCGAGCTTCTTTGTCGAGAATGAGCAATAGTTTGTCTGTCATCGGCACCTCCGAGAGTTTAAAGAGTCTAATCTTTTAGGGGGAGTCATGCATTCTGTACTTGTCATCGGCGCCGGAGTCGCCGGCCTGGCCGCGGCGAGGAAGCTAGCCGCGGCAGGTCTGCAAGTTACCATTCTTGAAGCGCGCAACAGGCTGGGAGGCCGCATCCACACCGTGCGCGATCGTACTTTACCTATCCCACTGGAACTTGGGGCGGAATTTGTCCACGGTCAGCCCGAAGAGATCTGGGAAATTGTACGGGATCAGAATCTTGTGCTCGGCTCGCTGGAGGGCAATCACTGGTGCTCGGAACGCGGTGTCGTCCAACAGTGCAACGACTTCTGGCAGCGTTGGGAAAAAGTGGCCGAGACGTTAAAGAACGCGAAGATTGAGCCGGACGTGTCATTCAGCGAATTCATTCGCGGTTTCGACTTTGACGAAGAAACCAGGCGTACGGCCATCGGATTCGTTGAAGGATTCAATGCAGCGCGCGCAGACCGGATCAGCGTGGAGTCCCTTCGACTCGCGCAACAGGCCTCGGATGAAATTTCCGGCGATACGCCTTATCGCATCCTTGGAGGCTATGACCACGTGGTGCGCTGGCTAAGCTCGTTTGAAGGAGAGCCGAAGCCGGACATTAACCTGAATACGATCGTTCACGATATCGAGTGGCGTCCGGGATACGTCCGTGTGAATCAGTTCGTAGCGGAGCAGGCTGTTGTCACTTTGCCGCTGGCGGTATTGCAGGCGAATATCGTCAACTTCAATCCGCCGCTTCCAGCCAAAGCGGATGCTGCGCAGCAACTGGTCATGGGCCACGTGATCAAAGTGATCCTGTGTTTTCAATCCCCGTTCTGGGAGGACCATGGGATCAGCAATCTCGCTTTTCTACATGCGCAGGACCAGAAGTTTCGTACGTGGTGGACGACGCGTCCCGTCGTTTCGCCGGTTCTGGTTGGCTGGGCCGGAGGCACCGCCGCCGAAGCCCTGGCGGGCCTGGATGACGATGATCTTCTCAATGCTGCGGTGTCGTCGCTGGCCCACGCCGTGAAGAGATCGCCGGCAGCTCTGATGCGGGAACTTCGAAGTTATGTAGTAGCGGACTGGCAAATCGACTCGTTTTCACTCGGCGCTTACAGTTACGTCCCGGTCGGTGCAATGAGCGCGCCGTGGGCTCTATCAGAACCTGTCGCGAACACGCTGTTCTTTGCCGGAGAGGCGACCAACGTCGATGGCCATTTCGGAACCGTCCATGGGGCGATTGCTACGGGTTATCGCGCCGCGGACGAGATTCTGGCGTCGCGCCACCTCAAAGCGGCGTGATGGATGAAGAATCAGCCGCGGATTTCACGGATTACGCGGATGGCGCGCATCAATGGCGTTAATTGCGCGCCATCCGCGTAATCCGTGAAATCCGCGGCTGATTCTTCATACGGCGGTTTGCGGACTTTGCCTTCGATATACCGTCACGATCATTGCGCCGAGGCCGAGCAATGTGAGCAGAAAATTGATGATCCCGCCGACAAACGGAAGATTGACCGCAATCAGAACCAGGACCAGGCCTGCAAGCAACGCCAATGCGGGAGAAGGGCGCTGCTCGCCCTGTCCTCCGAGCAAAGCGCGTCCGAGGAATCCGGCCAGCACGATCTTCGCAAGGTAGAGGCCCAGGATCCAGAGCGCCAGCGTGGTGAGCCCAATCGGCAGGCCGATCAACGTGACGCAAATGATGATCGCCGCAATGGGCGTCGCGCACGCTGCAAGAAATCCGATTCCGGCAGCGGTCAGCAACGCCCGTGCCGAGTCCAGGTTGATGCGTGTGAGAGCCGGAAACAGCCAGAACAAGATGAGGCCGGTCACGAAAGTTGCGGCAAGCCAGATGATTTGCCGTACATAGAAAGAGAATGTAGCAAACCGATTCGGTGCCGGCGGCGTGACCTGAATGTTGGTTTTTCCGCCGACCGTGGCCCCGGGCTCGACGCGGACGCTGTCGTTCCTTGGAACGCGCGCGCTCAAGTTCCCGACGATGCGCGCCGGAGCCGACACGGTGACGCGTCCCGAGTACGCATTAACATTGTGCAGAACATTGCCCCGCACGTCCGTCCGGCCGCTGAAAGCCCAGAGGTCATGACCGATGGATCCGCCAATGTCCGTTTCGCTGCCGAACAGGGCCGCATTTCCGCTGACCTCCGCTCCAGTCGCGATTCCGACGTTCTGTCCGAAACCGTAAACGTTATTGGTAACGTGGCCCCGGGTTTGCACGGTTTGACCGAAGCCAAGGATGCTGCCCTGGACCGTCCCTTCCACGGTGACATGCTGGCCGAAGCCGATCACATTTCCCTTTACCATTCCCCGGACACTCACGTTGCGTGCGAATGCGATCAGGTCGCCGTTCACGGTGCCGTCGATGTTGACGGAGTCTCCAAAGACGACCAGGGTGTCATCGATGGTTTCGTCCTGGGGCACGGTAATGACCCCGTCATCGCTTTTCCGGATATCAAGGGCATAAGTGGAAGAAGAGAACAGGGCCAGAAATACGATCACGCTCAGCATCGCAGTCATCGCGATGGACCGGCGAAGCAGCATCGCGACGCCGATCAGGGCAAGCAGATTGAGTGCAATCAATGTCGCACTGTTGAGAATGGACTCCACCATGGAACCTCCTCCAAGGAGAACGTACGTGATCGCATTCATCGCAAGATTTATTTGTCCCGCTGTGCGCGTCGGATCCAGCCACTCCAGGCTCGCCGGCAATTCCAGGCTGCCCAGGAATCCCAGCGCCGCACGAATCACCGTGGCTGCGGCGATCGTGAACGCCCCCACCTTCGCCAGGCTCGCAACGCTGCCTTCGGGCGCAGCGACCGCCGGGCATTCACATCCGTCGAGGTCCTGCAGGCACTCCACCAACACCCGGCTTTCGCAGCGCAGCGCCTCGACCATCTCACAGCAGGTCCCACAAGTCTTTAGGTGTTTGGCCACCTGACTCGCTTCAGCTTCCGTCAGCTCGCCGTCGGCGTAAACGGAGCATGTGAATTCATCCAGACAGGCCACTTCGTTTCTCCTTTTGCAATTTCTGCCGCAGCTGCTGCTTGCCTCGGAAAATCAATGTCGCCACGTTATTCCTCGCCAGACCCAGCGTCCGGGCAATCTCGTCGTAGCTCAGTTCGTTGAAGTATGCCAGCACCAGCGGCACACGGTACTTCTCCGGAAGCTCCGTCAGGGCCGAGCGGATATCGTCGCCCCGCTCTGCGGCCAGCAATTGACCCAGCGGACTCGGGCCCGCTGACCGCGCTTCCGGCGAATCGGAACCCTCCAGCTCGAACAGGCGTCTTTCCGTTCCGCGCCGCCTCAACAGGTCGATGCAGTGATTGCTGGCAATGCCCAGGAGCCAGCTCGAGAAGGGAAGCGACGGGTCGTAGCTCTCCAGCTTGCGCTGCGCGCGCAGGAATACCTCATGCGTCGCATCCTCGGCCGCGTCAAACGAATTCAGCAAGTACCGGCACAGGTTGAAGACGCGGCGGTAGTGCGCTTTATAGATGTCCGCAAAGTCCTGGTCTTGAGGCGCTTGAGGCTCCACTGAAGCGTACATGTTTTACTATCTTGTTATTACGAACCAGTAATACGAAAGTTTCGAGAAAGTTTCCTGCCTTTTCCAAATCACTGATGGCCACTGCCCAATGCCCAATGGACTTAAGCCATGACCAATGGCCAACGACTAATGAAATTCAGAATTGAACATTGAGAAATCCCTCCATTTCTCAATCCTTAATTCTGAGTTTCATTAGTGATTGGTCATGGCTCAAGTCCATTGGGCATTGGGCAGTGGCCATCAGTGATTTGAGATCGAAAACCCATCCAAAACCCGCCACCCCCCGTAGATATTCACGGGAGGATGATTACGTGAATAATTTCGATCTGCGGTGGCCTTTCTTTCCTGCTGGGCCTACGAAGAGTACTTTCATGGCCGGGTGATCCGCGAATTCCTCAGAGTATCCGGCGTGGAGGTCAGTCCGGAGCGCTACGTTGAGGTGAAGCGGAGCGCCTCGCTGCGCGAGCGGATCGAGGAACTGGGGGCGTCGTTCATGTGCAGCCTGACCCGGCATTTTCACGCTGCATACCTGACCTGGGGCGCCGTCCAGGAACTGACAACGCTGGAAGGCTATGGCGTTCTGGCGCGCCGGACTTCGAATCCGCTGCTCAAGATCGTGCTCAACCGCATCATCAAAGATGAGCGCCGCCACTTCTCCTTCTACTACAACAAGGCGCGCGCGGCCCTGGAAGCGAGCCGCGCCCAGCGGCTGACGACCTTCCTGCTTCGCAAGTTCTGGACTCCGGTCGGCAGCGGCGTGAAGGCCGATCCCGACGTCAACTGGATGATCCGATTCGTTTTCGGAGACTCGGCCGGGGCCGAAGTTACCCGCCGGATCGACTCCACTATCGGCCGGCTTCCGGGCCTCGCCTGGTTCGACCTGCTCACCGCCACACGTTCTCATTGACTTGGACGGCGATTCGGAATTAACCTACCTACCGATCGGTCGGTAGGTCCATTCATGCGCGCAAAAAGGGCAAAACAACAGCAGCAGACGAACGGTAACGGCGACTTCCCCCGCAATCGGATCTTTGATGTGGCGGCCGAGGTCTTCCATCGCAAAGGCTACGACAACACCTCCATGAGCGACGTTGCCAGCGCCGCCGGCCTGACCAAAGCGGGTCTTTACCACCACGTGGCCAGCAAAGAGAGTTTGCTGTATACCATCCTCGACTCCGGTCTCGACATGACCGAATCGTACGTTGTAAAGCCCCTCGAAGAGATTGCCGATCCGCTGCAGCGCTTGAAAACGATGATCGATCTTCACCTGCAGCTGGTCCTGGAGGAGCGCAATCTGCAGGTCACCGGCCTTCTTCATGAGTGCAAGACACTCGCGCCGGCGGACCGCACGAGAATCAATCGGCGGAAGAAGGAATACGTCAAGATGACCACGAAGCTCATCGCCGACGTCATCAAGAAATACAACATCAAGGACGTGAATCCGAAGGTCGCGGCTTTCGCGCTGCTGGGAATGTTGAACTGGACCTATCAGTGGTACAAGACGACGGGCCCTAGCCGCCGCGACGAAATCGTTGCCAGTTTTCAGCAGATCTTTTTACAAGGGATCCTTGGGTCGAACCAAAGGAGAGCATGATGGACCGAATCGCAATTTTCGATACAACACTCAGAGACGGGGAGCAGGCTCCCGGCTTCAGCATGAACGTGGAAGAGAAGCTGAAAATGGCACGGCAGCTCGAGAGGCTGCAGGTGGACATTATCGAAGCCGGATTCCCGATCGCATCCGAAGGCGATTTTGAAGCCGTGAAGAAGATCTCTGCGGAAATCCGTAGCGTGACCATCGCCGGTCTCGCTCGCGCCGTGCCGGTCGATATCGACCGCTGCTGGGAAGCGCTGGAAGGCGCGAACCGGCCGCGCATCCACACCTTCCTGGCTACCAGCGATATCCATCTCAAGTACAAGCTCAACAAGAGCCGCGGCGAAGCGCTCGATCTCGCGGTCAAATCCGTGGAACGAGCCCGCAAGCTGTGCGATGAGGTCGAATTCTCCGCGGAAGACGCCGGCCGCACCGAGATCAATTATCTGTGCACGGTGTTTGATGCCGTGATCGACGCGGGCGCGACGATCGTGAACGTACCGGATACGGTCGGGTATCAGACTCCCGCAGAATATGGAAACCTGATCCGGACCTTGCGCGACCGCCTCAAGAACGCCGATCGCATCACCATCAGCACGCACTGCCACGATGATCTCGGCCTCGCTGTGGCCAACAGCCTCGCGGCCATCGAAAACGGCGCCCGCCAGGTGGAATGCGCGATCAACGGCATCGGCGAGCGCGCTGGAAACGCGGCGCTGGAAGAAATCGTCATGGCCGTGGACACGCGGAAGCGCTATTACAACGTAACAACAGGAGTCCGAACCGAAGAGCTGTACCGGTCGAGCCAGTTGCTGAGCCAGCTCACCGGCAAGCCGGTTCAGGTGAACAAAGCCATCGTCGGCGAGAATGCATTCGCCCACGAAGCGGGAATCCACCAGGATGGCATGCTGAAGAACGCAGTCACCTATGAAATCATGTCGCCGGAACGCGTCGGCGTGCCGCGCAGCATGATCGTGCTGGGCAAGCATTCGGGACGCCACGCGCTCGAAGCGCGTTACCGCGAGCTGGGCTACACGTTGACGCGCGAAGAGCTGGAGAGAGCTTACGCCAGGTTCCTCCAGATCGCGGACCGCAAGAAGAGAATTGAAGATCAGGACCTGATTTCAATACATGAAAGCGCGAATAGCCTGGCTACCGGGTGATGGCATTGGCCCGGAGGTCCTGCGAGAGGCTCGCCGGGTCCTGGAAATCATCGCCGGCGAGCACAACCATGAGTTTGAATTCGTCGAGGCCGATATCGGCGGGGTTGCCATCGAACGCCACGGCGAACCATTACCAAAAGCCACACAAGACATCTGCCTGAAATCGACCGCAGTTTTTCTCGGCTCGGTGGGTGATCCGAAATACGATCACCTGCCGCCCGGGAAGAAGTGCGAAAACGGCCTGCTCGACCTGCGAAAGCTGCTCGGCAATTATGCAAACCTCCGTCCGGTAACCGTTTTGGAGGCGCTGGTGGACAGCTCGCCGCTACGCCGGGACGTGGTTCGCGGTGTGGACCTGATGATTGTCCGCGAGCTGCTGGGCGGGATTTATTTTGGATCGCCGCGCGGCAAGGAGAACGAGCACGCCTTCAACACAGAAATCTACAGCCGTGACGAAGTGAGGCGCATCGCGCTGGTGGCATTCAAGCTCGCGCGGCATCGTCATCGAAAAGTGACGTCGGTGGATAAGGCCAACGTGCTGGAGAGTTCGGTCCTGTGGCGCGAAACGTGTTCGGAAGTAGCGAAGCAGTTTACCGACGTCTCGTTTCAAAGCATGTATGTGGACAACTGCGCGATGCAGCTCATCGCGAAACCGCAGCAGTTTGATGTGATCGTGACCAGCAACATGTTCGGCGACATCCTGAGCGACGAAGCTTCCATGCTGGCCGGCAGCCTCGGCCTTCTTCCGTCCGCCAGTATCGGCGGGGAGATCGAACTCTATGAACCCGTTCACGGATCCGCCCCCGACATTGCGGGAAAAGGGATTGCGAATCCTCTCGGGGCTATTTCGTCTGCTGCGATGCTGCTCGAGCACTCGCTCGAATTGCCCCGGGAAGCCACCAAGCTCGAGC
>Ga0137415_10001358_pt1 | contig 24077 bp, 23 predicted proteins | sample CZODoug3_1_1_16f_FD_183082 | JGI IMG/M metagenome (GOLD analysis project Ga0137415, IMG submission 183082) | Vadose zone soil fungal communities from Angelo Coast Range Reserve, California, USA - CZODoug3_1_1_16fungal (Hybrid Assembly) | ecosystem: Environmental > Terrestrial > Soil > Vadose...
TAGTTGATCGTGATGCCGTACCAGGTGGTGGGAGTCGGACTCTCGTAGTGGTTCAGCGTCGCGGTCTGGCCGTTCAACGAAATCGATTGGAACAGCAAGCGATTGTCAGAGGTCCTCTGGGCCTGGATCACCAGGTGATTCCAGGAATTGCTTGCGGGATTGCAGGCAACGCCGGTCGGAATCCATTTCTGGCCCGGGTTGTCCCAGATGTCCCATTCATTCCCTCCGGCAATGCGGCATTCGTGTCCCCAGATGAAGGATTGGCCATTGACGAACTGATTGATATCGAATTCCAGCGCCTGGGAGGCGCTTATATCCGACGCGTAGAAATAGACGTCATAGGTGAAGTTGTGGACATTTGGAACGATGGAACGATAAGGATCGGGCAAACCTTGCGACGAAAAATCACCTATCAGGTGATTATTCCACAGCGCGTCGGAATAGACGGTTTGGCCTCCCACATCCATGCGGGTGGAGTTCCCACTTAGAGCGGGTGACGTTACGGCTCGGGTCATCGCCCATGTGGTCTGGGGTCCGTCTGGCACACACGACGAGCAGATGTTGTACAGCGGCGGAAGCAGCGCATATCCCGTCCACCCCGACTGCTGGTGAAGGTTCGCGAATTGGCCCGAATTGCCGCTGGAGCCCACGGTGATCACGATCGGCGTGGTGGCGGCGCCTCCGCAGTTGTCCCATTCTTCCACGACGGTGCGGTAGGTTCCCCCCTTGAGTGTCAAGACAGTGTTCAGTTTGGCTCCATTGACCTTGAAAGCCAGGACTCCAGGAGCTGTGTAGATGCCCATCGCCGCTACTCCCGACGGGCAGCTGGTTGTGGCGGACGCAACAAACTGGACGGTCGGGCTCACCGTGCTGTTGTTCGCGGGCGCGGCTACCTGGACAGAACCGCCGGACTGTGGCCCGGCGACCGTGATCGTGATAGGCGTTTTCGCGGCTCCACCGCAATTGTCCCACTCCTGAACCACCGTGCTGTAGTTTCCCGGGTTTAGCGTCAGGGTGGTATTCAGACTTGCACCGGTCACTCGATAAGCCAGAACCCCTGGGGCCGTATAAATCCCCATGGCGGAGACTCCGTTCGGACAGCTGGTGCTCGCGGTGGCAAGGTATTGCACCAGGGTACCAACCCTCGCGTTGTTCGCCGGGGCCGTGACCTGCACCTCTGTTGCGCTGCCGCTGACCAGAATTGTGACCGGGGTTGTGCTCGTTCCGCCGCAGTTGTCCCATTCCTGGACTACGGTATTGTACCTACCCGGCTTGAGCGTCAACACCGTATTGAGCGTGGAACCACTGACGGTGTATGCCAGCACATTGGGAGCCGTATAGATGCCCATGGCGGAGACGCCCTTGGCGCACGTGGTAGTCGCGGTCGCAACGTACTGAACGCTAGTAGCGACGTTGCTATTGTTAACCGGGGCTACGACAGAAACGCCTGCAATCGCTGGGGTTGCGATCGCCAGCGCCGCAAAAAGCGGCAACATTCTCATTGGGGGGAGGCCTCTTCTGGTAGAACTGCGACAATGGGATTCCAGGGCTAAGCGCCGATCATTCTAAGGTGTTTGTTCGAGGAATCTCAAGGGAATATGAGGTATTGAAGCACTCAAAGGTTGTAGAACCTTTCGCCGTTCCACACCCGATAATTGCGCCAGCCCAGCGCCGGTCGGAGGCCTGGGGTCGCAGTCCCCGCCTCACCCGTACTCGACCAAGAAATCCTGCCCCAGGCTGGGCCCTGCCGGACCGTGCACTTGAGGGGGCGCGAGCCGGCTTCCGCTTGCGGCCCGATGCCACCCCCATTTACGAGGGGTCTTTTGCGGTTCACCAAATCGCAGAAGTGCCGTCGGGGCTCTCGTCGATACACACCCGACATCTGTAGACTTCGACACCCACCGACCTCACGCGAAGCCGGCCCTCCGAACGTGCACATCATGGTTGCCAATTTCTTGGCAAATCCTGCCATCGAGTATTCGAATCGCTCGAATCGAGTATTGCGATGGGTGATGTGAAAGAGTCGCTTAGCCCTACAGGAAAGCACCCACCGGAACGCGGGTTGAGCCGGATACTGGTGCACCCTAGAAAAATGAGCATTACGCACTCATCGCTGCTGACGTCGGGACGTGATATGGACTCCGGGAAGAACATGACTGGTCATGCTCCGCAGATTTCTCACTTTCTCAGGGATCGATGGCGCAGGAAAAACAACGCAAGTCGACGGTATCTCTGCCCACCTCTTCCATCAAGGATACCGTGTGGCCCGTGTGACCTTCTGGGATGATGTCGCCTTTATGTCGAAGCTCAAGAGCGGGCGTGAGCCTCGCTCTATTCGAGAAACAAGGTGCGCGAAGGCCGCACGCCACACTTCGAAATGACAAGAACGTCCGAACCTGGTCCTTGATGCTGGTGCGAGCTGTCTTCTACTTACTGGACGCCCTCCGCCTCCGTCGCGTCGTTTCGCAGCTACGCACCGGGGACCACGACTTCGTCATCTTTGACCGCTACTTATACGACCGGCTGGCTCAGATTCATTCCCGACGCTGGCTGGGGCGCGCCTACATTCGATTGCTGGTGGCTTTGGCGCCGAAGCCGGAGTTTGCGTTTATCCTGGACGCCTTCCCCGCCGACGCATTCACGAGGAAACCGGGATATCCACTCGACTTCCTGTACAGCTACCGCAGCGCGTTCCTCGGCCTGTCCGTGTTCGTTCCTCAGCTTGTCGTGATCGGGCCGGCAACTGTCGAGAATGTCCGGCAAGTGATTTTGCGGCGCCTGTCGGAAAGATCGGATGTGTTCGTGAACGCCTCTGCTGGTGGCTAGCTCCTGGGTGAACCGGCCGACCCCCAGGAATAAGTACAAAACTTTCTCCACCCGGACACAACCGATAGGTTGACCAATGTCATCTCAGACTTACTTTTGGATATCCGAAGCATGAAGGTTAATGTGGTCTCACTCTATCCCGACCGCGCGCCGCCAGCCGCATTCCTGGGGCGCCTCACGGACAAGGGAGAGCTCGAACCCGACCAGCCTGAACTCGGCCGCGAGGAGGGCATTTCGGAACACGCAGAGGATTCCGCCGGAACGCTCCACCAACCAGGTGAGTCATCCGAGATCCATGGCTGTCTTGCGGACGCTGGCGAGCAGCGCACAAAGCGGCGGGGGCGCCTCCCTCATAAGCAACCGCGATTCCACATTAAGACTTTTCTCTCGAAACCCGGCGTCGGCAGGACGATTGTGTATGCGCTGGGGAAACAGATCCTCTTTGAACAGGGCAAGCGGGCTAATGCAGTCTTCTATATCTTGGCGGGCACGGTGAAGCTCACTGTAGTCTCTCAGGGTGAAGAGACCACCATTGCCTTGCTCGGCCCCGGGAACTTCGCAGGCAAGGAGTGCATGGCGACCGTTCGGCCGCGGCGCACGGCTTCAGCTCGAGCGCTCACAAATTGCATAATAATTAGGATCGCGCGGAAAGAGATGTTGCGCGTGATCCGACATGAAAAAACCTTTACAGCATTTCTCCTCGATTACTTGCTTGCCTGCATCAGTCGAAACCAAGACGTCATTGTGGACCAACTCCTAAACTCCAGCGAAAAACGGCTGGCCCGAGCTCTTCTCTCAATTGCTAACTTCGGCAACCCAGGCAAAGCGAAGGAAGTCGTTCCACAAATCCATCAGGAAGAGTTGGCGGAAATGGTTGGCACAACCCGATCCCGAATCAGTTTTTTTATGAATCGGTTCCGAAAACTGGGCTTCATTGCCTACAAGGGGCAAAGCTCTATAACCATCAATACGGCCACGTGGTCGAGATTCGTAATGGCCTGATTCGCCACCAGACCCCACGTCCAGCCCAACATGCGAAGAAACAAAGAACGATCTCTCGAGCTGGGCGCGCAAAATGTTCAGTACGGGAAGTTTGCTTTGGTTGTGCCAACATTGAACGAGGCCGGAAACATCGAAAGAGTTCTCCGACAGGTTCAAAGTGCCCTCGAGCCACTTCCTCTTTTGTACGAGGTCATTGTAGTCGACGACGGCAGTACAGATAGAACGCCTGACATTGTAAGAGCGTACTCTGGCTCGGATACTCGGATCAGGCTTATTTCTCGGCAGAACCGGCGAGGCCTTGCTGGGGCGGTTGTCCACGGGTGGCGTCATTCAGACGCCGCTCTCCTCGGAGTCATCGACGCGGATCTTCAGCATCCGCCTGAGTTGCTCCCGGCTCTTCTGGATGCTATGCGCGAGGGCTGCGACATCGCGATCGCCAGCCGCTTCGCTGGCAAGAACGCCGTGCATGGATGGAACCCCGTGCGCGCAGCTATCTCCCGGGTCAGCACTTGGGCAGCCTTGCCATTGCAACGGAGAGAGCTGCGCATTGAAGACCCGGTGTCAGGCTTTTTCATTGTGCGGCGCGAAGCCATCGATGGCCTTTGTTTTGAGACCAAGGGATTTAAGCTCCTGTTGGAAATCCTGGTGCGGGCGCGCATACGTTCGGCTCGAGAGATTCCGTTTCACTTCGGCGGGCGAACCGCTGGGAAAAGCAAAGCAGGCGCGGCAGTCGCTTTCCATTATCTGCATTTGCTCGGAAGACTCTCTAGAGACGTTATCCTCAGGCCCAGCCCACAATGAAACTCGCGCTGGTGACCGCATTTCCGCCGAGCCGCAGGGGCCTGAATGAATATGGGTTTCACGTTGCGAATGAACTCAGGCGGCACCGGGGGCTCGAACTAACGATCCTAGCTGACTATCTGCCCGAGCCGCAGCCCGAGTTGCCGGAATTTTCCGTTGTGCGTTGCTGGGGATTCAATTGTCTCAACAACCCAGTCTCTGTCTTGCGTGCGGTGCAACGACTGAAGTCGGATATCGTTTGGTACAACATTGGCTTTGCAAGTTTTGGGGGCAGACCGCTCCCGGCCTTTTTCGGGCTGACCACGCCCGCGCTGACTCGATTGTGGTCGTGCTACACGCACATTACGCTGCATCAGCTATTCGAGACCGTCAACCTGGCCGAAGCGGGAGTAAAGTCTCCCATGCTCTATCGTATTGCCGGGCGTATGGCCACCCACCTATTGTTGTGCGCGAATTCCCTGTCAGTCCTGCTACCGGCATACCACCGCACCTTGCGGGCCAGATATAGCCGCGGCACCGTTCATGTTCGTCATCACGGAATCTTTGCCAGTTGTCCTGAAGCGCCCGACCTCTCCAAGCGCGGAAACCCTGTGTACCGCGTGCTTGCGTTCGGGAAATGGGGAACCTACAAGCGACTGGAGTTGCTGATTGAGGCGTTTGAGCGAATTGTGGCCAAGTCACTGCCGGTGGAGTTGATCATCGCCGGAGGCGATCATCCGAAGACTCCCGGCTATGTGAAGTCGGTGGCGGAGCGTGTCAAATACAATCCGCTCATACGATTTGTCGGCTATGTTCCTGAGGAGTCCATTCCCGATCTCTTTCAGACGGCCAGTCTGGCAGTCATGCCTTACACTTCATCGGCGGGGTCGAGCGGCGTCGCCCATCTCGCGTGTCAGTATGGCTTACCCATACTCGCCTCCGACATCGAGGACTTCAGAGAGCTGGCTGAGTACGAACTTGTCTCGATGGAGTTCTTCACGCCGAATGATGTCGAAAGCCTCGCCAACCAGCTTGTCGGCCTGCTGCACTCCCCGGAACGACTCGCCCAGATGGCTCGCCAGAACTTCTCGGCTGCATTACAGATGAGCATGCCTCAAGTCATCCGGCAATATATCCGCTCGTTCGACATGCAGCATCGCCTGAGGATGCTGCGATCTTTCTCGAAGTTACGAAGCTCCCGTCGCTGGATGCCAATTCGAAGCCTGATGGCTCGGCGGCTCGAGAGAAAGCTCAGATCTGGGTATCGACCCGGCCTGAACGATCTTGAGCTGTAGAGCTCCTACTGAGGAATGGTCGCGTTCGGTCATTGCACAATAGTGATCAAAAGAACGATTATCTTGGAAGGAAGAAGACAGGCCTCCGGGCCCTACAGCGATCATGGCCCCATGGCGCCGGCAGTACAAGTTGCTTGGGCTTGTGAGGGCGGATAGGGCTGGGGCACCCCCGCCGGCGGAGTTCGCCAAGGAACCTTGGTAAAGTCGAAGAAGTCCAGAAGATCAGGCTGGGCAGCGTCTCTCGCTGTGAGAGCCGCACCGCTTCCTATAAACCTGGTTTCCACGAACTTGATCACTGCCGTGTGGTCCATGGGCTTGTGCGAGACGTAGTGCTTACGAGCGAAGGGCGAGAGAATAATGTTAGGCAAGCGGAATCCAAGTTGGGCGCCAAACCCTTGCTGCGCCGCCGCGTCGTTGGAATTTGTACCGGGATCTCGGTTCCCAGCCGGAGGCGAGGTTCTCAAATCGCAGTGCAAGGTCGGAGTTTGTGTTCCATTCGCCGGGATGCACGGGTTGTACGAATCCGGATTCACGGCAATGCTTGAAATGTCGGCAGGATAGTCAGTCAATACCTGGGAGTTAGTCTTGTCATTGGTGTGCCCTGGAACCGGCGGCACGTGATCGTAGGGACCGCCTCCCTCGTCATAGCTCCAGAAGAAGATCGAATCCTTCCACGACGGGCTCGCCATGAAAGCGTTAAACAGGCTCGCGACCTGAGCCTGCCCTAGCAGAATCGATTGTCCTGAGCCGGGGTGCTCATCGTTTCGACTATATCCAGGTTCGATCCAGGCGAAGCTGGGGAGGGTGCTATTCGCCAAATCTGTAGTGAACTGTCCTATCGGAGCGATGCGATTCACGTCTATGCAAAAGGCATTGTTCGGATCTCCCACGGCAGGTCCCGACTCTTGAGTGGGCGGCACGCAGGTGGGACGCTGCTGGCTCTTCAGATACAGGTAGTTGACCGAGTAGGTGAAGTAAGTAAACGTAACCGCGGGATACTTATCGATCGGGTGTCCGTTCCCGCAGTCCCCGACGTTGTCTGCTGAACATTGGTCTTCGGTCGTTGAATAATAAATTCTCCAGGACACACGATTCGTGTCGAGCTCCTGGAAAATGGTTGGAATAGTTAATTGCACCCCAAGGTTATCTTCATTGGATCCCGGATCATGCACCAGACCCTGCGTAGTCCCGCCCGTCATGGCTGCAATGCGGTTGGGAATGCTTTCGCTGGCGACGGGGGAAAACCAGCGATCCGAGACCGCGAATTGCGATGCAATGTAGTAGTAGTAGTTCAAGTACGCCTCATCGTAGTAGCCCATGGCGCGCTGCCCGGTTAAATCGGTGAATTGTCCGCCCGTGCATTGGCTGGCAGGTATGGCGCAGTATTTAGCATATCCCTCAGCGGTGTGAACAAAACCATCCATGTTCACAAGGCGAGTAACGCTAAAGTCGTAACGATTTACGTTACCGTAGCTGGGCAGCCAGGACGAAGAATCGTCGTCGATGCAGGTGCTTGTGAGCTTGAACAAATTAAAGCTCTGACCTTCGTCGTCAAGGTTGTTGATCGTGCTCAACTTGTCGTCGATGCCGTCGACGGCATAGGTAACGCCATCGTCCCCTACGCTGAAGCCATTTGCGGCGCGATAGGGATTCAGCATTCCGAAATAATGGTCGAAAGTCCGATTCTCCTGCATCATGAAGATGATGTGATTGACGGAGGCGTTGAGTGTTCCCGGACCTACCGTGACCGTCGCAGTTGCCGTTACACTTTGATTGTTCGTTCCGGTTGCGGTTGCGGTGTAGATGGTTGTGGCCGTTGGAATCACGCTCTGAGTTCCACCGCTCGCCGGCAGGGAGTAGCTGTTCGAATCCAGGTTGTCGGTAATCACCACCTTGTTGGAATTTGTGGCCACCACGGTCAGTGTGCTCGACTGTCCTGCAATCGTGGAGGAGGGATTGGCGCTTATTGTGACCGTGGGCTTTCCCAGAGGTGACACGGTGACCGTGGCTTGTGCGCTTGCAGGTTGACCGCTCGCTCCGGTTGCGGTTGCCGTGTAAATGGTTGTGGCCGTCGGAATCACGCTCTGGGTTCCACCGGCCGCCGGCAGAGGGTAGCTGTTCGAATCCAGGTTGTCGGTAATCACCACCTTGTTGGAATTTGCAGCCACCACAGTCAGTGTGCTCGACTGTCCTGGAACAATGGAGGTGGGATTCGCGCTGATTGTGACCGTGGGCGCTCCCAAGGGCGTCACCATGACCGTGGCTTGTGCTGTAGCTGTCCCGGTCCCGGATGCACTCACGGTAATAGTGTAGGTTGTGGTTTGAGTGGGAGTTACAGTTGTGCTCCCGCTCAGCGCGACTGACCCGATACCGCTATTAATCGTGGCCGATGCAGCGTTAGCGGAGATCCATGTTAAGGTCGCGCTCGCCCCCACCGCAATCGTCGTGGGGGAAGCGGCAAACGAAACAGTCGGCATGGCCCTGGTAGCCGCCAGGCCCCCGCAGCCGGTTAACAAACCAGTCGTTACGCCCAAGGCAAGGCATAACAACCATAGACGAGAACTTGGCCGCCGAGGCCTCTTCATGTCGGCGCTTGGGTGCTGAAAAGCAGGGTGAGAGTTGCTTACGAGGAACCCTATTTTTCGCGGAAAGGAACAGCTCCTCCACGCGTAGTTTTGAATGGCAGCCACATCCACAGCGCTTGAAGTCGGCGCAAAAACCATTTTGGGCCCATAACAGGACGTCCTCACTCGGGTGGACGTTCCTGCTGCAGAGAAGAGGGGTCGGCGGGCGGCGAAGGCTGTAGGCTTTTCGGAGCCTCAGTCCGATCCGGAAGCTGTAGCGGAGGTAACGGCGGGGGTTTGACGCCCAGCGGGGGCTGTTGGCGCGGTGCGTTTTCCGGCACACTGGTTTCGTCACGCCGCGTTAACCCGATGGGTCTTCGCGCGCGCCGCTTCACCTCCCGAATCGCTTTCAACGCGCTATCAACGTCCTCTTGATTGTCTCCCGCGAGGGCGCCCACCTTCCGACCTTCGGCGTCCGGCCGCGTCGCATAGGTGACACGCTCACTGGCTTCCGCCGCACTGCTGGCGGCCTCGTAGTACATTTCCGCAGTCTCGCGATCTCCATTAAGCTCCGCGACATATCCAATGTTGTTGAGGGTGAACGCATTTTTCGGATCGAGTGTGTACGCTTCAGCGAACAACTTCTGGGCACTCAGCGTGTCGTTGTGATTCAGGGCAGCCACGCCACGCAGGTTGAGCCGGGTGGCCCGGGCATCGGTGCCCTCTCCCTTGGCCATGGTCTCGCTAACCGCCTTAGCATTCTGGACAGCCACTTCGCTGATGGCTCGGCCGCGCCATCTCTTGCGAGGAGTCAGCAAGACGCGTTCGTCGGAGTGAAGGCTCGCGGCTGCCAAGTAATAGCGCAGCGCCGATTCCAGATCGCCCTCCGACTCCATCGCATATCCCAGGCTGTCGAGGAGGAATGGGTTCTTGGGGTCGGCCTGCACTGCAGCTTTGAGGATAGACTCCGCCTCAAAAACCCGCCCCTTCTCGAGCAGTACGATCGCCCGTACGTTCGCTTTGTTGGACATGAAGGCTGGCGCCTGGGATGCTGGAAAAGCCTCGTTTACGGGCTGCCCTTTCAGCCCTGGCTTGCTCGCCTCATCAATCAGTGCCTCGGTGCTGGCATGGGCAGCGAGGTCGTAGTACTTCAGCGCATGATCTGCATCGCCCTCGAGCTCCGAGATATAGCCGAGATTGTTCAGAGTGAACGGGTCATCCGGATCTAGGAGGTACGCTCGAACAAATAGCTGCTTCGCCTTGTCGACCCGGCCACGCTTCACCGCTTTGACCCCGTCCCGGTTTAGAACCTGCACAGGAGACAGGCGGCTCTGCTTTGGCAGGGTAATTCGAAGGTCGCCTGCCGACAAAGACGTCGCGGCCCCGCTCAGAATCGTGAGCAGCAGCAATTGGAGGATCCCGCGCTTCATTGACACCGCTTTCTGGACATCTGGAAACAGGAGGGCAATTCGGCCGAGCGTTGGATGCGCCCCGGGGGGTGGTGTTTGCACACCTTACTAATTTCTTCCGTCCAGCCCACCGGGCCCGAATCGTCATCAAAGACCCGGCATGCGCTCCGGCGGCACGTTCGCGGTCCTTTTGTCGATCGTCGTCATGGCTCATCCGACGTCTTCGGCGCAGACCTCCACAGCACCCCTCAGCGGAATGCGCCTGGGGAGGGGCAGCCCCCGTCAGACCGAGACCGAAATCCTTCCTTCGAATTCCCGCCTTTGCCCAAGGTCACAGTCAGCTTGCTGGGTGGGACCGTGGCGAAACTGGACCCGATCCGCGACCGGGCGGTTGTCCGGGCATTCGGTGGCCGGGATTTCACGATCGACTTTGACGGGCGCACCAAGGTCATGCGCGCGGAAATGGCTATTTCGACGCGCGAGATTCGGCCTGGAGCGAGAATCTATGCGGACACTATCGTCGTAAATGGCCGGATCTTCGCGAAGACCATCCGGATTGAACCGAGCCCGGCGGTGGGCGAGGTAAGAGGACGGGTAACGAACTACGATCCAATGACAGGTGTGCTAAGTGTTCGCGACGCGCTATCGCCAGAACCACTTCGGGTTCACATCACTCCCGAAACGGCAATTCGCGGAGGGGATCGACCTGCCCAAGCTTCGCAACTGGCAGTGGGGACACTCGTTAAGATTGGTTTTCGAGGGGGAGCCGAAGGCGCTGGCCAAGCCCAGAAGGTCGACATCCTTGCTCAGCCCGGCAGCACCTTTACGTTCGCGGGCAAGATTACATTCGTCGATGTCCGCACAGGCTATGTGGCCATCGCAGACCGAGCCGAAGGTAATTCCTACGAGGTAGCAGTCGATCGGTTGACTCCCGAGGTGAAGCTGCGGCTGAAAGAAGGAACCGACGTCATCATTCATGCTCAATTCGATGGGCAGAAGTACCGGGCACAGACGATCGAGCCAGCACCAGGTCGGCGCGACTGATGTCAGCGCCGGGCTATTCCGCGACTACAAGATCATCGGATGCTCAGCTCACCCGCCCTATCGCGCAGGGTCCTTTGGACGAGGTAGTCTCGATCGTGCAATATGTAGCGGATAAGGTTTCCAGCGTAGCGGCATAAGCTTTTCAAATCCGTCCGATACCAACAGCAGTTCGTCATTTCGGGCGACAATCCGCAATAAAAGCGGAACTTCTCATTCACTGCCGTTGGCGAGACCAACATCGCCGCGGCCATCCGATGGTTGCCCTCGATAATCGTCAAGGGACTCCTCTCGTCGACTCCGATCAGGAGCACGGAATTGGGAACGCCGCTGCCGCGCAAGTCGGCGGCTACCTCGCGCATTTTTTCCGTGAACCAACTTCGATCTGTGGACTCAACCTTGGATCGAATCCGCTCGATCATTCTGACGAGGTAAAAATCGCCCTGGGCAAACTTTCGCCACTGTTTTCTTGGGAAGGCGCGCACGCGCGCCAGGTCGGATGGCTGAAGCTCGATCTCCCACCACTGAGTGCTTTCCGGCAGTTCTCGCCAGAGCCTTCCCCGCCGACGGAATAACAATGCCTTCCGGACTGCGTTCTCATGGACGTTCCCGACGTCGGCGTCAAAGACAATACAAGCGGCCTGTTCTCGATAGCGATCGAACTCGGGCTGGTAGAACTCGGCTTTCAGGAACTCTGCGATGACCTCATGTTCGGACACTTCCCGGACTTTGGAAAATCCACGTGACCCCAACGAGGGAGATATCTCTTCGGTCGAGCAGGCGATCTCCCGCCAAAAAGGGACGCTGACGGCCAGCAACAGGCCGAACATCAGAAACAACTGGACCATGATCACCTGCTGCAGGGAGTTGTGGAACAGCCAGATACCCACCGGCAGAAGTGTACTGAAACCGAGCTGAACCCATGTAACGTTGGCGATCCTTCGCGACATCTCGTACGTCAAAAGCACTACAGCGACTGAATAGATGCTGGTCATCGCGCTATAGGACGCCAGCAAAGAGGAGAATGGCGCATGGCTCGTGCCGAGGAATCTTTCACCCAGAACGGCTGTCCAGAGCGACATCGGAGTCAGCCAGGCCGCGATGGTGAACAGCGAGGTCATCCCCGCAACCAGCCAGACCGCACTCTTTAGAACAGTGCGGCTTGCTTGCTGATGGGCACTGGCCGCCGATACCGGGAACATGCTGCTGATCACAGACCACGAGAACATGTAGACGACTCGGCCAACCAGGGCCACGGCGGCGTAGAGTCCGGCCACAGCCGCAGGGAAGTAATGTTTGACAAGGAGAATGTCCAGATTGCTGACGATGACCTGCCCCACAAAGAAGACAATGGCCTGCATGCCTTCCCGGAACGAAGCAGGTATCCCCGCACGAGCGTCGACCCGCCACTTCCTCCCTGGAGCGGCCGCCCAGTACGCGATGACGATGGAGGCCACAACAGCTGCGATCACGCCGGTCACGCCCCATCCGTAGCGCAACAGGACGAGCGCCGTTCCAAACTTCACCAGCACTTCCAGCACGAAATTGACAGCGAGGCGTCGGAAGTCATAGAGCCCCTGCAGCATGCCGCGCCGGACACCCAGCGGTATGTAGACCGCAGTTCCCAGCCCGAGTAAGGCAATGTCCCGTGACGAGGGAAGATTGAGATAGTTTGAGATTGCGGAACTACTGAGAACCAGCAGGACCCCCAACGCCAGGCCCATGTGCCACGAACGTCGCAAGAGATCCTTGTAGATCGCAAACTTGGCCGGAAGTTCCGAGTTCTTGGCTACAAACTTCGAACAGACAAGCTGAAAGGCCAGTGTGACGGCCGACAGCAGCATCAGCAAGGTGTAAATGGCGGTTGCATGTCCGAATCCAGCTGCTCCCAACCCGCGCGCAATGGCAATGTTGTAGAGGAGGTTCGTGGCGCTTACTAGGCCGGTACCAAGCAAAAGGATGAGGCTGCCGCGCAACATGCGCGTGCGCAGTACGACTCGGCCACCGTCGTCAGGAAATGCCAGCGCGGCGCCGGGCGGGGACGCGGTCCGCGCAAGTACGGCCGTCGGCCCCAGGTCTCCGTCTTTTTCTTCCAGCTTGACTCTTTTGTCCAAGAGCAAACTCCACACTGGATTTTTCGGACAGCTCCGCCGTGAAGGATGCCACACGGCTCATGAGCGTGCTGCTTCTGCTTCGCTCCCAGCTTTCTCCGACTCACCCGCATCCCGGTAGAGTTGCGCCAAATCAAGTCGCAGCGCGATGGGATACAGCACACCTTCGGGCCCCGAAGGCGGCATTCCCTGAAGGGCGAGTTCGTACTCCCGCAGCGCAGCTTGGTTCTGGCGGTTGGACCGTGCGAGCCCGGCACGCACCGCGTGCAGCCGGTAGTGATTCGGCTCCAAAGCCTCGACCCGTTTCAGGAGCGGCTCCGCTCGGCCTGACTGCTTCGCATTCATAAGAGCCTGCGCGGCGTTCAGTTGTAGCTCAACCTGTCCGGGAGCTTTGTTTGCTGCGAGCACAAATGTCTCCGCAGCTTCGGATTTCTTCCCGGCCAGTTCGTAGGTGTAAGCCAATTCCGCAAGGTAGGTCGGCGCCTCGGAAGGCACAGACTTCAGGGTGGATATCGCGAGATCGTACTGCCCAGTGTCGCGATAGTACGAGGCGACTGAACGCAGCACGTCAGGATCGCGAGGAGCCGTACTGCGCGAGCGCGGTCTAGAAGCTCTTTGGCATGGCTTTTGTCTCCCAAACGCTCGTAAGCGCGCGCCATCAATAGCTGGTTACGAGCAGAGCCATGGATTGCGTCGGCACGAGAGAGATAGGCCAGTGCCTGCTTCGGATCCGATGGCAGAACGAGCTCGCCGGCCAATTGGAAGTCCGCTTCGCTCTTAGGATTTCCCGCAATCACCTGCTGCAAAATCTCCTGGGCGTCTGCGCCTCGGCCCATCTTGACGTATGTTGGCGCGAGGCCGGAGAGGCCCTCGATGGAGGACGGTCGATCATGAAGTCCTCGTTTGTAGGCGTCCACGGAGTTGGAGTATTGGCCTGCCAGCCGCGCCGCGTACGCCAGAAGGAACCACAAGTCGGGATTCTGGGGGGCAGCCTTCGCAGCGTACTGTGCATAAAATACCGCCGAACGGTAGTCGTTCTTTTGCAGGGCCGCCTGTGCGGCCCGTGTTTCGCGGGCTATTTCGATGCTCGATCCCCAGCCCATTCCTGAGTCCTGAGGAGGGGTGCGCCCTGGGCCTTTCCTGCTGGGCACAACCCGTGAACTACTGGCTTGGGAGCCGATTTCGAAGGTTTGTCCAAAAGAGGTGACACAGACCCCAAGGGTGACTGTGGCGATGAAGCATGCCCGGGTCGTGGCGCTTGTTCTGGTGTCGCTCACTAATTCCTTGGCCGCCCCTGCGAAGAGTCCCCGGTGCGGCGGCCATCAGATGCAGAAACAAGGATGTCCGGTTGGCCCATCCGCAACCTCTGGAACCTGCGGGGAAAACTGCCTTAGGGGGATAGTTTGATCCAACCCTTTTGCGGTCTTTCTGAATCCAAGGGTCGCTCAGTAGCGTGTTTAAAGGGGTTACTGCTTTGGCCTCAGAAGCAAGCTACCTGCGGCGACCGATCCCGCTCGCACTCATCGTGCTGTTGGCTGTGTCCATTCACGGCCCGCTGTTGCTCATGGAGTTGCCGGCTTCGACCTCGTATGACGCTAATTTGCACGTCTTCTTCGCCTCTCATTACGCACAACACTGGTTCAACCCGTGGAATGAGAAGTGGTTTGCGGGTTTCTCGCAGACCACATATCCACCTTTGACGCACCAGTGGATCGCCCTTCTGTCACACATCGTCGGACTCACCGAAGCCTTCATGCTGGTGGAGTTGGTGGCGATCGTCCTGTTGGTGGTCGGGACCTGGCGCTTCGCCAGGCTGTGGGTGGACGATCGCGCCGCAAGTTTGGCCGCCCTCCTTTCGGTGTTCGCCGGCACGGTTGCTTTCCTGGTGTACTCGGCAGGCCAGTTGCCCACCATGATGTCGGCGCCCCTGTACCTTCTGGCGCTTCCCTACTTTTACCAGTGGTCGCATTCCGGAACCCGGCGCGCGCTGTTGAAAGGTGTCGCACTAGCTCTAGCCGCGGCCTGCGCCCACCACGTCACCCTCATTTTTGGCTCGGTTCTGTTCGCGGCTCCTGTGCTCTGGTTGGCCTATTCCGATGCCCGTCATGAGGGGCGAAGCACCTCCTCAGTCTTTGCCAGAGCTCTCACTTTCGTCATGGTAACGATCGTCGGGGTCGGAGTAGTGCTCCTCCCGTACTGGATCGCGATCCTCCGTCACCCGATCGAACAGATGCCGATTCCACACGGCAGCCGGTTGAACTTTCTGCTTAACTGGATTCACGGAGTGAATTACTTTGTCGTGCCCTACGGAGCCTTAATACTAGCCCTCCCGTTCATTGTGCTGCGAGCATCGGCGGTTCCTCGTCTGCGCGTGCTGCTGATTGCCTTCTGGATTGCATTCTTGTTCGGGCTGGGGGGCACCACACCGCTGCCCCGATGGATCTTCGGGCGCGCGTTTGAGATTCTAACCTTCGAGCGATTCACCCTTTGGGCAACGCTGCTCGCCCTGCCGATCGTCGGCCTTCTAGCCACGGATTTGATCGATCGTTTTCACTACCCGGGAGCCTTTGCACTTGCCACCGTCGCCGTTTGCACTTTGGCCCTGGCTCTCGGCTGGTTGACCTGGAGCCCGTTCCGCACGACTGGCGGCCTGAAAGTGGATTCCGTCGTGAGCTTCCTGAACCGCGATGGACATGATCAGTACCGCTACCTCACGTTGGGATTTGGCAATTCACTTTCGAAGGTCTCCACCTATGCCAACGCGAACAGCGTCGACGGAGAATACAACTCGGCGCGTCTTTTGCCCGAGATGACGCGCTTTGGCGCAGCCCAGTTGACCAGCGCCAAATTCTTCGGTACCGCCGGAATGGACTCCCTGCGTGCAATGCTGCAACATGCCCATCAGTACGGGTTGAAGTTCATCTTTGTCCATGACCCCTATTACAACCCGCTTCTCGTATTTGCGGGATGGAGGCAGGTCGAAACCTACGATTCCGGAGCGATCACAGTCTGGTCGAAAGACGACGTTCCGCCCGCGCGGAAGATCACTTCCGATGCGGTTCCGGCGCCGTGGGAAGGGTGGATGTGGGGCCTCCTTCCGATAGGTAGCAGTATCCTCGCCATCTTGTTTGCGGCGCTGCTGCCGGATAAGGCAGTCAGAGTCCGCGAAGTCGTGGCGATACCCTCCCGCTCCCTGGACCACGCTTATGCAACCGAGGCTCACCCCTGAGGCGCGCTCTGCCACTCGTCATCGCGCTGGTAACCACCGCCCTGGTGGCCGCTGGATGGTGGCGAGCCGGAGGGTTTGAACTTCGCGCTGAGCGCTCAGCCGGTACACCGGAACGGGCCGTCGCTGCCTTGATGGCCGACATTCAGGCCCGCAACTGGGATCGCGCATACGCCAGCCTGGATCACGCAAATGGTATTCAGGAGTCGGACTTCATTCACGAAATCGCCGGCACAGAAGGCAGCCTGCGAACGTACTCAGCTTTGCAAAGCTTCGACGCCTGGCCCTTGCACGCGGATGCGAACCGCTCCACCCTGCGGGTCCGGATGAGTTGGTCGAGCGCGGTTGGATCTCTGGACGAACTGCGGGACTTGTCGGCCGTTCGAGATGGCGAGGTCTGGCGAGTCGTCTGGAGCAAACCGAACTATCCAAAGGTGCCGCTGCAGGTGTTACCTGTGAACTATTTGCGATGGGACGTGATCGGACGCCGATCGGATGATTGGGGCGCCGCGAGCGTGGATTCACCGCAGGTTCGCATCACGTCGATGAATGCGGTTGAGCGTCCAGACCGCGTGCTCATCCTCGGTGAACTCGAGAACGAAGACACCGTTCCAGCCTACGTGAATGTGAATGCCGCGCTGTTGAAGCCCGACGGCTCTCCTCTGGATGAGCAAGGCAGCTTCGACGCGATTTCGCACAAGTTGCTTCCGAAGCAGGTCTCTCCTTATCGCATTGACTTCCCTGGCCTCCGTTTGAGCCAGGTGAAGAGTGTGCGCATGGATGCGCGGGCGCTGCTGGTACCCGCCAGCGCCGATCCGGTGATCTCCGTGGAAAATCAGAGGATCGACAAAGACGTGCTTGGACGAAAGATCCTGAAAGGCGTTTTGGTCAACCAGAGCGGCCAGACCGTTAACATCGCGCAGGTCTTGGCAGCGTTCTACGACTCGAGCGGCAAGGTGATCTGGGTTTCCGACGGCTATCTCGATCAAGCCCTGCTGCCCCAAGGTCCAGTGCCTTTCGCTGTGAGCATCCCGGACGAGGTCGCAGCGCGCGTGCACAGCTACCACGTGGTGGTGAACCACTATATCGCTCCGACGTCCTGAAACCATGCCCAAGGTTATTCTCACAGTTCCCCTTTCCCTCATCCTGCTGGCACTGCCGGCCCTGGGGCAGACAACCCCGCTTCGAGCGCCGTCTAGCGTGCCGCTGGTAGCTCGTTCTCCATCGCGACCAGCGGAAACGGGACAGCAACCTTCTATCTATTGGGTCCGAGCCAGGTCGTAAGACGAACCATCCAGCTGGGCCAAGATTTGCAGATTTTGGGCTCGGACGTGGTGACATCAGGTTCCTACCACGCGGTTGCATGCGATGCGAACGGTTGTGCCGTCTTTGCCCGCGCGCTTGAGCTTCCTGGTCCATCCATCGCGCGTCCCGGTCTCTGCCTCCGATGCTGTCAACGCCACCGGGTTGGTATTTGACCGCTTCGACAATGCCGTCCTGGAGGGCACGAGCGTGGAGTTTCATTTTTCCTCAGCCGCCGGGAGCGCATTCGGCCGGAGTGTTTCAACCGCCCACGGTATCGCATGGCTGCCAATTGGGTCGACTTCGAAACAAGGTCCACTTCGGGTGGTGGCTTCCGTGGGAGAAACCGCAGAAACACGAATCATCCAGCAAGTGGCCTCGGAGGCATGTGGCCTGCGGATGCAGGCAATTTCAGGTCCGCGAACTGTCAGGCTACAAACCGATCCAGTCCGCGACTGTGGTAACCCCCTCCCCGACGGAACAGTCGTTTCATTTACGAAAACCGATGACGCTGGTAGAAGCGCGGTCGACACCCCCATCAAGAAGAGTGTGGCGAGCGCCCAATTTGCCGTCTCAGGACGTGCGCGGATTTCGGTCGCGTGCGGTGTGGTGCTGGGAAACGAGATTTCTGTTGGCGGTCAACCGCGATGACAAACGAGTCGCATTTCGCTGGTTGCCTGGGAGTTCTGCTGGCTTGCTTAAGCCTGGTCTGGTTGCACGACGTCTCTGCTTCGCCGGTACAGGCAGGATCGCTGCCCAGGGTCATACTGAATGCTGAATCCATCGGCCCGCGTCGCATCGAGCAGAAGACCGGCGAGATCGTCACTCGCGACTATGCCAAGCTTGGCGGGATCTCGCCGAGGCCCTCGAAGCCAATCGAACCGATTTATTGAATGACCACTTCACGGGAGGATCCAAGCAACGCCGCACGCAACGGATCTCCGAACAGCAGAAGAACGGTCTAAGAACTCGCTACCTCGATCACGGCCACCAGGTCAAGGCCGTCTTCTACTCGCCCGACGGAGGAGAAATGCAGATGCAGGATCAGGCACAGATCGAAGTGCAGGTGTTCGACGGGCGAAAGATGATCTACGCAGCCAGCCCTACCTCAAAATATTTGGTGCTCATGACCCCAGGCGCAGATCGCTGGTTTGTGCGCTCTTTGGAGACCGTTCCAGACGATGCCTTCTGACGTGACGCTCTGCTCTGAGAGCCCGATGCCGACGTCGTAGCCAGGAGACCTGTCCATGCGCAGAAATGATTCTTCCACGGCCAGGAATTTCGACGCGATGGGACAGTGTTGCTGGCGGACCGGGATCCGCACAGCCACCATTCTTTGCGAGGCAGTGGTTCGAGAGGGATCTTGACTACGTATTGGGGCTCGACGAAACAGACTTCTCCGAGTTTCTCCAGCACGCGCAGCTTCAACCTGTTGCAGAAACGCGATGAGCCGGGCGAAGTCTCACTTACCGGCGAAGATGGCAGGAGTTGGGAACTACACAGCACCGCCGTCAAACTCGACGATCACATCGGCCATAAAGTGACCGTCACTGGCACGGTCACCCGCGAGTCGAAGGCGGAAGAAAAGAAAGAGGGGCAGGTTAAGAATGCATCTGGCAAACAGGAATATGGTGATCTGCGTGTCAGCAGCCTGAAAATGCTCAGCAAGACTTGCAGCAAGTGACGTTGATTTGGGCCAGTAATGTTGCTGGCCCTCTTTTTTCTTGGACGGTTGAGATCCCGGAGTTGACCGGTATCCACAATGCCGGGGGTAAAGTTTTCCCAGTTTCCTGAGGGTGTATCAATTCACAACTACCTGGTCTACTTTCGTTTCATCATCCAGCCGATCAATGTTGCTGCGGTGAAGCCTGCCGCGAACGCCGTGGCAACGGTTAGCACAAGGTGCCTCTGGATGGGTTGAATTCTGTCATTCAAGAATTGTTCGGCGGCATCGCCGCCTTGCTTGGCGGCACGCCTGACTACTCCTACTCCATCCTGGATTGCATCGGCAACCGCAGTGGTTGCGCGAGAGACCTGCCCAGCTGATCCGGCGATGTAGTCCGCTGTTCTTCCGACTGCGGTTTCTGACATGGCTCCTTCGCTGCGTTGCGAGTCCGTCTTGACACATCCGCTTTTCCCCTACGGCCTTTTCAACCCGCCCGACGCACTCTTGACCTTGGCCAGCTTTCTTTGTCAGCGTTCTTCAATTCTGCATCCTCGTCCCGGTGTCCCAATTGACCGTTCACGCTGATATTGCCACCTTGATTCCTCTGGTCCTGCTCGATGGCCCCCTTGCCTTGATCTTGATCCTTCGATTTGTCCATGGGCACTGTCGCTCCCTGCTCATGTAGACTAATTGCCATTCGAACAAATTCTTCATGTGTCATTGGGTTCCTCTTTTCGTCACGAAAATACGCCGCTTGGCAATGAGTAAGGAAGATAGAAAGAAGGCCCGCGGGGTTCGCGGCCTAGCAAAATCTCTCTTTTTCGCATCGGGCAAGCTCCGAACCAGGCAACAGCGACAAGCCCGTAGCGCGCAAGGTTGCCTAGGCTGAGTGCGGAGCAGCAATTCTCAAAACCTTGACCGCCGGCGACAGCTGCTGCCGGCGTTCATAGGCAGGCAGGACGGGTGATCCGCGCCGACCTCGCGTCCTTCCCTACGAAGCGCGGTCAAGCTCACCTTAATGATCTGGCTAGGTACTACAACCGAACAGTTGTTTTCGCGTCAATCCTTAAGCGGTTGGGCGCTTGGGCGTAGTGGCGGGAGAACCGATAGCAAATGCTGCGGTCGCACCGACTAGCGCACCCAGGATCGCAAAGCCAAGGTTCCTGTACGTATAGGAGAACGTAACCCCGGCAACGTTGATCGTATGGAGAAAACCCCCGGCCCAAGCCTCGCTGGTGGCCGCACCAGACCGGAGGAGGCTCGGAACCACGATTCCGGCGATCAACAACGTGATCGCCAACTCGATTAGCAGTTGAAGCAGAGGAAGAGCCTTCTGCCTCTTCATGCTGTCTCGTTTCGGACTCACGGCGACTTTTTCAAGGAACCCCATTCTCGCGGAACGGCGAATCTCTGGAATATGGCGAAGTGGGCCAGCTCGCTGACATCGCGAGAAGGTTTTCGTGCAGCGCTTCGAGTCTACCTCCAGCTGCTGCTCGAGCGCCGGTTGCCCGCTCGCGGGAACCATGTGGTTCGAAGAATCGATCCACTCCTCGGTCGTAACGTGGTTCATTTATCTTTCCCCTTTTCTTAGGCCGTCCGTTCCCCAGCCGCCGGTGGCGCTAGACCTGGCCCGTTGAATAAGGGGATTTGGGGGCTGGAAAAATATAGGCGGGCGCAAACTGACTGGCCAAAAGGGGCTTCGTCCTTGGTATCCACTTCTGTACATCGTCTTCTGTACATCGTCGCTTGATAGCGACCATCACCGTGATTCTTTCTCTTCAAGTGGCAACTGAAAGCGCCTAAGGTCATTCCCTGACGGCCACGTGGAAACCAAGAGGAACTGCTGTCGTGACAAGGAGCGCCGTTCGGAAACACGGGGCTTGGGTCGAGTGCCGGGAGCACCCAGCCCGGTGTCGGTCTCCCCACTTTCGAACGGGAACAGAGGCGCGCAAAACACCACCCGTCAGAGAATGAGTTGACGAACTAAGTGCTTCACTGTATTGCTCGTTGGCAACAGTTGGAGTAACGTTTGGCCGGTGCGGGGACTGGCACTTTGGTTGGATTCTTCCAAAAAGCGACCTCGGCCCACGTGGGGTGCCTTCTGTAAAAACACTAAGCATCTCGGATTTATCGCGAATACTCGATGCTGCCTCGTGAATGCGTGGGTCTTGCCGCAAGCACTGATCTCGCCCGCGAGGTAATTGGTGGTCAAATGAGCTTCCCCCTCTACGACGATCAACTCCGGGAGTTGTGTGCCCGGATCATGGCGGCGCAGGATCTCGAGGAAGTTGAAAAGGCCGGGACCGAACTACGCAAACTTCTCCGTGATCAGGAACAACTCCACGCGAAGATTCATCGTCCCCCTCAACGACCGCATTGCGTCGAAGTAAGCTTCGCCAGCAGAGCAGACTAACTCTTCTTCTGCCTCCCTTTGTCTGCCGCAGTAGGTGTGCCTGGCGATCGTCTTCAGGTCAGATCGGCAGTCCGGCTCAGCATCGCGGTGCTCGCAAACTCCTCTAGAGAGACGCTCAAGGGCATCCACACTCGGTGACGCTACTTCGAGGAGAGGATGACCGCGCCGCTCGTCTGGCGCGTAAACGTAGCCAGTGGACTTGGGTTGTTGTAGTCGTCGGCGTAGTTAATCATTTCCGAGCCGTCCAGATACAGGCCGGGAGCGAAGTATTCGGCAAGGTTGCGGGTGCCGCTGGCGCAGCCAGTGCCGTTGGTACAGATAGCTCCTTGGTGCATCACTCCCGTCACCGTGGTCTGGGCGAAAATCGGGATGCCGGCGAGGGCGTTCTGCGACTGCGCGAAGAAAATCCGCCACTGCGCGGTCGCGTCATTATTGTTGGCCGAGCTGGTGCCCCACCAGGTGATATTGACCTTACCGGGGTCGCCCGCCGTGATCCACGGCCCGAGGGCGCTCTTGGTCCCGGAGCCATTGCTGACGCGCACCGGGATCGTCCAGGTTGCGGCCTGGTCCCCTGAGACGGTCAACAAGACGCTATGACTGTCGGAGAACGCGATATAGAGATTGCCGGCACGGTCGATGGCGAGCGACGGGAAGACGTTGACCAGCGAGGTCCCGGGCGCCGCAGTGTAGACGAGTTTCACGAGGAAGGTTCTGCCGCCGTTGCTTGAGCGCGCTAGGTAGAGCGTGTTGCCGGTAGAACCGAAGAAGACCGTATAGATGTTTCCGCTGGGATCGAGCTCGAGATTCCCCTGGTCGCCCGGCTGGATCCCGAGTTCCGGCGTAGTGACCGGAGTGATCTGCGGCCAAGTGATGCCCCCGTCGAATGACTTCGCCACGAAGATCGACTCCGTGCCTGCCAGCAAAACCCCTGATTGCTTGTACGTTAGATACAGCTCGCTAGCGCCGTGTGTGGCGATCCACTGGCGGTCCACCAGGGGCAGGTCGGAGGAGAATGGATTGACCAACCAGAGGCTGCCGCCGTCGGTTGACGTGCTCTGCGTGCAGGAGCCCAGCCAAAGTGAGTTCACGTAGACGTTTCCGCTGCTGCCGATCGCAAGATCTTCGTCGCCGCCACCGACGCCCAGACCGCGCGCCACTGCGGATGCCGCCTGCGCGCCGTCCGGCTGGCCGAGATACTGGAACGAGTTCCCCCCGTCCATGGACTTCCACACGTCGGTACCCGCGGGCACACCCTGGATCGCGGCGGTGTAGATGTTGCCCAGGGCATCGGTGCGCACGCGCCCTTCGAGACCCTGAACGCCCAACAGCAGATCACTCGGGCCGGGCAAAATCTGCGGTTGACTGAACGTGAAATTGCCGGACTTGTAGCGCGCCCTGCCGAGCGGACTCGTCGGCTCCGGCCCCAGCGTCGCGTTCCCAGCGTAGGTTGCGTTCACCGTCGTGAAGGCGACGACCTGCACGGCGTAGGTCCCCGAAGGCAGTTGGCCGCAGTCGGCCAACTCAAAGCTCGTCATCCCCTGGGCCGAGGAGCACACTGTATTGCCGGCACCGTCGTAGATATAGAGATCAAAATCATTGGTGTTACTCGACCAGTTGAGGCCCACCTGGACGACATATTGAGGATTCGAGGAATAGAAGATACCGGGCACGTTCACCTGGAGCGTGAACATGTCGCAGTTGACGCCGGTACAAAGCGAAGGCGCGGCGGTCGCGGCCGTGTAGGGCCCGCCAGCCCAGGTCGCGGCGCTGGTCTGTCCACTCGAGGGTGCAGTCAAGGTTCCGCTGCCGGGCGTGGCCGCGAAGGCACACGAGGCCACCGATATAAGACAAAGTGTCACGCAGGCAATTCGCACAGTGCTCTCCTCCCGACCGCCAAGATGGGCCGGGCACTCGTAATCGAATGATCAGGAATGCCAACGTAGTTGCCAGCGCCATGACGCGTGGGACGAATGGGTTTGCCCTGTGTGGGCCACCACTGTACTCCGCCAAGGAATGGCAAAACGTGCGCGACGATATCCCGCTTCAGGCGGAAACTGAATGAGGAAGGTTCTGTAGGAAGCCAAGGGAAACACTGTATTCTTCGGAGAAACCCAGTCCCATACTCGAATTTGGATCGAAACCTATCGAAACCAACCATCGCGATCTGGCAGATAGCGACCTGAAGACAGGATAGCGACCAAGGGCGCGGATGTAGTTTTCGGCGAGGCGAGAGAGCAGCCTGACGCGTCAGCCGTCTAGTTCACCACCAGGCTTACGGTTGTCTTGTGGCTGAGATTGCCCGCTGTTCCCGCGATCGTGAGAATGTAGGTGCCCGCAGGAGTTCCAGGAGGCGGTGCGGGTGTGACGGCGAGGGAGTCTGTATGCGTGACGCCCGCATAGGACGCCGAGACCGTGATCGGGGTGGAGGTGGTCACAACCCTG
>Ga0137415_10001359_pt1 | contig 24068 bp, 26 predicted proteins | sample CZODoug3_1_1_16f_FD_183082 | JGI IMG/M metagenome (GOLD analysis project Ga0137415, IMG submission 183082) | Vadose zone soil fungal communities from Angelo Coast Range Reserve, California, USA - CZODoug3_1_1_16fungal (Hybrid Assembly) | ecosystem: Environmental > Terrestrial > Soil > Vadose...
GGCTACATCGCCACCGGAATGGCCACCGTGCTGGGCTTCGGCATCTACGGCGCCGACCTGCTGACCCGCCTCGGGGTCACCAGCGGCGTCGGATACGTGCAGGCCGTGCTCTACGCGGTCGACCTGATCGGGGCGGTGCTGGTGGCGATCTCCGACGTCCGGATCTCGGTGCGCACCTCCATGGTGCTCGAGGCGATCTCGGTGGCCGCGATCCTGGCGATCTGCGTGGCGGTCTTCATCGAGCACGGCGCGGTCCTGGACACCGCGCAGATATCCCTGCGGGACAGCGGCCTCGGCGGGGTCACGGTGGGCGTGGTCCTCGCCATCTTCGCCTTCGTCGGGTTCGAGAGTGCCGGCTCGCTGGGCCGCGAGGCGCACAACCCGGAGCGCACCATCGGCCGCGCGATCCTGTGGAGCGCCGGGCTGGTCGGGCTGTTCTACGTCTTCGTCGTCTACACCCAGGTCTACGGGTTCAGCGGCACCGAGCCCGGCTTTGCCAAGAGCACCGCGCCGCTGCCCGAACTCGCCGACATCGTGCACCTGCCCGTGCTCGCCCCGATCGTCGATCTGGGGATCATGTGCAGCATGTTCGCCTGCACCCTGGCCTGCATCAACGCCGCGTCCCGGGTGCTGTACACGATGGCTCAGGACGAGCTCACCACGCAGCGGCTGGCCAGGGTGCACCGCCGCCACCACACCCCGCACCTGGCGATGTGGACGGTGGGCGTGCCGATGCTCGTGGTCCCCGCCCTGTTCCTGCTGCTGGGCAACGACCCGATCGCGTTCAACGGCTTGGTCGGCACCGTCGCGGTGTTCGGGTTCATGCTCGGCTACTGCCTCGCGGCAGCCGGCGCGGCCTGGTTCCTGCGCTCCCGGGGGGAGCCGAGCGCCCTGACCACCCTGCTGGCGGTGATCAGCGTCGGCGCCATGCTCTTCGTGTTCTGGGCCAACTGGATACCGCAGCACCCGGCCAACGGCGTATTCCCGGCGCTGACCTCGCCCTACGACGTGCTGCCGTACGTGTTCCTCGGCTGGGTGGCATTCAGCGGGCTCTGGTACGCGCTGGTCCGCCGCCGCGCCGCCGCACCCTCGCCACCGCAATGAGCAGCGGGGCAGCATCGGACTCCGGCAGATCGACGCCTCGTTAGCAACTGCACATTCACTCGATCATGACATGCGTTCTGAGTCGGGTCAGTGCCGTCTCCAGATGCTCGCGCCTCGGGCTTTGCAGCACCGCGGATTCCTTGCTGTGCGGCAGGTCAATGACAAGCGAAATCGCCAGGTTGCGCATGACCTGCCCGCGCGCTCGGTGTCCGACGTCGAGCAGGCTGAGGAAATCAGGTGGTCGGCGACTGGTTTGCCACGCGAATAGTCCGCCTTGATCAGCTTGGTCGACGTGTGTGCCCAGGGCGATCGCCTCCGCCGGGCTCAGTAAGAGATCGAACCTGAGGCTTCGGACCGTCCGTGGGCGGGGTGCCGGGTCACCAGTTGTGACCGGTACCGGGAGACCGTGCCAGCCCGGTCGGGCCGGCGAGTGGCCCTCGATCACGACATGGGGCACGGCGGGATCGAATGCCCACATGAGGTCGGACGCATCGAGGCGGTTCACCCCCGCCGTCCACACTCCATTGGGAAGCAGCTTCGGCGGGTCAACCTGCATCCGACTGCCGCCCTTCCTCGCGCCCTCCGGAACCGTAGGGCAGTGGGCTTGCCGCAGGCATGCACGCTGTCCTTGGCCGTCGGGTTCGGCAATGCGGAGCATCCGCGACGCCACCAGATGGCGGTACCGCCTGCAACCGGCCGGCGACGGGACAACGCCGCTAGTCAAATTCTGGAACCCACCTGCGCCCCATTCACCTCTCAGGTAACCCAGGTCACATCTGATACGGCACAGTGCACAGCCATCACTTTGACCCCGATTCCAACCCTCGACCCAAGGGACCCTCGAGATGCAGCGACAACCGAAGCCCGCACTGGCCCCTGTCAGCACAATGCGCACACTGTGTCCCAGCTGTTGCGGAGCAGGCCACATCGCCACCGACCGCGCAACCCACTACAGCAGCCCCGGTGACCTCGGCGAGTTCCAGATGCACACCTGCCCGGCCTGCGAGGGGCAGCGGTGGCTGGCCGGCTTACAGCCCCCCGTCTGACACTCCAAGGCTCAGCGGGCGGCGACCGAGACGCGTGGATAGATCAACCGGGCCAGTTCCGCCTTGCGGTCGGCGCACCGTGCCAAGGTCTTGGCGGTGAATCCGCCGGGTGTGGGTGGCGGTGGGGGCTCGGCGTCGTCTGTGGCGTCGGTAAGGCTCATGCCGTCCGCACCGTCGCCGAGGACCAGGAAGGCGTCATCGTGGGAGGTGTGCGCGGCGGCCCGGCTCGGCCCGAACAGGACCTTGGCGGAGGGCTCGTCCCGCAGGTCGACGACATCGAACCGCTCGATGAGAGCGCGCAGCAGCGGCGCGACGTTGTCCGCGATCGGGTACAGACCTTGCCCGGTCATCACCGCTCGTCCGCCCGAGCGGCGCACGGCGGCCACCGCGCCGGCCATCAGACCGATGTGCTGCGGCCACAGTCCCGCGAGGTAGCCGCCTCCGATGAGGTGCACGACATCGGCGCGAGCGATCAGCTCGATGCCGGCGACCCAGCGAGGTGCCAGCCCCGGATCGTGGATCGCGTGCTGCACCCAGGTGGCGGCCTGCCACGGGTCCTCGGTGTTGGCCTGCCAGCACAGCCGCCACAGGGTGTCGACAATGCGAAGCCGAGGATGCAGCCCGCCGAGCAGCAACTGGGCCGGCCCCGCGGCCTGGCAGTCCAGCCATAGGTAGCGGTGGCGCCCGTGGCCTTGAGCACGCGCGGCCGAAACTAGCCGCCGCGGGCCCGCCGTTCTCGGACCGCTTGTGCGGTACCGGTCGGGTACCCGAACTTCGTCGCACGTCGATCCGTCGAGTCCTCGAGGAAGACGAAGGTGAAGAGCAGGCCCACGATCGAGCCGAAGACGACACCCATCGCCCGGATGCCGAGAGGCCAGGGCAGCAGCGCGATCAAGATCACGTCCAGGGGAACCACCAGCACCAACAGCCGGGCGAGGTGCCGCAGCGGCCAGGTCCGGGTGGTCAGGTCATAGAGCACCCAGTCGCGGTACCCCGAAGGCAAGCGCCCGCTCAGGGCATACCACAACCAGCGCAGCACACCGGGACGACGAGGACGCTGCTTGCGGTTCATCACTGCCGTCCACCTCCGCGGACGCTCCCCCGCACCACTCAGCTGGCCTGCGGCTGCCGGGCGATGAGCCGCTCGGCCTCCTCCTGGGACGTGGCCGCCGGTGGTGAGCCCCACATGCGGCGTCCGTTGGGCTCCTGCAGGAACCACACCGACACCATGCCGATCACCCCGGCAATGATCAGGTAATAGGCCGGCCAGTTCAGGTCGCCGGTGGCCCCGACCAGCGCGCCCACCACCAACGACGTGGTGCCGGCAAACAGCGAAACCGACACGTTGAACGCGATCGAAAGGCCGCCGCCGCGTACCTCGGTGGGGAACAGCGCGGGCAGCGTCGAGGGCATGGTGGCGCTGAAGCAGATCAGCAGCAGCCCCATGGCCATCAATCCCAGGAAGATCGAGACCGGGGTCTCGGCGCGGATCAGCAGGATCATGGGAAACGCCAGCACGACCAGCCCGATCGAGCCGAACCACGCGATCGGCTTGCGGCCGATGCGGTCGGACAGCACGCCGATCAGTGGAATAGCCACCAGCGCGACCACCATCACGACGATCTGCACCACCTGTGAGGTGGTCGCGGTGTTGCTGGTGGACCCCTGCAGCTTCGGCACGGTGTCGGTGACATAGGTCGGCATGTACGAGGTCAGCATGTAGTTGGTGACGTTCCAGACCAGCACCAGCCCCATGCAGACGAGCATGAACGGCCACAGCGCCAGTAGTCTCCGGAACTCCCGCGGATGGCGGTGCTGCTTCTCGCGCTGCTCGGCCTCCCGTTCCAGCGCGGTGAAGGCGGGGGTGTCAGCCAGCCGGGTGCGCAGGTACACGCCGACGAAGCCGATCGGCAGCGCCACGAAGAACGGGATCCGCCAACCCCAGCTGAGCAGCTGGTCATCGGTGAGGGTGGCGTCGGCGACGGTCACCACGATGGCGCCGAGCAGGTAGCCGCAGAACGTGCCGAACTCCAGCCAACTGCCCAGGAAGCCCCGGCGCCGGTCCGGGGCGTACTCGGCAATGAACGTCATCGCGTTGCCGTACTCGCCACCGGTCGAGAACCCCTGCACGAGGCGCGCCAGCAAGAGCAGGATCGGCGCCCAGACGCCGATGCTGGTCTCGTTCGGGATACAGCCGATGGCAAAGGTGCCCAACGCCATCAGCACCATCGTGGTGGCCAGCACCCGGTTGCGGCCGATCCGGTCGGCGAGTGGACCGAAGAAAAGCCCGCCGAGCGGCCGAATCAGAAACGCCACGGCGAACAGGCCGAACGTCGCAATCGTGCCGGCGGTTTCACTCATACCGGCAAAGAAGACTTTCCGGATGGTCGGCTCGAAGTAGGCATATACGCCGAAGTCGTACCACTCGGTGATGTTCCCGATGGCCGCGGCGCCGATCGCTCTGCGGATCACTCCTGGCTCGGTGACCAGCACGTCCTCGATTGCCCATGTTCTCGGGACCTCGGGCGGAACCAGCACCGTTGCATCTCCTCACGTGGTGGGGTGAGACGATCGACCGTCACCCAGCGCAGTTGGGATTCGTCAATGATCCGCCCCGCGCCCGCACTGAGCATCTTCTAGCCGGATCGGAACCCCGGACCTCACCAGCCAGTCGGCGGTAGGGCCGCCCCCGACGGGGAGGTATGGGTGGCCCCCACCCGCTGTAGGGCCGACCCGATCGCCACCGCGGCCGCTGCCAGGCAGCCTTCTCGGCAACACTGAGCCGAGGAGCCGGCATGGACCTGCGAGAGACAGTCCTGGTCGCATTACGCAGCCTGCGCGGGAATCGCCTACGTTCGCTACTCACCGCACTGGGCATCATCATCGGGGTCGCCTCGGTGATCATCCTGGTTGCGCTCGGCAGCGGGGTGCAGGCCGGGTTCGACGCCCAGTTCAGCCGGCTGGCCAACCAGATCACCATCAGCAAGGCGACCGGGGCGGTACCGGGGGGTGGCGAAGCCCGCGATCTGACCGACCAGGACGTCACGGCGCTCGGCAACAAGGCGCAGACCCCGGACATCCAATCGGTCACGCCCTCCACCACGGGCAGCGCGGTCCTGGTGGCCGGGCAGGCCGCGGAGCGGGCCAGCCTCGTCGGCACAACCTACGACTACCTGCAAGTGGCCAACCGGACAATCCAGGCCGGCGAGTGGCTGACACCCGAACAGGCACGGGGCAACGCCAAGTTCGTGGTGCTCGGGCAGGAGACCGTGCAGCTGCTGTGGGGGCGCGACGCGAACCTGCCCGAGGTGGTCGGCAAGGAGATCCGCATCGGGCACGCCACCTTCCGAGTCGCCGGGGTGCTCAACCTGGACAAACAGGACGACAACGTTGCCATCGTGCCCATGGGCGCCGCCCGCGCCTATCTGATCGGCACCGCGAACACCGTCAACCAGATCATCATCAAAGCCACCAGCGCCGCGACGGTGCCCGCCGCCACCGACCAGCTGACCGACGTGCTGGATCACCAGCACCACATCCACACGGCCAGCAACCGCGACTTCAAGGTGAAGGCCTACCAGCACCTGATCGACCAGCGCAGTCAGCTGATCACGTTCCTCACCCTGTTCACCGCGGCCGTCGCGGCGATCTCCCTGATCGTCGGCGGGATCGGCGTCGCCAACATCATGCTGGTCGCGGTCACCGAGCGAACCAGGGAGATCGGCATCCGCAAAGCCATCGGGGCGCCGCGCCGGGCGATCCTCAGCCAGTTCCTGTTCGAGGCAGTCATCCTGACCGGCCTCGGCGGCCTGGTCGGCGTACTGGTCGGAGTCGGCGCGTCGACCGGTGGCGGAATGGTGCTGCCACGGTTCATCTCGGAGTTCCCCCCGCCGATCGTGACACCGTCGCCGGTTCTGATCGCCTTCGGCGTCAGCCTGCTGATCGGGATCGTCGCCGGGGTCTATCCAGCCAACCGAGCTGCCCGGCTGCGGCCCATCGAGGCACTCCGCTTCGAATAACCAGGCTGCCACACGTTTCGGAGACGGACCTACCTTCGGGGCGGCGCGATCCGGCCAGGCGCGGACGGCACGGCTGCCGCGTCGAGGTGGCGGGTGAGGAACTCGGTCTGGTCGCGGACCAATGCTTCGAAGGGGTCGCCGAGGTAGAAGTCGAAGTGGCCGGCGTCGTAGGTCTTGATCTCTCCCCGGGGCGCGGTCCGCGCGTAGCGGAGGGTCCGCCCGGGAGGCGTCTTGGCCACCAGATCCCGCCCGAAGACGGGGGCCAGCTTGAGTGAGGCGACCGGGCCCAGCGCGACCGCCGGCGAAAGCGTCCAACCGCATCTCGCGGTGGCGCCGAGACCATGGCCAAGGATCACGACGGCGGTGCGACGACTCCGGTCGGGAGGTAGAGCCATGCGGCGCAGGTGCTGTCGCCGGAAGGGAATGAGACGTCGTGACGGGTGCACGACTGTGGGGTCATCGCGGGGTCACCAGCCGTTCGTCGAGCGGCGCCGGGGCACAGTGCCGGATTCCAGTGCTCGCTTGTAGATGTCCCGGTTGTAGAGGGGCAGCTCGCCGGTGGACTCCGTGGTCTCCAGGTAGTCGAGCATCAGCTGCTGACCGTCCTTCGACAGCGCCCTGGCGAGGAACTCGGCACGCTCGACGTGCAGGCCATCCGTCAGCGACATCGAGCCGCCGAAGTACACCGCTCTCTTGATGGCCGCGACCGATCCCTTCGTCCGTGCCCCGAGGTGCATCGCAAGTTCGGTCGCCCTCTCGACCACCTGGTGCTGCGCGACAACGTCGTCGACAGCCCCGTTGGCCAGCGCCTCTTGGGGCGTGAAGGGTTTGCCCTCGAGGATGGCGACCAGTGACCTGTGGGTGCCGATCAGGCGAGTCAGCCGCTGGCTGCCGCCGCCGCCGGGCATGATGCCGAGGAGCACTTCCGGCTGTCCGATGAAGAAGTCCCCGTCAGCCATGACGCGCAGGTCGTTCGCCCAGGCGAACTCCGCGCCGAGGCCGAGCGCCGATCCGTTGAGGGCGGCGGCGAAGACGACGCCGCTGCGGTTCATCCGCAGGAACGTCGCGTGCAGGCGCTCGAGCTGCACCGCCGGCCACAGCGGCGTCCGGCGCAGCGCGGGCTCCAGGACACGAGCCCGGTCCACCCCCCTTGGCCGTACGCACCACCGCGGCGGCGCCGCGCCGGCCGACCGAGGGAACCGCGGCGCCTCCCTCCTGCAGCCACCGCACGTCGGCATGGCTGACGAACCGCTCGGGATGCGCGCCGGTGAACACGACAGCATGCACGCCTGGGTCGTCGTCAACCCGGTCCACCAGCCGCTCCAGCTGATTGGCGATCTCGGCGTCGAACAGACCGTGCGGACCGCCGTCGACCCGGACGATCACGACGGCTCCACGGTCCTCCACATCGAGGTGCCCCTGGTCTTTGTGTGTCATGGCTTCCACTTCCTCGGTATAGGCAGCGCGTCGGTTTCGGGAGCGGTGTTGTCTCCGCTGGGCACGAGTTGGTCGTTCCGGCCCAGCGCCTCGACCTCACGCTCGAGTGCCGGAACCACCTGCGCCGCGAAGCGCCTCGTCCAGGGCCACCCCAACGGGGAGTTGAGGATCGCCTTCAGCCAGTTGGCCACGACGACCGCACGCGGCACGTACATGCGGCCGCGTCGGCGCGCGAGCCCATCGACGATCACGGCCGCCGCCCGGTCGACACTCGTGGTGACGTTGCCCGGATAGGGCAACCGGGCGCGCAGCCGCCGGAACGACGGGAGGTCCGCATCGGCGCCTCGGACGATGTCGGTGTCGATCCACGAGGGATGCACGACACCGACCGTGACACCGAGATGCGCCACCTCCTGACGGTAGGCCAGGGCGAGCATTTCGGCTCCGGCCTTACTGGCGCCGTAGGCCGCCATCCCGGCCAACGGCAGGAAGGACAGCGCGGACGCCACGACCGTCACGTGGCCTCGGCTGCGCTCGAGGTGCGGTGTCGCGTACTCCAAGGTGCGGAAGACGCCGTTGAGGTTGATGTCCAGTACCCGCTCGAACGATGCCTCGTCGATCCGCCGCACCGTCCCGTAGGCCGCGACCCCGGCGTTGGCGACGACGAGGTCGATGCCGCCCATGGCCTGCGCGCAGGAATCGATCGCCGTCCGCAGGGCGTCGCCGTCGCGCACATCGGCCTCCCGCCAGCACGCGTCGGGGCCCGTGACGGAAATCGACCTGTCGCGGTCGTCCGTACGTTCGGCGGTCCTGGTCGGGGCGTCTTTGTACGTGGTGATTACAGTCATGGCGCATCTCCTTCTTGACTTGCCAACCCGGAGTATGCGACTTATTTCACCTTGATGACGACCTTGCCTTTCGCGCGTCCTTTTTCGACGTACGCCATGGCCTCGTTCGTCGATTCGAAAGGAAATACCCGGTCCAGCACCGGCTGGATTATCCCCGCGTCGATGAGGGAAGTGGTCTCGCGGAGCTGATCGCCGCTTGCCCGCATGAACAGGAACGAATAGCTGGATCACGACATCAGCGCCGAGGCGCTTGACCAGATCGAGTTCCGGCATTTCGCCGGCCCGAAGGTGACCGCCGCTGCTTCCGTAGCGATCGACGATGAATGCCTTCATGTGTGTCTCTCGTCCCTATCCGCGCTTGCGTCGGAACGATGTCCGGCCGTTGCGGCGCAGCAACGAGACCGTGGTGGCGAGGCGACCTCGATGAGGATCGGGCTCGAGTCCGGCGCCGAGGCGGTGCAGCTGGTCGGTGTGCCAGTTGAGGTCGAGAACGCCGTCGAGCGTCTTGAGGTCGGTCAGCTTGCCCAGGACGCCGCGCATCCCGTATCGCAGCGAGTGGGTGGTGAGGGCCTCCGCGCGCCCCGCGAGGATCACCTCCGCCGCGTCGGTCGTGGTGATGGTGGGTCGACCGATGCCGATCACGTCGCACTCGCCGGCGCGCACCGCCTCGTGCATCGCGGCGCGGGATCGGAAACCGCCGGTAACCGCCAGCGGGACGTTGGCCGCGAGCCCACGCACCGTGCGCGCGTACTCCAGGAAGTAGGCCTCGCGAGTCCGCGTACTGGCCGCGGCCGTGCCCATCATGGCCGGTTCCTCGTAGCTTCCGCCGCTGACCTCGATCAGATCGAGGCCCTCTCGCGCCAATGCCGCCACCACACCGCGGGACTCGTCCTCGGTGAAGCCGCCGCGCTGGAAGTCGGCCGAGTTGAGCTTGATGCCCACCGCAAAGCCGGGTGACACCCGCGCGCGGATGCGGCGCACGACCTCGAGTGCAAAGCGCATCCGCCGCTCTGGGTCACCGCCCCAGTCGTCGTCACGCCGGTTCGACAACGGCGACAGGAACTGGGCGACGAGGTAACCGTGCGCGCCATGCACCTGCACCCCGTCGAACCCCGCTGTCTCACACACCGCCGCGGCGGTCGCGAACCGCTCGATGATGTCCTCGATCTCGTCGGGCGTCAGCGCACGAGGCGTGGCCGCGCCAGGGAGGTTGAGCGCAATCGGGCTGGGCGCAACGGGGGTGTGCCCGAGCGCGAGCAGGTTCGACTGCCGCCCCGGATGGTTGAGCTGCACCCAGATCGGGACGCCGGAGTCATGCGTCGTCTTGGCCCAGCGAGTCAGGGTGTCGAGGTCGCGCTCGTCCTCGATGACGACGTTGCCCGGCTCGCCCAGCTGCGTCCGATCGACCATGACGTTGCCCGTGACGAGCAGACCGTACCCACCTCTGCTCCAGGTCGTGTAGAGCCGCTCGAGGCGGCCGTCAGGGGCATTCCGTTTGTCGCCGAGGGCTTCGCTCAACGCGGACTTCATGATCCGATTCGGGAGCACCTGCCCACAGGGCAGGGTCAGCGGATCGTGCAGCGAGGTCATATGGACATTCCTTGGCTCCTGAGATCATTGAATTACGGTCGTAATATTACTACCGTAAGATAAAGTCGGCCGGTGGGCAAGGGGCCCCTCCGGCGAGTTGAGGAGCGTCTGGTGCGGTACGGGCAAGAGCAGAAGCAGGCGACCAGGCGGCGGATCATCGAGACCGCCGGCCGTCGGTTCAAACAGGACGGCATCGACGGCTCAGGGATCGCCACCCTGATGAAGGACGCGGGGCTGACCAACGGCGCCTTCTACGCCCACTTCACGTCCAAGGACGACCTCGTCGCCACCACGGTCGCCGACCAACTACACGAACAGAGCGCGAGCTTCAGCGCGCAGGCCGACCGGGCCGGCATCGAGCAAATCGTGCGTGAGTACCTCTCGGTCGAGCACCGCGACAACCCTCGTGACGGTTGCCCTTCCGCCGCCCTGCTCGACGAGATCGGACGCGGCCCGGAGGCGACCAAACAGGCCTACACCGACGGTCTGCTGATCATCCTCGATGACATCGCCGCTCGCCTGGCGCCGGACGAGCCGCGGTCCGCGCGCGTCACGACGCTCAGCGTCTTCGCCATGATGGTTGGGACGCTGCAACTGTCTCGCGCCCTGGCCGACCGGCAACTCTCCGATGACGTCCTCGAGCAGGGCATCCACAACGCCCTCGCGCTGTTGGGCGCGAAGCCCGAGCAATAGCGCCCGTGTCCCATCGCGGCGGCTGTGCCGGGCTGATCAGGCGCTGGTGGGGGTTCGAGCGGCGAAGAGTTGGCGGTGTCGGGTCGGGGTGATGGTGGTGGCTCGGCGGAATTGCAGGCGCAGGTTGGCGGCGGTACCGAGGCCGACCCGGCCGGCGATGTCGTCGATGGACAGGTTCGTGGTCTCCAGCAGCTCCTTCGCGCGAGTGATCCGCTGCTGGTGCAGCCAGGCCAGTGGGGTCAAGCCCGTGCTGTTCAGGAAATGGCGGTGGAAACTGCGCCGGGACATGGTGGCCTTGTCGGTCATCTGGCCCACGGTCACCGGCTCAGCGAGGTGGGCCAGCATCCACTGCTGGACCGCGGCGATCGCACTGTCGCACGGCGGCGCGGGCGGCGAATCGATGAAGATCGCCTGTTCCCGGTCGCTCCGCGGGGCCATCACGACTCGCCGGGCGACATGGTTGGCCAGCGAGGCGCCGATGTCGCCGCGGAGCAGGTGCAGGGCCAGATCCAGGCCGGTGGTGACCCCGCCGGAGGTCAGGATGTTGCCGTTGTCGACGAACAGCGCCGTCTGATCGACCGTCAGGGTCGGATACTGGCGGGCCAGCTCGTCGCACAGCGACCAGTGCGTGGTCACCCGCAGGCCGTCGAGCAGACCGGCTTGGGCCAGGGCGAATGCACCCGAGCACACCGACACCATCCGGGCGCCCGCCCGGCCGCCGCCCGCAACGTGCCGAGCGTCATCTGGTCGAGCTTCGTGTAGGCGGCGCCGGACCAGCCGGGGACGATGACTGTGTCGGCCCTGGCCAGCAGGCGGAGGTCGCCGTCGGGGATGACCGCCGTCCCACCGGCCAGTCCGACCGGGGTGCCGTCGACACCAGCGGTGTGCACGTCGTAGCTCTCCGGCGCCTCCCGGGCGAACACATGCATCGGGATGGCGAAGTCCAACGGTAGGACCTGGTCGATCAACAGGACCACCATCCGATGGCGCAGCATGGCACGATCTTATCGGTATTCGGCATTAGTGCCACTGCCGTGGAGGTGCGGGGCGCGGCACGGTAGCTCTATGAGTCCATCCAGACAGGCACCGCAGCCGGATGCCGATCTGGTGGTCGACGGCGGGTTCGTGTTCGCCGGCGGCGTCACCGCCGGCATCGACGGGGCTCTGCAGGTGGCCGTCCGCCTGCAGGGCCTGGAGGAAGCCCCGTGCATCCGCGTGACCTGACCTCGCTCAGTCCGACGCGGGGCGCCGCTCGGCCCCACCGATCGCTCCCCCAGCATCGAAAGCGACCAAGGAGACCGACCATGACCAAGCTCGCCGACCTGCTCGACCGCAACCGCACCTTCGCCGCCACCGACACCCGCCGCGACGTACCGGCACTTCCGTTCCAGCCGCGGCAACAGGTCTACATCGTCACCTGCATCGACTGCCGGGTCGACCCGGCCGACATCCTCGGAGTACGGATGGGCGACGCCCTCGTGCAGCGCACCATCGGCGGCCGTGTCACCGAGGCCGTGTTGGCGGACATTGCCTACGCCGCGCACCTGGTCACCGAGAAGGCACCCGACGGGCCGTGGTTCGAGGTGGCGATCGTGCACCACACCGACTGCGGCTCCACCCTGCTGGCCGACGACGGGTTGCGGCACCGCTACGCCGAGCGGATCAGCGCCGACGAACGGGCGCTGAGCGAGACCGCGGTCCTCGACCCGGCCCGGACCGTCACCACCGACGTCCATCGGGTGCGCTGGTCAGCCAAGGTTCCCGACCATGTCGCCGTCTCCGGGCATGTCTACGACCTCGAAACCGGGCTGATCACCACCATCATCGATTGCACCGGACTGTCGTAGTCACCCCCGAACGCGCTGGTCAGCCGGGGATGTCGGCGTAACGGCGCGCGCGAGCCACGGCCGCGCGCACGGTGGCCGCGGCGACCCAGGCAGCGTCGACACCGCCGACCTTTCCCCGACATAGCGGGTCACTGGGTGTGGTTCCAGCTAATTGCAAGGGCGCCGCAAGCGAGACGATCTACGGTCCTGAGCGATTCGGAGCAAGCCCGCTGCCCGGCAAGCCGGTGAGGACGTACTAGCTACAGTGGACAGCACTCAACCAGCCACCACCTCCGCCCCGCTTCCCGCCTTCCGGATGCGAACGGGACCGGTCGCCTTACCCGGCGCGTTGCCGCGCAGACCCGGGCCAGCGGTGGCGTGGTTGACCGGATTCATCGCGTTGGCGCTCATGGTCGGCGCTTGTGGCCCGGCGGTGTCCGGATCCACGGTCTCTGGCGCGGCCGGCGGTGGGCCAGCAGGCCCTCCGGCCCACGCACCCACGGCGGCGCCCAGCAATCTGTGTTCATTGCTGACCGACGACGAAGCCGCCCAGGCTCTGGGGGTGCCAACAACGCACGCGCTCGACAACCCCAGCACCTGCCGTTGGAGGCGCGCGGACCACAAGGGGTACGTGGTGGTGACCTACGAGCCTACCTCCGGCGACGCGGTGCAAGACATGGTGGACCATCCCGAGGGGGTGCCCGGGGGACAACGGGTCGATATCGGTGACGGGGCATTCTTGAGCACCCAGGCCGGCTCGGTTCACATGCAGGTCGCCGGGGGAGACTTGGAAGTGATCGGCATGAATTCGCCCTCGGGCACCACATCCTCGGATGTGTTGCCGGGCGACATCGCGGTCAAGCTGGCCAGACTGGTCTACTCAAGACTTTAGTGAACCAGCTTCGGTGACGCCCCGGTCCAGCGCCATCGCTCAGCGAGATGGCCGCCGACGAGTTCCCGGTCAGCCAACGGTTTCGGCGTAGCGGCGCGCGCGAGCCACGGCCGCACGCACGGTGGCCGCGGCGACCGGGGTCCCCTTGGGATCGTCGAAGGAGCCGTAGAGCCGCGCGTAGGCGGGGGTGTCACGTTGGGTGCGCCAGCCTTCGGCGAGCGGGCCCAGGTCGACGGTGTCGTAGCCGATGGCGTCGAGGAACGACGTGACGGCGGTCTTCGCTGTGTCATCGTCGCCGGCGACGGGCAGCGCGGTCCGATCGGGTGCGCCCGAGCTTCGGCTCAGCGACTCGAGGTGTCGGAAGTAGATGTTGTTGAAACCCTTGACCACGCGGGCGGTACCGAGGTGCCGCTGGAGCAGTTCGGCGGTCGTCGTGGACTCGTCGTCGAGCTCGGGGATGCGTCCGTCCCGGTCGGGGTAGTAGTTGTTCGTGTCGATCACCACCGTGCCGGCCAGGGGTTCCACCGGTACCTCGCGGTAGGCCTTCAGGGGCACGGTGACCACGACGATGTCGCCGGCCGCGGCGGCCTCGGCCGGGGTCGCGGCCCGGGCGCGGGGTCCCAGCTCGGCGACCAGGTCTCGGAGGGTGTCCGGTGCTCGGGAGTTGCTGAGTACGACGTCGAAGCCTGCGGTGACGGCCAGGCGCGCCACGGTGCTGCCGATGTTTCCGCTGCCAATGAACCCGATGGTTGTCACGTAGACCGTAACCGGGACACCCGACCGGACATTCCGCGTCGAGCTCCGCTCTCCGGGGCACGCGAACGCCACCCCACCCGGGAGATGACGACGCGGCGGCCGAGAAACCAGCCCGTCTGGACTAACTCCGCCGCAACCGAGCAGCCGTAAAATCGCCCGACAGGCGTGCTGGAACGACTGGTCAGCGACCAACTCCGCCACGTGAAGGGATCTCGGCTATGACTGCGGCATTCCATTCCGAACCTGACACCCCCGACCCACTCTCCCCACGAGAGCAGCGAATTCTCGCCAGCATCGAGGACGAGCTTCGATCTGCCGACCCGCGATTCGCCAGCACTATGGACGACCACGACTGGACACGGATCTCGCTCGTTCCGTCACAATGGCGGAAACCCGGCGTCGCCCTGTCCACGGCGCTCCTGCTCCTGGTAGCCGGCGCAATGATGCCGGCGTCCTGGTGGGCGACGGTAGGTCTGGTGACCTTCTTGCTGACAGTGCCGTGGCTGCTCTTCGGCACTACCCGGGGCGACAGTTCAGACTGACCCGTTGCAGGAGTCTGGGGACCGGCTTCGAGTCAAGAAGTCGTGGTCATCCCGCCGTCCACGGCGATCACCGACGACTCCGTGGCCACCACGTGCGTGACAGATACGCCAACGGCGGCATGCGCGACCCGCCGAGGAAGATCGATCCCCAGCCATTTCGAGAGGTGCGAGGGCAGCGTGCAGACAATGATCTCGTCGTACTGACCGCGGCGCCACTCCTGCTCGAACGCCGTCATCGGGTCCGCGGCGCCGGTCACGCAGCTGACCTCGATCCCCTTGGCCTGCAGATACCGCCGAGCCGCCCGGAGCCTCCGGCACGCGGACTCAGTGCCGCCGTGCGGGTCCTGCACTTCCCAGGTTGCGGGGGCAAGCATCGTCACCACGATCGGAGCCTGGCCGTGCCGAGCCACGAGCCTGTCCAGCAGCTCGGCGGAATCCGCCGTCCGATTGGCGAGGACGAGCACACGCGTTGCCGCGTTCATGACGCACAGTGTACGCCTCAATTGTGATCCCCGACACACCGATTGCCGATCCGTCGCCGAAACAGCTCATACATCTGCCACAGGCTCGGACGATCCAGATATCAAAAGGCGTCGACAATAGCCTCGGTTGAGGTGCATGAATAGATTTGGAATCACGGTGATCCGAAATATTCTTCATGACCTGCCGCGCACCGCCCTCCCGGCCGACGATGAGGTGGGGCGAAGGTAACTATCCGTTGCCCGAAAGGGTGAAGATAGGTAAGGATACTGACCGTGGTGGGGACAACTTTGATCCGGCGCATTGCCGTTGATCTTTGTCGTCTCCACGGCGGCACCTGTTGCCACTAGCTCGAGCAACCCGCCGGTGCGCATTCCGGTCGTGCCGCACTGCTTCCTTGTCCGTATTGAGCAGCAGGGATTGTCCATGACCACCGTATCCACGCCTGTCGAGACCGCGCGTTCCTCGCAGCGATCTTCGGCCCGGCCGGGAACAGACGCACCACCGCCACGCGCGGCCCGGCGGGCCGCGATCCGGCTCGGGCTACCCCTGCTCTCGCTGGTGGTGTTCGTCGCGCTGTGGCAGGCGGTGGTCTCGCTCAAACTCTGGAACGAGACTCTGGTGCCGCCGCCCGGTGCGGTGTGGGACGCGTTCATTCGAACGTCGACCACGAACGACGGGGTCCGGGGTTACTCGGGGAAGTTCCTCTACGAGCACTTCTTGATCAGCATTGAGCGGATCGTGTACGGCGCGGGCATCGGGATCGTCCTCGGCGTCGCATTCGGGCTGGTGATGGGGTTGACGCCGTGGGTGCGATCGCTGTTCGAGCCCTGGATCACGTTCCTGCGGGCGCTCCCCCCACTCGCGTACTTCTCGCTGCTCATCATCTGGTTGGGCATCAACGAGGAACCGAAGATCACGTTGCTCGCCATCGCCGCGTTCCCTCCGGTGGCGGTCGCGACGACGACGGCGGTCATCGGGGCGCCGCGCAGCCTGATCGAAGCGGCCAGGTCGCTGGGCGGCAGCCGTATCCAGGTGATCGCCGATGTGATCGTTCCCTCTGCGCTGCCCGAGGCAATGACCGGTGTGCGCCTGGCGGTCGGCGTCGCCTACTCCTCATTGGTTGCCGCTGAACTGGTAAACGGCCTGCCCGGAATCGGCGGGATGGTTCGTGACGCGGCTAACTACAACAACACCCCGGTAGTGCTGGTGGGAATCATCGTCATCGGCGTATCCGGCCTGGTCATCGACGGACTGCTGCAAGTGGCGGAACGTCACCTCGTGCCATGGCGCGGGAAACTCTGAAATCCGTCAGCGGCTTGCGGCATACGGCAGAAAGCGAGTGACGTGAATATGCGTCGCATCACGACAGTTCTTTCCATCTTCGCACTCGCGCTGAGTCTCGCCGCCTGCTCCGGACGCGGTGACGACAAGACGCTGCGTATCGCGTACCAGGCATTCCCGAGCGGTGACCTGATCGTCAAGAACCAGCACTGGCTCGAGCAGGCGCTGCCCGGGTACACGATCCAGTGGACGAAGTTCGACTCCGGGGCGAGCATCAACCAGGCGTTCATCGGCGGGGCGCTCGACATCGGCGCGATCGGCTCCAGCCCGGTCGCCCGAGGGCTGTCCGGTGCCTCGCCGATCGCCTACAAGGTGGCGTTCGTCCTCGACGTCGCCGGGGACAACGAGGCATTGGTCGCGCGCAATGCTTCGGGCATCACCTCCGTCGCGCAGCTGCGCGGCAAGACGATCGCGACACCGTTCGCCTCGACCGCGCACTACAGCCTGCTCGCCGCCCTGCGCAAGGCCGGCCTGTCGGCCTCGGACGTCAAGCTGGTCGACCTGCAGCCCCAGGCGATCCTGGCGGCCTGGGACCGCGGCGATATCGACGCCGCCTACACCTGGTTGCCGACGCTGGACCAGCTGCGGAAGACGGGCACGAACCTGGTCACCAGCCGGGCCCTCGCCGCCGGCGGCCAACCCACGCTGGACCTCGCGGTGGTCTCCAACCAACTGATCGCCCAGCACCCGGACGTCGTGGCCACCTGGCGCAAAGCGGAGTCCCGAGCCTTGGCGTTGCTCGGCTCCGACCCGACGACCGCGTCCCGCTACATCGGGCCGGAGCTCAACATCAGCCCGGCGGACGCGCTCGCCCAGATCCGCCAGGGCGTGTACCTGTCCCCTGCTCAGGTGTCCTCGCCGGACTGGCTGGGTACCGCCGGAGCCCCCGGCAAACTGGCCGACAACCTGCTCAGGGCGGCCGAGTTCCTGGCGGAGCAGAAGCAGATCGACAAGGCCCCGACGCTGCAGTTCCTGCAGGGTTCGCTCTACCTGGAAGGCCTGCCCGGTGACCTCCAGTAGTACGCCCCAGCGCAGCGCCGGGCCGGGCACGAACTCGCGTCCCGCCGATGCCGCGGTCGCACCCGAAGCGATCGCACTGCGCAACGTCACGCACCGCTACGGCAGCGGGGCCGGCGAGGTCACCGCGGTGGGGCCGATCAGCCTGCGGGTCCCGACCGGCGAGTTCCTGGTCCTGGTTGGCGCATCGGGCTGCGGCAAGAGCACCCTGCTGCGACTGATCGCCGGCTTGGAGCGCGCCAGCGAAGGCACCGTGTCGGTCGCCGGTCAAACCCCCTCCCCCGGACACACCGCCGGAGTGGTGTTCCAACAGCCCCGGCTGCTCCCCTGGCGCACAGTCGGCGGAAACATCGACCTGGCGCTGCGCTACGCCGGCGTACCGAAGTCAGAACGCCCCACGCGCCGGGCGGAGTTGCTGCACCGGGTCGGCCTCGACGACATCGCCGGCCGGCGCATCTGGGAGATCTCCGGCGGCCAGCAACAGCGGGTCGCCATCGCGCGCGTGCTCGCGGCGCGGAAACCGCTGCTGCTGCTCGACGAACCCTTTGCCGCCCTGGATGCGCTCACCCGGGAACGGCTGCAGGAAGACGTCCGCCACATGACGTTCGACACCGGTGGTACGTCGGTGTTCGTCACCCACAGTGCCGAGGAGGCGGTGTTCCTCGGCACTCGGGTCGTGGTCCTCACCAGCCGGCCCGGCCGGGTCGCGCTGGATCTGCGCGTGGACCTGCCGCGCGGCCAGGAGGACGCCGATGCGGTCCGCGCTTCGCCCCGGTTCGGCGAGCTGCGCGCCGAGGTCGCCCGCGCGGTCAAGTCCGCCGCGGGCTGAGCTCGGGCGGGTCAGGCGTCCCGTGCGGCGGTGTCGGCCAGCCGCCGCCGGGTCGGCCCCGGGCTCGCCGGGGCGCTCCGCTGCTCCGCCCGGCCGCGCAGCCACAGGCCGAACAGCAGCCCGAGGAGCACCACGAGACCATAGAGCCCGCCGGTGGCCACCATGGCGACGGTCATCCCGGGGCAGGTGGCGCCGAGGCCGAACCCGATGCCGAAGACCGCGCCGCCGTAGATGTGCCGGCGCTGGATGCGGTTGCGGGGCAGGGTGAGGCGCCCGCCCAGCCAGGTGCCCCGGCCTCGGCGCAGTACCAGCAGCCCCAGCGCCGCGGTGGCCATCGCCGAGCCGATCATGAGGTACATGTACGGGTCGCGCAGCAGCAGGCCGTTGTGGATCGTGTAATAGTCGCCGAGGCCGCTCGCGGTGAGCAGGAACCCGAAGGCGACCCCGACCGCGGCGGCCACGGTCCCGGTGCGCAGCGCGGTCCGCCGGTCCGAGGCGGTCCTCGGGTTCACAGCGCGCCTCCGGTGAGCGCGTGCAGCCCGAGGGTGACCACGACGGCCACCGCGAAGAAGGTGACGGTGGCGGCCCAGCTGTCCGGGGAGCCCGCCGGGCAGCCGGCGAGGCCGTGGCCGGAGGTGCACCCGCCGGCCCACCGCGACCCGTAACCGAGCGCCACGCCCGCCACGAGCAGTACCGGCACCAGCGCCACCGGGCTGAGCACCATGGACAGCTGCCCGTAGCCGTGCACCGACACGGCCGGGCCGAGCAGGGCCGCCAGCCCGGCGCCGGCGATCAGGCCGCCCAGGAACACGACCCGCCACCGTTCGCCGCGCCAGCGCTCCATCGGGGCCACGGTGGCCGCCAGCCACGCCCCGGACACGCCGAGGCGCAGGTTGGCCAGGCCGTAGAGCGCGACCACGCACAGCCCTACCCCGGGCCCGGTCACCCACCACGGCAGCTGCGCCGGCAACACACCCAGCATCCGAACCTCCCGGTATTTCCGCTGCTCCTTCGATGACCAGGGTCGTTCACCGCCGCCGCGCACCGCATCACCCGACGCGGTACCGATGGCGGACATCGCTCACGTACCGACCCCCACCGCCGGCCGCGCCTCGGGCACCGGCCTCGAGATCGGCGCGGCGGTACCGACGGGCGGCAGCAGCCAGACCAGCAGCCGGGCGGCCGCGTAGGCCAGCCCCACCGACCCGGCCAGCAGCACGCCGAACTGGCTGACCACGGCGAGCCCGGAGAACCCGAGCGTGGCGTACCCGACCGCAGAGGCGGCGGCGGCCAACCCGACCGCGCGGCGCAGCCCGGCGTCCGCGCGGCGGTCGGCCTCGGCGAGCACGACGGCGAACTCGCAGCCCACGGCCGCGGTGAGCGAGCCCAGTGCGGCGGTGACCGGAGTGAGCGAGGTGTGGGTGAACCAGAGCAGCAGGAACCCGGCCGAGGTGGCCAGGGCCGCGGCAGCGACCGCGCGCGCAGCGTCGCCCCGTCGGCGCGCGCCGAGCAGGAGTACCGCGCCGGCGGCGACCAGGCCGAGCAGGTTGCTCAGGTAGCGGTCGTCGGAGATCGACTGATAGGCGGCAACGGCGGCCATCGGCAGGCCGGTCAGCTCGACGGAGAGCCCGGCGGGCGGGGGCGGCAGGCCGGCCCTGATCTGGTCGCGCAGCGTGAGTAGCCGTTGTGCGTCGTCCAGGCGGGTGGCGAAGGTGAGCACGGCGAGCCGGTGGTCGGCGCTGAAGACGCTGCTGGTCAGGTAGCCGGGCAGCAGCCGAAGGGCGGCGTCCAGCTGCCCGTCGGTGGGCGCATGGCCGAGGAAGCCCAGCAGGGTGGGCGGCGAGACCACCGGGCGGAGCTGGTCGCCGTGCGCGGTGATCAGCTGGTCCTGGGCCCGGCTCATCCAGGCCAGCGCCTCAGGGGTCATGGTGTCCGGCCCGGACACCGCGAGGGTGAGCTCGCCGGAGGAGCCCATCACCTCCTCCACGTGCGCGGCGTCCTCGGTTGCCGGTACGCCCTCGGCGAAGCCACGCAGATCTGAGCGCAGCCCGAGGTGTGGCAGCAGCGCCCAGCCCAGGGTGAGCACGACGGCCGCCGCCGTGGCGACCAACGCCCGGCGGCGCCCGGACGCTGCGACCCTCGGCGCGGCCACCGGGCCTGGCGGGGGTGGGCCGGCGGGGCCGAGGAATCGGGTGAGCAGCAGGGCGATGGCCACAGCGAGCGCGATGCCGACGGCCAGCGCGAGCCCCAGATCCTGGATGGCGCGCACCGGGGTGAGCAGCAGCGCGCCGAAGGCGGCCGAGGTCGACAGCCCGACGGTAACCACCAGGCGGCGCGGCGCCCGCCGTTCCAGGTAGGTCATGAAGTCGCTACCCACCCCGAGCAGGATCGGCAGCACCGCGATCACCGGCAGCGTCAGCGGCCGCCGCACGAGCCCGAACAGCGCGAGCGTTGCCGCGGTGGCCAGCACCGTGCTCAGCAGCGGCAGCAGTCGGTGCCGCCCGGTGGTCCAGCGCACCAGCAGGAACACCAGCGCGACCGCGGCCAGCGCGCCGCCGCCGAGCAGCGGGAGCTCGGCGCGCAGGGTGCCGGCCATCGCGGCGGCTACCACCGGCGTGCCGGACACGGTGACCCGCCCGGTGTCCAGCGCGACCGTCGGCACGGTGGCCCGGATGCGTTGCACGAGCTGCTCGGCGGCGCGCTGGTCGAGGTCCTCGCGGGGGCGGACCAGGATCGCGGCGGCGTCGGCGCTGGGCAGCACGAACCGCCACTGGCCCCGGGGGTCGCCGGCCTGGTCGAAGGCCAGGGTGCGGACGAACGCCTCGTTGCGCAGGGTGGGCAGCCCGGCCGGCAGCCCCTGGATGAGCAGCGGCCCGTAGCGGGTGTCGAACTCCGCGGTGGCGGCCCGACCGGCGGCGGTGGCGGCCGCCTCGCCGGCGCCGTGCTCGCGGGCGGTGCGGACCGCCTCGGCGTAGCGCCCGTCGCGGTAGCCCACCAGCTGCGCCAGCAGGTCCTGGGCGCGCCCGGCCACCTGGTTGAGCACGGTCGCCGGGCCGTAGACGACGGCCACATCGGGCAGCTGGGCGAGCTTGCCCTCCAGCTCCAACAGCTTGGCCAGCTGACCGGGTGAGGTCAGCTGCCCCGGCCGGGCGGTCTCCAGCAGCACCACTACCGGGTCCCCGCCGAACGCGCTGGCCACCCGCTGCGTGGCCAGCGCCGTCGGGTCGGCCGAGGGGAGGAACGACTCGGGGCCGGTGTCGAACTGGGTGCGGGCCAGGCCCAGCGCGGTCAGCCCGAGCAGCAGCAGCGCCGAGGCGAGCGCCAGCAGGGCGCGCGGCCGATCCAGGGTTCGGGACAGCCGAGGGGCAAGCCAGCTGACGACGGCGGGCCGGTTCATCGCGGTCCGGGGTCGGGTTCGACTCGGGGGTAGCTCTGTTGGCTGTCGCCGTGCGGGTTGGGCTTGGCCCCGGTGCCGGGTTCGGGGATGGAGTTGCGCTTCTCCAGCGGGCCGATGTTGGTGTTGATCGGCAGGTTCACCGACTGCTCGTTGAACAGGAACAGGATCCGGAAGATCTTGGCGTTGCCGTCGTCGGGGCCCACCGAGGCGGAGAAGTTGGTGAAGAAGGCGGCGAGGTCGCGGCTGTAGGGGGCCAGGAACGCCACCGCCGGGTTGACGTCCGTGAGGTCGTGGCCCAGTGGCGGGAACAGCGCCCGCAGGTTGTCGGACAGCTCGGGCACCCGATCCAGTGTGTCCGGGGCCAGCCGCAGGGTCTCCTCCAGCGGGGAGAGCGTGGCGCGCAGGTCGTGGCTGGTGTCGGGCAGCTGGCGCAGCGCCGAGGAAACCTCAGGGCCGGCGTCGCGCAGGTTGGCCGCCACCGGGTGCAGCCGCTGGGCCAGCGTGGTCAGGCTGCCGCTGGCGTCCCGGGCGGTGCCCAGCAGCGGCGGCAGCCGCCGCAGGAACGCCTCCAGGTCGGTGTGGCCCTGCGCGGTGGCGCGGAAGATCCGCTCGGAGTCGGTGACCAGGTCGGCGATGTGGCCGTGTTGGGTGTCCAGGGCGCCGAGCAGGGCGGCGGTGTTCACGGTCAGCCGGCGCAGGTCGTCGGACTGGTCGGCCAGCGCCGTCAGCCCGTCGGTGCCTTGGCGGCCCACCGCGCCGAGGCCGGACAGCGCGCCGGCGATGTCGTCGCGGCGCTGCGCGGTGGCCACCCCGGAGCTGCGCAGCAGGCTGCCCAGGGACTGCCGGGTGGGCGGGTCCAGGCTGGCCAGCACGTCGTCGAACTGCACACTGCGGTGGCCGGCGTTCGGGGGCAGCGTGGTGCCCGGGGCCAGCACGGGCCCGCTGCCGTCGGCGATGTCGAGGTAGGTCTCCTCGATCAGCGTCTTGTTCCGCACGGTGATCGTGGCGCCCTGGTGCAGCGGCGCCGAGGCGTTGTCCAGCTGCACGGTGACCAGTGCCCGGTCGCCGGTGACCTGGGTGTCGACGACCCGCCCGATGTCCACGCCGGCCTGTTTGACGTCGGACTCGGTGACCAGGTTGTCGATGTCGGGCAGTGCCACGCTGACCCGGTAGCCGGTCTGGCTGAGCAGCGGGAGCCGGCCGCCGGAGTTCAGCCACAGGTAGCCCAGCGCCCAGGCGCAGCAGCCCGCGAAGATCAGCAGCACCAGGGTGCGGGCGGCCGGCAGCGCGGCGTGCGGGATCTTCATCGGGGTGCTCCCCCAGGGGTCGGGGTACTCAGGCCGCCCAGCGGCAGCGGGAGCGAGGTGGGGCCGAAGGTGGCCTGGCCGCGCAGGATGCCCTTGTTGACGTCGTGCAGGCTGACCATCGAGTTGGTGTTGTAGATGAACGCCTGCAGGTCCGGCAGGTAGGGCAGCAGCCGGCCGGTGACCGGGGCGAGGTCGCCGGTGATCGGGGCGAGGTCGGCGGCGGCGTCACGCAGGTGGCCGGCGAACGGGCGCAGGTCGGAGAACACCGGGCGGGCGCGGTCGGCGAACGGGCGCGCGGCATCGACGGTGTCGCCCAGCTCGTCCACCGAGTCGGTGAGCTGGTCCAGGGCGCCGGGCAGCCGGTCGCTCGCGGCCCGCACGTCGTCCAGCGTCGGGTCGAGCTGGGTGGCCAGGTCGGTGACGCTGTCGGTGGCGCCGCGCAGTGCGGTGGACAGCCCGGGCAGCCGGGCCAGCGAGGAGTCCAGCGCACTGTTCTGGGTGGCCACCGAGTGCAGGGTCCGGTTCAGCGAGTCGGCCAGCGAGGACAGTCGGGCGTCGTCGCGGCCCGCCGCCGTTGACACCTGTGACAGCGCGCTGACCAGCTTGGCAATGGTGGCCCGGCGGGTGTCCAGCTCGGCGGCCACCGGGGCCAGGTCGGTGAGCACGCGGTCGGTGGCGCGCAGCCCGGCCGGCAGGTCGCGCGGGGCGTCGGCCAGTGCGATGTCGGACTCGGTGAGCAGGTTGCCCAGCGCGCCGCGGGTGTTGTCGTCCAAGTGGGCGAGCACCTCGTCGACCTGGATCGCCTTACTGGTGCTGGCCAGCGGGAGCACCGCGTCGGCCGGCAGCGGCCGGCCGGGTGGGCCGCCCGGGTTGACGTTGATGAAGATCTCGTTGAGCGGGCTCTTCGGCCGCATCACCAGGTGGGCGTTGTCGTAGATCGG
>Ga0137415_10001360_pt1 | contig 24061 bp, 24 predicted proteins | sample CZODoug3_1_1_16f_FD_183082 | JGI IMG/M metagenome (GOLD analysis project Ga0137415, IMG submission 183082) | Vadose zone soil fungal communities from Angelo Coast Range Reserve, California, USA - CZODoug3_1_1_16fungal (Hybrid Assembly) | ecosystem: Environmental > Terrestrial > Soil > Vadose...
GCCGAAACACAGTCGCACTCCGGACATCGTCTGCTCGTGTTCTGCGGCGGTACGAGGATCAGTTCACCGCCGCTCCACCCCAGCTTGTAAGCCAATTGCCGGCGGAACTCGAACCAACCCTGATCGAGGATGGATTTGTTCAGGCCGGCCTTGGCTCGAACCTGCTTGCCCGGAGTTTCGACCGAGCCGGCCGCCGACCTGGACATGTTCCGCACCTGCAAGTCCGATACACACCCTCGCGTGGTTTTGGCTGATCGCGGTGGAGGTCTTGTGCAGGTAGTCGCGGCGAGCATGACCGATACGAGCATGAATACGCTGGATGCGCACTTTCGCCTTCTTCCAGTTGGCGCTGAATGTCTGTTTGCGGCTCAGGGCTTGCTGCGCTTTGCGGAGCGCGCTTGCGTGCCGCCTGAAGCTGTTGAGCGGAGCGTAGACCGTGCCGTCCGAAAGCGTGGCGAACCGCACCACGCCCAGGTCGATGCCGACCGCGCCGCCTCGAGGCAAGGGCCGCTCAACCTCTCGCTCGGTCTGAATACTCACGAACCATTTGCCACAGGACAGACTGACGGTGAGGCACTTGACCTTCCCGAGCACGGTGCGGCTGTTACGGTAGCGCAACCAGCCGAGCTTGGGCAGGAACAGGCGACAGTTCGGTGGGTCGAGTCTGATCTGCTTCGGGTCGGGATAACGAAAGCTATCGTGTTGTCCCCTCTTCTTGAAACGGGGGAAGGCGGCCCGCTGGGCGAAGAAGTTAGTGTACGCGCGCTCCAGGTCCCTGAGCGCCTGTTGTAGCGGATGCGTCGGCGCATCCTTCAGCCACGATGTTTCCGCGGTGCTGCGCCATTGGGTCAGCAGCTCGCACAGCCCGGCATAGCTGAGCCTCTTTTCGCCCGCCTCAAAACGTGCTTTCTGCAAAGCCAGCCCTGTGTTGTAGACAAAGCGGCACGACCCGGCGAAGCAGCGCATCTGTTGTCGCTGCGCGCCGTTAGGGCGAAGTTCGAACTTGAAGCCTTGCAGGCGTTTCACCCACCCATGATACGGTGGGTCCATGAACAATGAAAGCAACATTCGCCGCGACCAACACTGTGTTTTCACGTTGCACGTGCATTTGATCTTCGCAACAAAGGATCGTCGCCGTGTGTTTGACGCGCAGGCCCTCGACGTCCTGCGCGGCCTCTTCACCGACGTCTGCTCGGACGCGCACGCCACGCTGGTGCAGATGGACGGCGAAGACGACCCCGCGCGCCTGCTCGTGGAATGTCCTCCCAAAATGCCCGGCTCCTCGTTCGTGAACAGCCTCAAGGGTGTTTCCATTCGCTTGCTGCGCCAGCAGCACCCTGACATACGCAAGCGCTACTGGAAAGGCGTGCTCTGGTCGCCCAGTTACTTCGCTTCCTCCTGAGGCGGAGCGCCCATCCGCATCGTGCGCCAATGCATAGCGCAGCAGAAGACCCCGAATTGACATTCACGACAGCGTCGCTGTCGGCGCTATCCTTCCCCGCCCTAAATGTCGGGGCTTGCCGCGCGTCCTGGTTATTAAACAATCGCTCCGACACCAGCCCAGGATAGCTCCATGATCCGTATCGGATCCCGAGGTCAACCAGCTCCTCGGAAGGGTGCAGCAGGACATCTATGTCGCGAATCGCGCTCTACACGACGCGCGATAGTGACGTTAGACGGCCCGGCGCCATCCGCTCGCTATGCCCTATTTCGAGTTGGTCCTATCTGGCCGACGCGCGCCGCTTCGGGGGCGCAATCTGAAGACGACTGGTTTGCTGACCGGTCCAAGGACGTTTAGAAGGCGCTCGTTGCATGCACCACCGCGGCAGTCAGCTATGCGATCTCACCAGAGCAGCAGCGCGCGGCCTCCCAGCCGCATTTCACGCGCAATGATCGGCGTGGCGCCCCATCCCAGTTCCGGACGCAGACGAACCACGGCCACTACCGGCCAGAAAAATACGTCCGTTCAGCCGTCGGTGTCCATACGCAGTGTTATAAATAACACGACCGTGAGTATATGTGTTTAGTACAACTTCAGTTTATCGCTTCTGCTCTATCGGCCCGAGAGCACAACTTCCCATCTCGCTCTTCATTCTGTAAATTGATCACATCACAACAGACAACACACCCCGTGACCAACAATCTCACCGTATCGATCCCCCAGTCCGTAGTCTGGCTGCTTCGACTTGCCTCCAATCCCACACTGTCCCGCTCGTTACAGAACGATCCAGTGGCTTTCGCCGCTTGGTACGCGACAGTTGGGGGCATCATCAACTGGCCCGAGCCGGTGGTCGAAGTTCAGCGAAGCGAGCGTGCTAAGCGTCTGTCGCTCGACCGGATGATGAAGCTGTTATCGCAGGTCAACTACACATTCCCCGGACGCGCCAACGCCGCCCATGCGCGCATGCTGCTGGAAGGATATGCGGTTCACGCGTGGGTACAGCGACACTCGGGAGAGTTCATTGCGCTCGCCGTGAGTTATCAAGAGACGTTCGACTCGGTGCTGAACGTGTCTGACACCGTCCTCGAAACGCTGTCGCCTTTCGCGGGACGCGTGGTCGAGCTTGCACGCGTCCTCGGTCTCTCATCTCTCGAGCAAGACATCCTGTCCTTCGCGTTTCTCACGACCGTATCCGATGAGCTGAGCGCAGTGTTCGAACAACTGGCTTCAGACCGCTGGACGGCGCGCGTGCTTTGGAGTGTGCTGTTCGAAACGTCACTCGAAGATCTCACCAAAGCCATGCGACCGCGTTCACCGCTGCGTCTCAGCGGGCTGTTGCAAACAGCCGGTCGACGGGCCCGATTGGCACGGGTACCTGCGTTCTGGGTCGAACTGCTCGCAGGTACGGACTCGCTCGCCGACGCACTGCTGGAACCTCTCGACGACGAGGTTGGGTCCGGGCGTCCCGCCCGGCTGCTGGAGGAGGATCTAGCAATTGCCAAGCGCCTGCTCAGGCACGCAGATGTACCTGGAGTTAATCTCCTTCTTTTTGGTGCCGCGTCGCTGGAAAAGAGGCACCTGTTATCTGATATTGTCGCGGGCTCGGGGCGCACTGCCTGGCGTATGCGCCGGTTCGACGACGCGACCCGGGAGGTTTTACCGTCGCTCACCTATGTGGCGTTCCAGGTGCTTGCCGCCAAGGATCGGTCAACAGTTTTAGTGATAGAGCGTCCGTCGGAGGTGCTTCACACCGAGCCCTCGCATTTCTTCCAGGCAATCTTCGGCGTGGAGTTTTCCCGGGACGACAGCCTGCCGTTCGACGAGAACCTGCTGGCAACAAATCCTGTGCCGGGCGTCTGGCTCACCTCAGATGTCGCGCGGTTGCCCGATGACACGATCGCTCGCTTTGTGTTTCATGCGCCGCTCAAAAAGGCCGCCCGGCACACTCAGGAGGTTGTTATCCGTGAACGGCTCAGGAAGCTTCGCATCGGTAAGTCTGCGACCGTGCAAATCCTCTCGGTCGATGGCATTTCCAGCGCGCAGCTCGAATCGGCCATCAAGGCTGCGACGCTCGTTCAAGCCGCCAGCCGGAGCGAACGTGACAAAGCCATCGTGCAAGCAATCCGGCGCAGCCAACGCGCGCTCTCGCGGGAGCTGACTGACTCGTTCAAGCCCTCGGTCACGTCGTATTCTCTGGAATATCTCAACACCGCCGGGCGATTCAGCCCCGAGCAAATCCTCGAGAGCTTCCGTCGACGTCCGAAAGGCACGGTGCTCCTGTACGGTCCGCCGGGCACCGGAAAGACACAGTTTACGGAGCATTTAGCGAACGAACTGGGAATGCCGCTCGTGACCAAAAGTGCCTCGGCATTGCTCAGCAAGTGGCTCGGCGACTCGGAGAAGAACATCGCCTCGGCCTTCGAGGAGGCCGCCGCAGAAGACGCCATCCTGTTCTTCGACGAGGGCGACAGTTTCCTGCGGAGCCGGGAGCGCGCCCAGCATGCCTGGGAAGTCACCCAGACAAACGAATTGCTGCAGAAGATGGAGCGCTTCGATGGTATCGTCATTGTCGCAACCAACCTCTTCAGAAATCTCGATTCCGCGGCACTACGCCGCTTCACTTTTAAAATCGAGTTCCGAGAGTTGGATCTGACGCAGCGTTGGAAGATGTTCGTCGCGGAAACAGGACTGACCGATCAGGTAGCAGGCATCGATGCTGAACAGCGGGAAGCGTGGGAAAAGCGACTGTTGTTCATGCGATACCTCACTCCGGGCGACTTTGCCACCGTCAAGCGGCAGTGCCTGGTGTTGAATACGACTCTTACACCCGAAGAATGGCTGGAGCAGCTCGAGATCGAGTGTCAGATCAAAAGTGCGGTACCGAGAATCGAATCTGTTGGAGAGCAGGCCGCGTGAGTCGTCGGCGGGGGTAATATCCGGCATTACGCCACCCGACACCCCGCGCGAATGCGCTGCAACCACAGTCGCCACCACCGGAGCCGAAATATAATTGAACGAATCCTCGAATGGAGTGTCTTGCGCGGCGGACTTTCACCGGGCCAAGTTTGACCCATGATTCGCTGGGGTGTCGAAATGCCTTGCGAGGTCGCACTGAGTCGCGAAGCCTCAACTATTACAACGATTGCACCGTCGTCGCTCTTCACGCTAAGGGCTTCCCCGGCGCGCAACACCGCACCCATACCTCCTGAGAAGTCAATTTTAGCGCCCGCCCATTGATCTGACGAAGCGATTAAGCGTCCTTGCACAACCATGAGCACGCTGTCCTGATAGCAAGGAGCCCTGGCCATTCGGGCGCCCGGCGCCAAGTGAAAGCAGGATACTTTAGTATCGCAGTGCTCCGGGCCGTGAGCTATAGGTACATACCGTACGCCCCTAGCAGCGATGGGATCCGTCGCGCCCTCGACGAAATATATAATTGACACTGGCCGCATATTCCCTCCGTGGCGATCAGCGTGCCCCCCGTTGAGTCTGCGCCGACGCAGAGAATCACGTCAAATCCGACACTACGTGCTGCTCTATGTATTGGCACACGATGCTGATGGGCGCTGCCGGGATTATTACTTCGCCAACGCGGTGAGCAAAGCCCGCGCTTTCGCGTCTGCCACAAATTAAACTCGTGGCTGCCGGAGGCTGTCCGGTTACAGGAAGCCGATGAGGCGACCGCTGAATCCGACAGTCAGCCAGAGGACCAATGCCTGAATCGCAAGCGCCCGTTGCAAGCTCGATCCGTCGTATTTGAGCTCGAACGATTCCCGGAACAGAAATGCGGTCGTGATGAGCGCACACGTCAGAAACAGCATTTTCCATTGAAACGTCGCATTGTTGTAGTACTTGAAGGGCATGGAGACAGGTTCCTCCATCGCCAGAGGCGTATGACGACGTCAAGAAGTAGTCCTATTCTATTGGTTATGTGGCTCGTTTGAGCGAATGCTGTGGGCGCGCTAGCGACGCACGTCCACTATTCTCCGTAGATCTTGAAGCGGATGCCGTCGTCGATGAAGGTCTTCTCGGGAAACGGCGCCTCATTTGATCCAAACGGCATCTGCGACCTGAGCCGCCAGGCGGGATCGATTTCCCAGGTCTTTGCAACTTCGGCGTCGATCAGCGGATTGTAGTGCTGCAGGCTCGCGCCGATGCCGGCATTCGCAAGCGCGCCCCAGACGGCGAATTGCGCCATGCCGCTCGAATGTTCGGAGAATTCGGGAAATCGATCCGCGATTCGGGCGAACTTGGCCTGCATCCGACCGATCGTTTCCTGGTCTTCAAAAAACAGCACCGTCCCGGCGCCCGCCGCAAAGCTGTTCAGTCTCGCTTCGGTCCGGGGAAAGGCATCCGGCGCGGTTGTTTTGCGCAAGGTCTCCTTCACGATGCTCCACAATCGCTCGCTGTGGGCGCCAAACAGGATGACGGCCCGGGAGCTCTGGGAATTGTACGAAGAGGGCGCGAGCCGCATGGCATCCTCAATCAGGCTCGCAACCTCAGCGGCGGACTGCGGCAACGCTCTGCCCAGGGAATACTGAGTTCGCCGCCGCGTGATAGCCTGAATAAACGGATTGCTCATTTGGAATACTCTCGTGATTGAAACCCGCGCCGTGGGAAAAACCTACTACACTCCGACCGGTTCGTTCAACGCTCTGCACTCAGTTGACATCAACGTCGGCGCGGGCGAGATCTTCGGAATCATCGGCCGCTCCGGTGCCGGTAAAAGCACGCTCCTGCGGACTTTGAATCTCCTCGAGCGTCCCACGAGCGGACGCATTCTGATCGAAGGTAGCGACGTCACCGACCTCGATGGCGAGCCTCTGCGACGGCTGCGACAGGGCATCGGGATCATTTTTCAGCATTTCAACCTGCTGAAGTCAAAAACCGTCCATGAAAATGTCCGCCTGCCCCTGCGGGTGAGCGGCCGGCTCGACCGGGCAGCCCAGGACCGCCGCGTGGCCGAATTACTCGAGCTCGTCGGCCTGTCGCGCAACGCGCAAAAATATCCCAGTCAATTGTCGGGAGGCGAACGGCAACGGGTCGGCATCGCGCGCGCACTCGCGAACGGGCCACGGATACTGCTGTGCGACGAAGCCACCTCCGCGCTCGATCCGGAAACGACCCAGTCGATTCTCGAGCTGCTGCTCGAAATCAACCAACGACTCAAACTGACAATCGTGTTGATTACGCACGGCATGGACGTCATCCGCGCCGTGGCCGACAGGGTTGTAATCCTCGACCACGGCAAGGTCGTGGAATCCGGCAGTGTGGTCGAGGTCTTCCTGAATCCGCGCGACGCGGTGACGCGGGCTCTGTTGGCACAGAGCGGGATCGAATCTGGCACCGTGACCACAAACGGTCCGGATGGCGGTCCGGTGATACGACTCACCTATCATGGTGCGACATCCGAACAGCCACTACTCTCCACTCTCAGCAGGGATGCCGGTGTCGACTTCACTATCCTGGAAGCGTCGGTTGGGCACCTCAAAACTGTGTCGTACGGCCGATTCACGCTCAGGTTGCAGCCGCGAGACTCCGAACGCCTGCCCAAACTGCTGCAACTGTCAGATGCGCTGGGCGTCAGACACGAGATTTTGCGATGACAGTCAGCGCCGTACTCGACTCCATCAGGTCATTTGAATACTGGCCCGAGATTGGCGAGGGCACCGTCGACACGCTCACCATGACAGTCGTGTCACTCGCGTTCACGGTTCTGATCGGTCTGCCGGTAGGTGTTGCCTTGTTTCTGACGGGCCCCAGTCAACGTTCGGAGCGGCTGGTAACGGCACGCCTGCAGGGATGGGCTTACAAGGCAGTGTCTTTCCTCGTCAATGTGCTGCGCTCGTTGCCATTCCTGATTCTGTTGATCCTGCTGATTCCGACCACCCGTTGGCTGGTCGGTACTTCGCTGGGAGTGGCCGGTTCGATACCGCCTCTGGTCGTGGCCGCGGCGCCGTTTTTTGCCAGGCTGGTGGAGAATCTGCTGCGCGAGGTTGACAGGGGTGTATTCGAAGCCTGTCGTGCGATGGGAGCGACGACACGTCAGACAGTGCTGTGGGCATTGCTGCCCGAGACACTCCCGGGTCTGCTCGCTGCGATCACGGTGACCGCAATCGCCCTCATCGGATATTCCGCCATGTCGGGCGTCATCGGAGGGGGCGGTCTCGGCGACCTGGCCGTGCGTTATGGATACCAGCGGTTCAACGTTCCGGTCATGATCACGACCGTCGCCATCCTGATCGTGTTGGTGCAACTAGTGCAGGCACTGGGCGACCGGTTGGTAGCGCGGCTCAGTCACCAGCGGTGATGAGGCCATTCCAGCCAGGTATTTCGTTGTAACCGCAGTGTTACCGGTGATTGTCTAGGCTGGTGGGATGATCGAGCCCGATATATTCCGTAAAACGATGCGCCAACTGGCTTCCGGCGTATTCGTCGTTACGACCCGTCTGGGCGAGCGACCGCACGCGACGACGGCAACGGCCTTTCTGCCGCTGTCGGCCGAGCCTCCCCTCGTGCTGCTATGCATCCACGCGGATAGCGACACCCATCGTGCGCTGTCACAGACTTCGCACTTCGGCGTCAATGCCTTGTCCCGCTCGCAGGCAGCACTATCGAGGCGGTTTGCCTCTAAGGCGCCCGACCGCTATCGCGTCGACGATGTGCCCCGTTTCTTCGGCCCGTCCGGCGCGCTGTTTCTGAAGGGAAGTGCAGCCCACATCGAGGCGGAGACCGTCTCCACGACAGCGGGTGGAGATCACACGATTTTTATTGGGAAGGTTGTTTGGGCACAGGCAGATCCCCGGCTCGCTCCACTGGTTTATCACCAGGGAGACCATCACGGATTGGCATCGCTGGGCGATGAAAGCGACCTCGTACGGGACAGGCTGACGGGCTGAATGGCCATTGCCTCGTCCATGATTGAGCCTCCTAATGGCGGCAAGCCCAAGATCCTGAGCGTGCGGACCGCGGCGCGCTCACGGCTGTTCCACATTGAGACAGTTGAGCTACGGTTCGCGAACGGAAACGTCCGTGAGTTCGAGCGTGTGGCAGGAAGCACCGACCCGGGAGCAGTCATCATTGTCCCTCTGTCGGATTCCGGAAGCCTGTTGTTGGTCCGGGAGTACGCGGTGGGCCTGGAACGGTATGAGCTCCACTTGCCCATGGGTCTGGTACAGCCTGCAGAAACGACGCTTCAAGCCGCCAACCGCGAGCTCCAGGAAGAAACCGGTTATGCCGCCCGGACAGTGGAGGCTTTGCATACTCTGGCTTTAGCGCCGGGCATATTGGGCTACAAAATGGATGTGGTACTGGCAACCGGCCTGTATGCCTCTTCCAGCCGTGGCGACGAGCCCGAGCCGCTCGAGGTTGTCGCATGGCCGCTGGAGCGCCTGGACGAGCTACCCATGGGTGGAGAGATTGCAGACGCACGGACTCTCGCCGCACTGTTTGTCGCACGCCAAGCGCTGATGCGCGCTCGCCATACGACGCCTGCATGAACACATAACTGTTTCGCATGGACGGGGCCCAGTGCACATGCGAGACTTTCGTTCATCATGTCCAACGCTGCACCCCGGCTCGCGATCTATCACGAGCATCCTGATTGGTTTCGCCCGTTGTTTGCCGAGCTCGAGCGACGCCGCGTTCCCTACGTAAAGCTGAACGCCGGATCATATACTTACGACCCCAGTGAGAAACGACCGGAGTTTGACCTGGTTTTCAACCGGGCGAGCCCTTCGTCGTACTTGCGCGGTCATCTCGGCACAATTTTCTCGACGTGGAGCTGGCTGAGCCATCTCGACCGGATCGGCGTTCCCGTCGTGAACGGCAGCCGTTGCTTTAGCCACGAGATCTCAAAGGCACGGCAGCTGAATGCGCTCGAGGAGCTCGGTGTCCCCTACCCTCGCGCGCGCGTGATCAACAGCGTCGACGCGGCGGTTGTCGCATCCCGAGGACTTCGATTTCCGATCGTCGTCAAAGCCAATGTCGGGGGTAGCGGAGCCGGCATTACCCGGCACGACACCGAAGCAGCCCTTGCCGATGCCGTCGCCAGCGGAAACGTCGATCTGGGAATAGACGGCACTGCGCTCGTGCAGGAGCTGGCGCCCTTGCGCGGTGGACACATTGTTCGCGTCGAGGTGTTGGGACAGAAGTTCCTGTATGGCATCCGCGTCTTTCCCGAGCCGGGCTCATTCGACTTGTGTCCGGCAGATGCCTGCCAGACGACCAGCGGAGTGGAACTGATCCGCGGTGCCTGCGCCGTCGATGCTCCAAAACGCGGCTTGCGTGTGGAGGGGTATACGCCTCCCGCCGACATCATCGCCACGGTTGAGCGGATCGCCGGCCACGTGCAGTTGGATGTGGGCGGCATCGAATACCTGGTCGATGACCGGGACGGCACCGTACGTTTTTATGACATTAATGCGCTCTCGAACTTTGTCGCCGACGGTCGCAACGTGGTTGGGTTTGATCCGTTCGAGCGACTGGTGGACTATCTGAGCGCGCGCCTGGAGCGCTCGAGACAGGGAAAAGCAGCGTGAGAGACGGCGTATGAAATATGGATATTGGCTTCCGGTCTTCGGCGGTTGGCTGCGTAACGTTCCTGACGAAGGGATGGACGCTACCTGGGAATATACGCGACGGCTTGCTCAACGCAGCGAACAGATCGGCTACGACCTGACTCTCGTTGCGGAACTGTTCCTCAATGACATCAAAGGCATCGATGCCCCGGCCCTCGACGCGTGGACCACGGCAGCCGCATTGGCTGCAGTCACCGAGCGTCTCGAGCTCATGGTCGCGGTGAGACCCACGTTCCACTCACCCGCCCTGCTGGCCAAACAGGCTGCCAACATCGATCGGATCAGCAACGGACGACTCGCTCTCAACGTCGTATCGTCGTGGTGGAGCGATGAGGCGCGACGGTACGGAGTTACTTTCGATCAGCACGATGACCGGTATGCACGTACGGCCGAATGGCTCGAAGTGCTCGACAGCGCCTGGAGCTCGCCGCGCACGACGTTCAAGGGCAAGTACTATCGCGTCGAAGACTTGATTGTAGAGCCCAAGCCCGTGCGTCAGCCCAGGCCGTTGATCTATGCCGGCGGTGAGTCGGAGGCCGCGAAGAATCTGATTGCCCGGACCTGTGATGCGTATGTCATGCACGGTGACCCGCCGGAGCGCATTGCCGAGAAAATCGCTGACATGCGCCGGCGGCGCGACGCGGTGGGCCTGCCACCGCTCATCTTCGGGGTCGCGGGATATGCGATCGTTCGCGAGAACGAGCAGGAAGCGCAGGACGAAATTCAACGGATTACCAACGTCCAGGACGGATCCCCCGGCTACGAGAACTATCGTGACTGGGTGGCCAACACACAGCTCGAGCAGCGGGTGAGCCTGCAGGAATACTCGGTTTCCAACCGGGGTCTGCGCTCGGGCCTGGTGGGAACCGCGGATCGGGTGAGCGAGCAGGTCGCGGCCTTCGAAAAGGCCGGTGTCGACCTGCTCCTGTTACAGTTTAGCCCGCAGCTCGAGGAGATGGAGAGCTTCGCCCGCCACGTGATCCGGCGTCACTAACCGCGCTGCAGCCCGTCCTTGGACTGCAGCGCTTCGCTCCTCAACGGGCGGCAGCTACTCGGGGCAGCTTCCTGCCGGCCTCTGCCACCTGCGTGCCCGGCTTCTCAGCCAGCAGCTTCTCGATTTTCGCAGTGAAATCCTGCTGCAATTGCCGGTTGAAGTCGCCGCTGGCCGGCGAAGCAAAGCCGGAGTGAATACCCTTCACGAGACCGTCCCTGCCCACAAACACCGTTGCCGGCCAGGTGTTGAGATTGACCAGTTGGGGGACCTTCTCCCACATTTCTGCCGGGGCTCCTGCAATGAGATACGTGTATTTCACCCCATACTGCTTCACAAACGCGCGCTCGCGAGCCAGGCTGCTCTGCTGCTCCGGCTCCTCGAAATCGAGGGCCACGATCTCGAGTCCCTTGTTGTGATACTTCTTGTCGAGTTGCACCAGGAACTGGGCCTCGTCATGGCAATTCGGGCACCAGGTTCCCGTCACGATGGCCAACACGACCTTGCCCTTGAAACGGGCGTCCTCGTTTGAGACCACTTTGCCGTCGGCATCGGGAAATTTGAACGTGAATTTCTCATCCGCATTGCGGACGGTCGTATGAGTTTCATAGTTCGCCGGCTCGGGCAGTCCCTTGGCGCGGGCCACTTCGGAACGATAGGCAACGTATTGCGCGGTTCCTGCGTAGCGCTGTTCGGCGTACGCGTTGTCAGATGCAGGAGCATCCTTCTGAGTGTCCTTGCCTTCAATTGCCCGTTTGAACGCCTCATTGTGAGCAACGATCTGCAGCGTTCCGTCCTGCGCTGAAGTGACCTCAATGACACCGGGCCGGTGCCCGTCGAAATGACTCAGGATCCATTTGCCGTTCTCATACCGGCCGCTGTAGGCACCGGTATCGCCGTCAACACGCAGAATCGACGCCGCGACTTCGGGGCCTTTCTGTTGCACGATGAAACGAAAGGCTTTCTCTCCTTTCGGGCTCGGCGACTCGAGAGGGATTTCCCAGGATCCGGCTATCGATGGAGCATTCACCGCGGCCGTGGGGGAATCCTTGTGACGTACTGCATGGAAGTCGTACTTGAGTACATAACTGGGCCCTCCTAATACGCTGGTACCCGTGAGCTCACCGTCTTTCAATGTCGCATTGATGGTGGTTAGGTAGTGCTCTACATTCAGTACGAGTTTGCCATCGTTGTACGATGCATCCGTGGTCGTCTCGTATGGCCTGAAACCATCGTAGAAGGTCGCCTTCAGCGTAGGACCCGAGCCGGAAATGTCGAGACGAAACGGGACGGCCGGGCCGTTGTTGATGAGACTGGCGTCCCAGCGTCCGTCCAGGTCACGCGCCGCGTCTGCGGAATGTGCGGAGGCCATCGATACGGCGGCACCCGCAAGGAGGACGCCTATACTCGTACTGACTGTTGAAGCTCTCATGGTAAACCTCATGCGGTGAATAGACTAACCTGGGCGCCGCGCTTGCGAATCTGCGGCAGCGACCTGCAAATGTTTGTTCTTGGCGTACGCCTGCCACTCAGCGGGCAGGCCTTTCTTGGTGGCCAGCAGGATCTCCAGGATGGCGCGCCGGTCCTCTGGCGTGAGCCTCGCGAAATCCGGGCTTCGATCCTCACCGCTCAGAATGTCGAGCAAGCGGTGGTAGACATACCCCTTGGCGGGCTCCGGTAACGTGTCGAACGCGTCTGAGTAGATGAGATAGCTGCAGGGATAGCGGAAGATCCGGGTGTGCAGATCGAAATCCCGCAGCGACCGCCCCTTGGAATCCTTCAGCCCCCGTGCCTGAAACTCCCTTGCGAAAGGCGAGGCCGCCAGTATCCGTTCGCCGTCGGTTCCGGAAAGCGACGTCTCGTTCGCAAACAGCAGATACCGCAGGAGTTGCTCTGCTGGACGCTCAAACTGCTGACGCAGCCCGTCCGGTAGCGCCGTATCCGCGGCCGTTTCGCCGCCTGTGTTCCGGGATATGACCGAATACAGAGCCAGGCGGGTCTTGTAGTTGGTCAGGGTGATCAGGTTGTGCATCTGGGTCTGATGGGCCAACACCAGATGAGACACCACATCGCTGCTGGAGGTCAGATAGCTGGAGGCGGCAAATCGCGGCGGCAAGGGTGCCAATTGCGTTGCGGCAGCGTCAGTGCTGGAGACCGCCGCGACCTTCGTGACAGCTACGGCCGCATTGCCCATGTTGGAAACGCCAGACGGCGCGCCGCTGATGTACCAACCTCCCCACCGTTCGCTGAAAGGACTGTCCTGATCGGTTATGAACGATCGCGTGCCGGGGACCTGGGTACCCGTGTCAGTCGCATAGATGGATCTCAACAGGACCCCGGGTATGCCGCGCGTGCCCGCGGCAATGTGACATTGGGTGCAATCCAGCTCCGCGCGCTGAAACCGGGGTTGATCGGACTTGCGCTCATCGAGCAGATAGAAGATGGCGCCTTGCATCGGATCAAAAGAAACGATCTCGACCGCCTTGCCCTCGTGGACCGAGCCGACATACACATCATCGTTGAAATACAGGGCGCGGGGATGTTCGGGCGAGATCTTCGGGTACTGGAAGCTGGTCTTGGAAAAGACCAGTGTCTGGGAGTCGACGGGCACCTGCAGCAATGACAGGACCGATTTCAGGTACCCGTGATCCGGCTCGTACTGCAGGCTGGCGCCGCCTTTATCGATCCTCTGCTGCAGCTTCGCGACCGGATCGCTCAACTCATCCGAGCGATAGTTGATAGGCGGATCGCTGAAGGGAATATATCCCTGGTTGCGCACGGCCACCTGAGCGTCTGCACAAATTGAGACCCCCCCGAGAGCCATCACCAGCGCGATCATCCACTGCCTTCGCATCATCTTCCTCACAAAGCGGGATGTACCTCAATAGGCACAGATAAATGAATCGTCCTGGGTGGCCGACACTCGCGAGCGCTGCAGGTCTGAAAGCGGATACTCACAGGAACCACCTGACCTCCCGCCTCCACCCCGGTTTTCACGGCAACCGGTACGTGCACCGCGAACGAGCGGGTATAAAATTGCGTGTCGAGATCGAAGCTCGGGTCATGCCTGCTCTCGGGTGTCGTACCGGATGGAGCACCCGCTTGGCTAGCCACCGGATTGTCATCGATGCTGATCCGCAGAGCGGTGGGACCGCCGGGCCGCTGAGTGAGCGCATACACGTGCCAGCCCTCCTGAACCACTCCTGACAACTCCAGGGTGCCTTGCTCTCCCGGCTCAACGGCGGCGCCCGCACTCCAGGACGCGGTCCAATCCACCGTTGGTTCATCTACCTGAGCGACACTCGCCTCAGGTACAACCGCTCCGAGCGCAATTGCGACACAGAGCGCTCGAACAACATTGAGCGTCACGGCCTGGCCTCGTAAACGGGCGGCGTGGTCTGCCCCTGGTGGCAATTGCCGCAAGTCAGAGGCACTGAATAACGTCGGTCGCTGACTTGCGCGAGGTACTTGGTGTTGATGTCGCTCAGCATGCCGATCATGACGCGAGCCGTGAGCTTCTGCGGACTCTCGTCGGAAGCGAAATCGATCCCCTGGGCTCCTTCCGTGTGACAGAACTGGCATTGCACGCCCAGCTCCCGCGAATACCGCACCATCAGCCCGGCGAGCTCGCCGGGCGGCATATCCTTCGGCAGCACCTTCAGGTTGCGCGCCGCGGGATCTGTCGCTGCGTTTACTACTACGCCCAGCATCGAACAACCCAGAATCAGAAACAGTGTAAGGCGATACATTCATGTCATTGTATCGTCCAATGTTGTCCGCCGATCCCGTGGCAGATATGACATTTCGGCTGTCTATCATGACGTTTTGTAATTCCTTGCGGTCCCGGGCTGCGGGTGAACCGGAATCTCCAGCCGCTCAAAGAGCGCGTCCACTTCCTGCTGGGAGTCACAACTTCTGACCTCACGCAGCAAGTGGCGATTCAGGTGGGGCGCTAGCAGGTGCAGGAAGTCATACATGTAACTTCCCAACAGCGCGCCACCGCGAAAACCAACCCAGGTCGTGTGAGCCGGAAACAGATGAGCCATATCAATTGAGGTCAGCGAGTCAGCATCATCTTCTTCCAATGCCACATCGGCGATGAGGCCGACGCCGAGCCCGAGTCGGACATAGGTCTTGATGACATCGGAATCCTGGGCAGTGAGCACCACATCCGGGTGCAGTCGCTCCCTGGCAAACAGCTCGTGCAGGGAAGATGGTCCGCTGAAGCTGAACACGTAGGTAATCAGGGGAAATGCCGCTATCTGTGCCAGGCTCGGCTTCGTAACCCGTGTCAATGGATGGCCTGTCGGGACGATGAGGCGTCGATGCCATCGATAGCACGGCAGAAGAACAAACTCCGGAAACAGCTCGCGCGACCCGGTGGCGATGGCCAGGTCGATCCGATCCAGTGTGGCCATCTCGCCAATCTGTTCCGAGGTGCCCTGGTGCAGATGCACCTGCACCTCGGGATATTCCCTACGGAAATTCTGGATCACCGCGGGCAACACATATCTTCCCTGAGTGTGCGTCGTGCCGATCGACAGCACCCCCTGCCGTGCATTGCGCGACTCTTCCGATACGTCCCTGATGCTCTGCACTTCCCGCAGCATGCGCCGCGCATGTTGGAGAACGCGCAGCCCCGGCGCGGTGATGCCAGCGAACGAGCGTCCATTGCGCACGAACAGATCGAATCCCAACTCCTCCTCGAGAAGCTTCAACTGCCGGCTCAAGGCCGGTTGCGTGGCACCCAGCCTGGCGCCCGCGGCGGTGATGTTCAAATTGCTCTGCACTACGGCGGGTCATCGAGTCCTTTTACGAGGATGCGCGCCGCAGACAACAGTAGAGCTGCGTTGTTCCCCGCGTCCAATGATTAAAACAGCTCGGCCCATGCGGACCGGTTATCTGACACCCGCGCGGTAACATCCCGGTTACAACAGATTACACATCGGCAAATTGCGCGGAACAATTGGCATTAGACGGCTCATGAGGGCTGCGAATAGTCTGCCTGCCGGTTTGCGGTCACCTGGCGCTGTGACGCACCCAGAACAAACACTAACTCGGGTCGGGCCGCGATCGCGGCTCGCGCACGAGCCTGGTCTCATGCCTCAGATCCAAGTGGAGAACATCAGTCCATGTTGAAGACCGATTTGACATTAAGAGCCGCGCTGTCGGCGTCGCTCGTCTGCGTGCGGTCCCAATGCGTTCTCGATTACGACATTCTACGAATCTGTCAATCCAGCGAAGTATGTCACTAACCTGGAGTTGGGTTACGACTGGAGAGGGCTTCAGTGGGTGGTCGGTGCCAACAACCTGTTCAATGTCTATCCGAAGGAGCTTCCTCCGGCGCAGCGTTACATCGGAGCCGCCTTGTACGACGGATACACCGGACTCGGCATCAACGGGGGTTACTACTACACGCGCCTCAGCTATAAATTCTGAGGCGCCACAGTGCGGAGTGCGGCTCCCGAGAGGAGCCGCACCCGTTCGATCACGGCTTCAATTGCGCCCGAATCTCACCGGGCTTGTGCTGTTCGCTGTGCACGTTCACATACAGTTTGCCGCTCTTGAAGTCGGCCCACTGCTCGTCAGTCAACTTCGCTCCCGCAGGCACAGTCCAACTGCCGTCGGCCCCCTTTGTGAGCGTAATGATCGGCGGACCCGCTTCGCCAGGAGCGCCCACGTGAATGTGCGCCGCAATACCTTCGACTCCCGTCGTTTTGACGGTGCCGCTCACAGACCTGTCCTTGGCAATGTGGATGGTGCCGTGCCCCGTGGCTGAGGTGGTTACCGGCGGTGTCTCTTCCGCTCCCGTGAGATCGACCTTGACATCCTTCGCAAACGCGCCCGCAGATCCGAGCGCCAGAACAGCAGCCGTGAGCAGCACTCGAACGTGCCGCGTCGGCGTGTGAACAAACTGTACCGCCATGTTCATCTCCCTGGTTTTGAAGGGTCAGTGTAGCGCCGGCGGGCTACCCCTGCACATTACCAAAAGTATTGAGGCGATTCCTTCACCGTATTAGATGGTACCCGTTGATGGTGCAAGACTACGCCCCCTCTTTAGCCGGGAACAGTCGTGAGCCGCATTGTGGTCGCCGTTCGCTCACTACTCGATATCATGAACTTCAGACACTTGCGATCAGCAACGCTTGCAGCAGCGCTTTCAATCGCGACCTTCGCGGCGGCGCATGCCGCAGATGCCGATCTGGATGCACAGGCGCGAGAGATCGACAGGCGTGCCCTCAAGATCGACGTGCATACAGATGTGCTGTTGCCTGGATCGTCCGAGTTGAACTACGCACCCGGGCACACCTCGCGAACTGACTTGGCAAATCTGAAAAACGGCGGCATTGGCGCCCTTGCGTTTGCGATTGCGGTTGGACCAGGACCGCGGACGCCGGAAGGGACTAAAGAGGCGCGGACCGAGGCTAATGCCAAGCTAGACTGGATTCAGACATTCGTGAAAGACAATCCTGGCCGTGTCGGGTTGGCCCTGAGCGCAGCCGATATCGAGCGCATACACGCCTCTGGCAAAGTCGCCGTCATAGAGAGCTTCCTGAACGCCCGCTCCCTTGGCAGCGGCCTCTCGGCTATCGATGGCTTTTACAAATCAGGAGTCCGTCTTTTCGGACTCACTCACGCGGGTAACAACGAGTGGGCGGACTCCTCCCGCCCGACAGGTGATCCCGCGGTTGAGCACCACGGCCTTTCACCACTCGGAAAACAGGCGATCGCCAGACTGAACAAACTTGGAATCATCATCGACGTCTCGCAACTGACTCCTGAGGGGTTGCTGCAGGCAGTCGCTCTCAGCAAGGCGCCTGTCATTGCCAGCCATTCCGACGTGCGTGCGCTAGTCGACAACACTCGCAACCTCAGCGACGTGGAGCTGGATGCCATCAAGCACAACGGCGGCGTAGTCCATGTGACGCCGTTCAACCCATACCTGCGCCCGCTATCCGCCGACTTCGACGCGAAGGCGGCTGTCCTGCGGCAGAAGTTCGGGTTACCGCCGACCAACCGGCACGGTCCGATCGGGGCTGAGGAAGGTATCAGCGCCCTTCCTGCCGACAAACTGCGCGACTTCTTGGGGGAATTTCGCGGGCTCATGCCAAAAGCAACCCTGGAAGACTACGTCAATCACATTGACTACATCGTGAAGCGAATTGGGGTCGATCACGTTGGGATCGGTTCAGATTTCAACCACGGCGCCGGCATCGTCGGGTTCAACGACGAAAGCGAAGCTCCCAACGTCACTCGGGAGCTCGTTCGTCGCGGCTACTCGGAGGCCGATATCGACAAGATCTGGGGCGGTAATTTTCTGCGCGTGTTTCGCAAGGTTGAGGCGGTCGCCAAGACGATTGAATAGATCGACCCCCGCCTCAGAAATCCCGCTCCAGGGCGCGATCGATGGCTGCCTTCGGCGAACGGCCTTCGTCGTAAAAGGTACGCCAGGATGTCCAGTCAACCTCATCGAATCCTATGTGATGCAGCGCCTCCGTAAAGTCCGTGCGCAGCAACTGGATGACGGAACGCTGCCATTGCGTCCAGGACTGCAACGTCGAATTCATATCATTTCTCAAAGGGAACATGAGGAACGCCTGCAAGTAATCCTGACTGAAACCTAAGCCCGCCGCGGCCGACTTGCCAATGAAATTTTGCGCACGGCGTATGATCGAAAGTGATTTCCTTCGCTACTCGCGGCGGTCTGGCCGCTGCTCGCGCCGGCCTGGCTGGCTGTAACCGAAAAGTCACCCCGATTCGACTGACAGTCCTACCGGCGACAATCCAAGCTGGGTGGATGCTCAAACGTCGCAAGCTGATCCTTCTGACCGCGCTGCTTTTCTCCTGTCTGCCCGTGGGCGCAGCGTACGCCGCCCAGGTATTGAAAGTCGCGGCGTCGGCCGTTCCCCACGCGCAGATTCTCGAGTTCGTCAAACCGGCGCTGCGCGCGAAGGGAATTGATCTGCAGATCAAAGTCTTCACAGACTACATCCAACCGAATCTGCAGGTCGAAGAGCGCCAGCTCGACGCCAACTTCTTCCAGCATCAGCCTTACCTCGACGCCTTTAATCGCGAGCACGGGACACATATTGTTCCCGTGCCCAACAGCAAGGTGCACGTCGAGCCGTTTGGCGCCTACTCCCACAAGATAAAGCAGCTCGCGCAACTTCGTGACGGTGCGCGCATCGCCGTTCCCAACGACCCTTCCAACAGCGCACGCTCGCTGCTTCTGCTGCAGAAGCAAGGCCTGATCAGGCTCAAGGATCCGTCCAACATCCTGGCCACCGCGCACGACATCGTGTGGAATCCCAAAAGACTGCAGATTCGCGAGCTCGAGGCTGCCACATTGCCGCGTGTCCTCGATGACGTTGACGTGGCGTTGATCAACACCAACTACGCGTTGGCGGCGGGCCTGAATCCAACCCGGGATGCGCTGTTCATCGAAGATGCGAACTCGCCCTACGCGAACCTCGTAGCTGCGAGGCCCGACAATGTCAACTCACCTGCGATTCGCGAGCTGGTGGCCGCGCTGCGCTCGCCGGAAGCCAAGAAGTTTGTAATCGATACGTATCACGGCGCGGTGGTAGCTACCTTTTAAAAGTTTGATGCGCCCTTTCTTACTGCGACTTCGCGCGGCTCGGTCGATCAGCTCGGCCAAGTCGGCGGCGCTCACAAGCCACGGACTTTTCTGCCCCACTCAAGCGAAAGACAGGACACGGCAGTGTCTTCGAAGGAGCGCGCCGCGTAGCCTCCCTGGACTCGAGCCAAAAAAAGTGTTTTGCGGGCGCTCGCCGCCCCGCCCCCGGCTCTCTCTTAACCTGCTTCTTGATGAATTCCCTGTACTCCTGATTCGCGAGGATCCGCAATATTCGTAACCAAGTCGTGCAGGTCTATGCCTATCATAAACTTGCGACAGCCGCGGGAGCGCTGTAGGGCGTAGGGAGAAAGCGAACCGACTGCCAACATGCTTTACCGTTGGCGGGAGGGATGCATTCCCCGGAGGCTGGAGAAGCCCGCGATCCCGACTCTCTAATTCAAATGAGAGCTTACGGCAGACAGGTGTCCGCCGTAAGCTCTCAAACCCCGCACTTCTATTGAGCCGTGTACCAGCGAATGAAGTCGATTTTCATAGGTCCCGGATTGGTCAGGCCGCTGGTTGATCCTCCCAGCGTCCCACCCACCGCCACGTTCGTGAGCAGGAAGATGGGTTGGTTGAACGGCCACGTGTCTCCTCCAGGAAGACTGCTGGGCGTTGCTGTGAAGAACGACGTAGACGCATTGTCCACGAAGTACTGCATTTCATTTGGCGTCCAGATGACCCCATACGTATGGAAGGCCGTATTTGCCGCCTCCCCGCTGGGGAATGTGAATCGTCTGCCCACGCCGCTGCCTCCCGTCACCGCGGTGTGGATGGTGGAGTTGTTCCCCGACGGACCTGCTCCGTTCAGTACCTGCGGAGACCAGTTCTCCATGATGTCGGCTTCGCCGCACGCGGGCCAAGGCACCGTAGTGATGTTGCTGCCCAGGCTCCAGAATGCAGGCCACAAGCCTGGGTTGGTCGTATTGGGCAACTGAATACTGGCTTCGAGAATACCGTACTGAAAGTTGTGTTTGCCTTCGGTATTCAGGCGGCCAGATAGCCACGTCCCTGTGACGTTTCTGGGCTGAATGACAAGGTGGCCGCTGCCATCGATGTAAACCGGCGCCGTAGTGGTGCTGAAGCTCGTCGGGCACTGCGACGGGTTGTTCGGGTAACCTGGCGGTCCGCAGTACACCTCGACTTCACCGTTACCCCAGCCGTTATTGTTTCCAAGGTCGAAGGTAAATACCGTGGTATCGGGAGGACCCGCGCTGCCGTCGAATTCCTGGCACCACTGCGGGACATAAGTTGTTCCGTTCACGGTGATGTTGGAGACGTTCGCGCACGATCCCGTTCCGCCACCGCTGTCGATGATGACGTTGTCGATGATGAACTGCTCCCACGCTTGCGCAACGGTACGGTTCGCTATGAGGTCGCCACCCAGATTCAAGTCGGCGGACACGAACAGATTGTTTGCGAGCGCCTGCAGCGCCACGGTCCCGTTCGGCTGCGGCACTAGGGTGAACTGCTCCCACGTGCTAGCCACCGGGCGGTTGGAGATCAGTTGGTCCGTGTTGGGAGCTGGGAGACCTATGTCCGCGGAGACGAAATTGCCGCTGATCGTCGCTCGCAGCGAGATAGTGCCGTTCGCGTTGTTGATTATCTGGTACTGCTCCGATGTAGAGGCAACCGATGCGGTGGCGGTCAAGAACGACGTACCCGCAGCGGTTGCAGTCACGAAGTTGTTGTTAGCCATTGCTCGGATGGTTGCCGCGTCGCTCGTTGCCGAGGTGGCGAGAGCTGCGAGCAAGCATCCGATGGCGAATAGCTGACGAAAGAGTGTCTGTCTCTCGAGCATTGGGATCCCTCCCTGGTGGTACTAAAGTACTAACGTTGTTCGGCTGAAGTTTTGACCTTCTACGGATAACTGGTGACTGTCGGTGTGAACGAGACGTTGCACCCCGTCTGCCCACCGACATCATTGACGACATTGACGATCCCGCCGTTACTGCCCAAGCACACGGTGATCATGCTGTGGAAACGCACGTTGGAATTGAACGGCGCTTCGATGGCACGATCCACGAAGATGCTCGGGTTGAGGAAGAAGCTGTACACGCCCAGACCCCACGCTTCGTGAGTGGTGACGTTGTCGCCCACCTTGTAAGAGGCCCAGCCACGACCCGTCGGGCTATCCCAACTTGCCTGACTCGGCGGATCGTAGGGGATCTCGGACTGATAGAAGTACACGCGGCCGCCGTTGCCGTTCCACACGACCTGATGCTGCTGATAGTGCTCGACGAAGAGCCCATAGATGGTGGCGTTGTTCCCGTTCACCACCAGCCCGTTCGCCGCAGGATTTTGGTTCCAACCGACGCCGGTCCCATGGTCGGCGCGCCAGATCCAGGTGTGATCTACGATGGTGTTGTTGGCGTTGATGCTGAGGTTGGTGGAGGCTCGCGCCGCCGCCGCACCACCGACGCGGAAGAACACGTCATTCAGCACTATGGGATTGGCCGTATGGTCCGCGGAACTCCCGTCCGGACCGACCTGGAGAAGCACGGGCGAGTTGTTCGCTCCGGCGTCGAAAAGGAACCCGGCAATCGTGATGCCGTCCACGTCTGCCGTACTCATGACGGGCACGCCGTTGTCGGTCCGCAGCGTCGCGAGGCCGAGCCCCATGAGCACCGTGTTCGGATTGTTGACCTGTATCGTCTGGTCGAGGACATAGACGCCCGGCGTGAACAGGATGTTTTGGCCCGCTGCGAGCTGTGCGTTGATGGTCGCAGCGCTATCGCTCGGCTGCGCGATGAAGAACGAGCTGATCGGAAGGGTAGTACCCGGCGTCGTGGCGCCGTTCGCCCATGTGATGCCGACACTGTTGGTTCTCAACGAGGGCAGGCGCACCGCAAAGTTGCCCGCCGAATCGACGAATAGGTAGGGCTTCTCACGCACTATCGGCGTCTGTGCGACTTTGGTATAGCGCGCGCCCGGCGTGGGGAAGTTGCCTCCAGGAGGATTCGGCACGCCCACGAACACCATGTTCCAGTTCGAGCCGACCCAACTGCCCCACTGGGTATTGCGCGAGATCCACTGCTGCTGGGAGGCAGAGTTCACCTGGCCGTCGACGAGGACGTCGGAGAACCAGCCGCCGCTCGCAAAGCCGTTGTTCTGGTTGAGCTTCATGTTGCCGAGCACATGCATGCGCCGAAATGGATCGGCCTGCGATACGGCCCACTGGACGACGCCGCCGTTGAGGGTCGGGTTGACCGAGAGGTTCTCCGCGCCACGCCAGAAATTCTGCGTCGCATTGTCACCGGAGAGGAGTGCGTTCGAACGCAAATCGCCGTTGATGAGGACCTGATCCGGCTGAAGGCCGAGACCGAGCACCTGGGTATAGAACCCGATGGGCACGCTCAGGTTGTTGTACGTGCCGGGCATGAACAGGATGGCATCGCGCCGCGGCCCGAATTGGTTCGGCTGCTGGGCGTTGTAGATGTCGTTGATCTGCCCCTGCAGGTTGGGCGTGGACGGAGTGAAGATGTGCACGTTCGGACCGAAGTCCGGCGTCGCGCCGCCGCCGTTGTCGATGATGAACTGCTCCCACGCTTGCGCAACGGTGCGGTTCGCTATGAGGTCGCCCCCTATATTCAAGTCGGCGGACACGAACAGATTGTTTGCGGCCGCTTGAAGTGCCACCGTCCCGTTCGGCTGCGGCACTAGGGTGAACTGCTCCCACGTGCTAGCCACCGGGCGGTTGGAGATTAGGCGGTCTGTGTTGGGAGCTGCGAGACCTATGTCGGCGGAGACAAAATTGCTGCTCACCGTCGCGCGCAGCGAGATGGTGCCGTTCGCGTTGTTGATTACCTCGAACTGTTCCCATGTATTGGCAACCGGTGCGGTGGCGCTCAGGAACGACGTGCCTGCAGCGGTTGCACTCACGAAGTTGTTGTTGGCAACTGCCCGGAGGGTTGCCGCGTCGCTCGCTGCCGAGGTGGCGAGAGCTGCGAGCAGCCACCCGCTGGCAAATAGCTGACGAAAGAGTGTCGGTCTCTCGAGCATTGGACATCCCTCCCTGGTGGCATGACGATACTAACGTTGTCTCACCTTATAGTGGCTCGTTCCATGTGCCGATTTGAAGGGTAAGCTACTCGTTGCGACAACGTTGTCAACGTTGTACGGTGATCTCTGTGTTCCCCGCTTCGCAGATGGCGCGCGTCGCGATCAACACACGTCGAACGGTTCATCTACACATTGTTGTTCTCACGTACGTTTTTGCCTCAATGCGTAGGCGTAGAGCGCGGGAACGCCTACCAACGCATCAAGGACGGAAAGAAATATCGATATTTGAGTATTCAACACCGAGATGGGTTCCAGATGGAGCTCGCTCCGGAAACCTACTCACAGGGCCAACTCGATGAACTCGACCGCCTAACCGAAAAATGGGTCGACGACTACGAGCGCAAGCCCGC
>Ga0137415_10001361_pt1 | contig 24053 bp, 17 predicted proteins | sample CZODoug3_1_1_16f_FD_183082 | JGI IMG/M metagenome (GOLD analysis project Ga0137415, IMG submission 183082) | Vadose zone soil fungal communities from Angelo Coast Range Reserve, California, USA - CZODoug3_1_1_16fungal (Hybrid Assembly) | ecosystem: Environmental > Terrestrial > Soil > Vadose...
TCGAGCGCAAAAGCGGCTACCTCATGATCGGCAAACTCCAGGCACGCAGCGCGGCCGAGACCAACCGCGCCTTGCTCGGCCTGCTGGCGCGCCATCCCGGGCGGATGCGCACGATCACGGCCGACAACGGGACCGAGTTCCACCGGTATGGCCAGGTCGAAGCGATGAGCCCGGTCAAGTTCTACTTCGCCACCCCGCATCACAGCTGGGAGCGCGGCACGAACGAGAACACCAACGGACTCATCCGACAGTATCTTCCCAAAGGACAAAGCATGACTCGAGTCACTCAAAGGGAATGCGATCTAATCGCGGCACAGCTTAACAACCGACCAAGAAAAAGACATGGCTACAAAACACCCAATCAATGCTTCCTTCAGACCTAGCAAATGTTGCACTACAAAGTTGAGCCTAGGCCTCATGGCTGCGACTCGGACAGTTCTTCGAATATGAACCACTTTCCATTCTTACCGGGTCCGACAAGCAGCGATAGCGGACTAGAATACTTCTTGAGCTCGGAAAACCGACTGCACGCGATGCGAACACGATCTCCTTCAGGAGTGTATTTGATGTCGGAGTAAGTGCTGGTGTCGCCGCGAGCTTTAGCGAACGGCATAGCCGCTTTGATGAGCTTCTTGTAGTCGGCGGCGGGCTGCGAGTGTTCGGCCAAGATTGCGTCGATGATAGGGCCAAGTTCTCGTTCGTCGCTGATCTGCGCCACCCCGCGCGCGGCCACAAGGGCAGACGGTCGCTCGCCGCGTTGGAGCATTTCGCCCAGAATCTCCTTAGCCGTACGCCCGCTGATAGTGCCCTGGTCTATGAGGGTCAGCAGTTCGGCCAGATGGGCGGGGGTCATCGGCACTTGGTCGATCTCCTTGCCCTCGGCGTTGAGGTAACCGGTGAGATCCCCGACGAGCCAGTTGCAGACCGTCTTGGGCTGCGGGTACAAGCGCACCGTCTCTTCAAAGAACTTCGCCATCGCCGCTGAGGAGGTGAGCAGTCCGGCGTCGTAGTCGGAGAGTCCGTAGTCGGCCACATATCGCGCCTGTTTCGCCTCGGGCAGTTCGGGCAGGCTCGCCCGCACCTCAGCGACCCGCGAAGGGGCAACGACGATGGGCACCAAATCGGGCTCGGGGAAGTAGCGATAGTCCTGCGCCTCTTCCTTCACGCGCGAGGTAAACGTCACCCCGCGCCGCTCATCCCAATGGCGGGTTTCTTGCTGCACGGACTCACCGCGCGCCAGCAATGCGCCCTGGCGTTCGACCTCATGCGCGAGGGCATGCTCGACAGAGCGAAGCGAGTTCATATTCTTGACCTCAGTGCGGGTGCCTAGCTCCGCGCCCGGCAGATGCAGGGAGACGTTCGCATCACACCGCAGGCTCCCCTCTTCCATCCGGCCAGTGCTGACCTCGATCGCCTGCAGCACCGCGCGCAGCCGCATCAGGAACACCCGTGCCTCGTGGGGCGAGCGCAGGTCCGGTTCGGTGACGACTTCCATCAACGGCACGCCGCTGCGGTTGTAGTCGATGAGGCTGTGCGTGACCGTGCCGCCCCGCTCGACGTGGACTAAGCGGCCGGTGTCTTCTTCCAGATGGACGCGGCGGATACCAATGCGGCGCCGACTCGCCCCGGAGGGAATCCACAGCTCCCCGTCCGTCGCCAACGGCGGATGCACCTTATACCTGTACTGTGTGATTTGGTAATTCTTGGGAAGATCTGGATAAAAGTAGTTCTTCCGATGAAACTGGCTTTGCACCGGGACCGTGCAGGACAGCGCGACGGCCGTGCGGAGACCCAGATCCACCGCCTTGCCATTGAGGACAGGTAACGAGCCCGGCAGACCCAGGCACGTGGGGCAGATGAGTGTGTTAGGAGGAGCCCCGAAGATAACCGGGCAGGCACAGAACATTTTCGACGCCGTGCGCAGCTGGACATGAATCTCCAGCCCGATTACGACCTCGAAGTGTACTGGCGCTACCGTCGCCATCTCTGCCCTCGCCGACAGGGTTGCTGGAGTGTCATGACCGTTTTCGGGCTCGCCTCCGTCGTGTCGGCGCGCGCCGCGACGTGGGCACCTGTCCCTGGGTGGCGGCCGCAGGAGGGGAAAGGATCGGCGGACGCGACTTGTGCCAGTCGGTCGCCTGTTCGTACGCGTAAGCGGCGCGTAGAACGGTCGCCTCATCGAATGGTTTGCCAATCAGCTGCAACCCAATGGGTAACCCCTGGGCGAACCCACACGGAATCGAGATCCCCGGCAGGCCTGCAAGATTCACAGGAATCGTGTACACGTCAGCGAGGTACATCTGCAGCGGGTCAGCGACTTTCTCCCCGAGCTGGAATGCCGTGGTAGGCGATGTCGGCATCAGCACCAGGTCGACCTCCTGGAAGATGCGAGAAAATTCCTGACGAATGAGTGTGCGCACCTGCTGCGCCTTCAAGAAGAACCCTTCATAGTAGCCGGCCGACAGCGCGTAGGTCCCTAGCATGATGCGGCGTTTGACTTCACTGCCGAATCCCTGGGCTCGCGTGTGCGTGTACATCGTGAGGAGATCCTCGCCTGCAGCCCGCAACCCGTACTGCACGCCGTCATAGCGGGCCAGGTTCGAGCTGGCCTCGGAGGTCGCGAGCAGGTAGTAGGTCGGCAGCGCGTAGCGGATCGTCGGCAAGGAAACCTCGGTCACCACAGCCCCCAGGCGCCCTAAGTGGGTGGCTGCCGTGCGCACCGCGTCGCCGACGTCGTGCTGCAGCCCTTCTCCGAAGGCCTCACGCACCACGCCGACCCGCAGGCCCCGAACTCCGCGCGGCAGCGATGCTACCGCATCCGGCATCGGCACGTCGACGGAGGTCGAATCCCGGGGATCGTGCCCCGCAATCACGTGGAACAGCAAGGCCGCGTCCGCGACCGTCCGCGTCAAGGGTCCGATCTGATCCAAGGACGAGGCGAACGCCACGAGACCATACCGCGAGACCCGACCGTAAGTCGGTTTGAACCCGACGATGCCTGTGAACCCGGCTGGCTGGCGGATCGACCCGCCGGTATCGCTCCCGAGGGCGAGGGCAGCCATGCCAGTCGCTACCGCTACCGCCGATCCCCCGCTGCTGCCGCCGGGGACCCGTTGGGGATCCCACGGGTTTCGGGTCGGGCCGAACCCGGAGTTCTCCGTGGACGACCCCATCGCAAATTCATCCAAGTTCGTCTTGCCGAGGATAATCGCGCCCGCATCCTTGAGACGCGAGACGACGGTGGCGTCGTACGGCGGAACCCATCCGGCAAGGATGCGCGAGGCGCACGTCGTGGGCATTCCGGTGGTGCAGAGGTTGTCTTTGACCGCCACGGGCAGCCCGGCCAGCGGCGGGAGAGGATCCCCTCGCGCGTACCGCGCGTCCCACCTCTGCGCGGCGTCTACCGCTTGCGCGCGATCGACATGTAAGAAGGCATGCACCGTGCTCTCGAGCGCGTCAATGCGGTCGAGGCACGTCCGGACCAGGTCGCTCGCTGCCAGCTCCCGGCGGCGCAGACGCGCCAGCAGATCGGTGGCGGGGGCGTCAATCAGAGTGGGGGCTCCGTCTCAAGGACGGGGGGAACCTTGAAGTAACCGTCCTCGTGCTCCGGGGCGGTCGCCAGGACTGCGTCCCGCGGCAATGGTGCTGCGGGAACATCGTCTCGGACGACGTTCGTGAGCGCGATTACGTGCGAGGTCGGCTCAACGTGCTCCGTCTGGAGCTCGTTGAGCGTGGAGCAGTAGTCCAGAATGCTCGTTAACTGCCGGCGGAAACGGTCTCGTTCTTCCTCAGTGAGTTCTAGTCGGGCCAGCCGGGCGACGTGATCGACAATCGCGGGATCGAGGCGCATAACGGCATCACTGGTCCCAATCGTAGCATAGGACGCTGCGCCCCACTACCGCGATCCACACCCGGTCGTACCAGGGCGCCACGGCGGACGGCGTCAGTCGACTAAAACTTCACTCGCACCGGGTTATTGTGAACCGCGCAGACGAGGATCGAGGATGTCTCGGAAGGCGTCGCCGAGCAGGTTCCAGCCGAGCACAAAGAGGAAGATCGCCGCACCGGGAAAGACCACAGTAAACCAGTAGATGAACGGCCTGCCCGGCACGCCGAGGATCCAGCTGCGCGACATGTTAATGAGCTGTCCCCAGTCCGCGTACCCCACTTCCGCCCCCAACCCCAAAAACGAGAGCGCAGCCGCGACCAGCACGATGATGCCCATGTCAAACGCCGCGACCACGAGCAACGGGTAAATCGCATTCGGAATTACGTGGCGGGTGATGATGCGCAGATCTCCCGCCCCCGCCGCGCGCGCCGCCTCCACGAAGTCCCGCTGTTTGACGGACAGGATATCGCCCCGGAGGTACCGCGCATAGGCCGGCCACCCCACGATCGCGATCGCGATCATGACCTTGTCCAGTCCCTTCCCCAGCACCGCTGTGATGACGACGGCGAGCACCAGGCCGGGAAACGCCAAAAACACATCCGTGATCCGCATCACAATCTCGTCGAGCCGCCGACCATAGTATCCGGCGATGCTCCCCATCACCACCCCGATCAAAATCGAGATCACTTCGACGGCGACCGCGACCCGAAAGGCGGTGCGTGTCCCCCACACGATCCCGTAGTACAGGTCATATTGGTTTCCGGTTAGCCCCAGTGGGTGCCCGGCCTTGGGGGGCGTGGGGTCCGGGAGGAACCCTTCGTGGGGAATCAGGTACGGATCGCGGGTATTGGGCAGGGGAGGAGCCAGTACCGGCGCCAGAATGGCGACGGCGATGAACGTGAAGATGATCGAAAACCCGGCAATCGAGAGAGGATTGCGTTTCAACCGCCTGGTGAAGTCGGACGGAAGGGCCCAAAACGCCAACACCGCCGCCACCATGAGCACGAACACTCCCACATCCAAGGGGTGGCGCACTACCCGCAAGCGGAGAGGTGGGACGGCGGTCGTGAGGACGGCGAGTGCCACGAGCACACTGCCGGTAATCCGCAGCGTGTGCAGAGGGGTCGTGCGGCCAATCGTGGCGCGGATAACGCTCACAGAATGGCCCTCATCCGAGGCGAATGCGCGGATCGATCGCCGCGTACAGCACGTCGGCAGCTAAGTTTCCCAACACGGTGAGGGCAGCTACGAACATGGCGAACCCCGTGACGCCGGGGATATCTAACTGCACCGCGGCTTCCGCGCCCCACTTTCCAATGCCCGGGAAGTTGAAGATGGTCTCGGCCAGAACCACGCCGCCCAGCAACCCGACAAAGAGCAGGCTGCTCAGGGTGATGACGGGGATCAGGGCATTGCGGCGAGCGTGCAGGTTGATCACCACGCGCTCCGCCAGTCCCTTGGCGCGCGCCGTTCGCACGTAGTCCTGTCGCAAGACTTCCAACATCGAGGAACGAGTGATGCGCACCAAGAGCGCCATCTCCACCAACACCAACGTGAGTGCGGGTCCAGCGATGTGTTTGACGGCATCCACGAAGATCCACCCCTGCCCGTTCAATAGCGCGTCGATTGTCAGAAGATGCGTGTAGGAATGAAACTCGGGGGACTTCGTGAAGAGGTCCGCGTCTAGTGACAGACGGCCCGGCGGGAACCAGTTCAGCCACCCGTAAAAGACCATGAGCAGGATGAGACCCCACACGAACTGCGGCATGCCGCGCAACGAGATCGCAAACAGACGCGAGAAATGATCCACAAACTGATTTTTATGCACCGCCGCCTGCGTCCCGAGCCACACGCCGATGAGGAGCACCGGCACAAAGATGTAGAGCGTTAACTCCAGCGTGGCCGGAAAGAAAGCCGCGATCGCCTGGCTCGTGGGCATACGGGCTGTCTGTGACCAGCCCAGATCCCCGTGGGCCAGCTGTTGCAGCCACATCCCGTATTGCACGTACACGGGTTTGTCGAGACCGTACTTGCGGATGATGCTATCCAGCGCTCCGAGCTGCTTGACATCTGTCACAAACAACGCAGCCCGTTGCTGGGGCGAGACGAGCTGGAGGAGGGCAAAAATCAGAACGGTGACGCCGACGGCGACCAGCGGCAACAGGAGGAAACGGCGCGCGACGTACGCCCCCATTAGGTTCCCCCAGAGTTTCCCCCAGCGGATCCTGGGGGCCGGGCGCAAGATCCCGGCCCCCAGGTCGTTGACTCTAGTGCGTCCTTACTGCCCCTTCGCGAAACGGTACGCGTATTCGTATCCTTCCGGGAACATGGGGTTGTTGTACCAACCCTTCACCCAGGAGCGCAAGACTAAGGTCCCCACGGAATATCTAATGTAGATCGTGGGGATGTCTTGATACGCGAGCTCCTGCAGCTTGAGGTAGGCCTGCTCCCGCTTCTTCGGATCGGGCTCCTTGCCCGCTTGCTCGATCAGCCGATCGACCTCGGGATTCTTGTACCCCTGTCCTGCCGAAAACGATCCGGTGCTGTGCATGAACGGCGTCGTGAAGTTGTCCGGATCGGGATAGTCCGCGGCCCAGCCGAGCGCAAACATCGGCAGCTTATGCTTGGGATACAGTCCCAGGTAGGTCGACCACGTAATGCCGCGGGTATCGATCTTGAACTTCGGGTTGAGCCCCTCTACGGCTTCCTTGACCATCTGCGTCAACGTCTGGCGGGCAACGTTCCCCGTGTTGAACGAGAGGGTGAACTTGAAACCCTTGTCCCAGACCTGACCACCCCAGGCTTCCTTGAATTCGGCGATCGCCTTGTCCTTGCTGACCTCATACCACTTACCCCGCGCGGCGTAGCCCAGCATGCCGAAGGGAATCGGCCCGTTGGCCACACGGCCCTTGCCGCGGTAGGCCTGGTCGATGTACGTCTGTCGGTCCACGAGGTACGCGAAGGCGCGCCGGACGTGGATGTCGCTGAAGAAATTCGGAGGGATGCCGTTCCCGTCCAGTTTGCCGCTGCCGATATCCGTGTTGCCCTCGGAATCAATGTTGTAGGTCATGAAGAGCGCCGGGCTGTTCCCTAGCGAGGGGAGGTCGTCGAGAACGCGCACGCCAGGCAGGCCCTGCACCGCCGGGAGGTTCGCCACGGTGCCGAGAGCAATCATGTCCGCATCGCCATTCTGCAGAGCGAGCCGGCGAGGGCCAAACTCCTCGACGTTTTGGAGGACGAGCCGGCGAAGTCTGGCCGGGGCCCGCCAGTAGTTGTCATTGCGGATAAGGGTGACGGTCTTGGTCCCCCGGTCCCACCGCTCCAGCTTGAAGGGTCCGGTGCCGTCGGCCTTGTCGAAGAGTGCCATCTGATCGGGTTTCGGAAGGTTGTTGAACTTGGCCATCGTCGCCTTTTGGCCGTCCCACCCTCCGTTGGCGACGACGAACTTCTGGGAGGACACCGGCGACCAGTTGGCCATGATGCTGAGGAATGCCCCATAAGGCTTGGCCAACGTGATCACCACATTGTTCCCTTGCACTTGGATGGCACGGTCGGAGCGGTCGAAGATGTCGGGAATCAAGTTCCCCTTCTCGTCGCGCGTCGACTGCACATCGAACCCCAGGATCGGCGCCAACAAGAGCCAGGACGGACCCCCGTCGCGGTCGGTCAGCATGATCCGCAGGAGCGAGTACTTGACATCGTCCGGCGTCATGGTGGTCCCGTCGTGGAATTTCACGCCTTGGCGGATCTTGAAGGTAAAGGTCTTCCCGTCAGCGGAGATGCCGCCGTTTTGGAGGCTGGGGACCTCGGTCGCGAGCATGGGATCGTAGAGATCCGTCCGTCCTCCCCGGAAGAAAATCAAAGTCTCGTAGATGTTCCACAGAATCGTGGCCGCGCTCGTGGTATCGTACTCCCACGCGGGATCCAGGCTCTCGGGGTCGCCCGCGCTCTGATAGACAAACGTGTCCGGATTCTTGACTGCCTGGCCCTGCACCACGCCCGTAAAGGCCGCGAGCGTGAGGCTCAAGGCCAGGATGAGGACAACCGCTAAATGTCGGTGCGCTTTCATCACTTTGATCCTCCTTTAGTTGTCGCTGTAACACCTGCTGCAGCTGTGCGGCCTGCTCCCCCACCACCTCCTTCGCCCGTACTCACGTCAGGCGGTCGGCTGCTTCAGCACGGCCGCTTTGCTGCGCTGCTGTTTGAAGGGCTGGACTTCGCAGGCCACGGTGTGGCCGCTGCCCCGGTAATCGACCAAGTCTTGTTCGTTGACACTGCAGCTCTCCCGAGCATACAAACACCGGGTGTGGAACCGACATCCTGACGGCGGGTTCACCGGACTGGGAACGTCTCCCGGCAGGATGATGCGGTCCCGCCGGAATCCCGGATGAGGGATGGGTACGGCAGAGAGCAGCGCCTCGGTGTACGGATGCTGCGGGTTGCTGAACAACTCATCGGCCGTGGCGATCTCTACGATCTTGCCCAGGTACATCACCGCGATGCGGTCGCTAATGTGTTTGACCACGGACAGATCATGCGCGATGAATAGGTACGTGAGCCCGAACTCTTTCTGGAGCTCCTCCAGTAGGTTGAGCACCTGTGCCTGGATGGAGACGTCCAGAGCCGAGACCGGCTCGTCACAAATGATCAGCTTAGGGTTGACGGCAAGGGCGCGGGCGATGCCAATCCGCTGGCGCTGCCCGCCTGAGAATTCGTGCGGATAACGGTTGGTATGATGCGGCGAGAGGCCGACGACCTCCAGCAGTTCCTGCACGCGCCGCACTTTCTCTTTGCCGCGAGCCAGGTTGTGGATCTCCAGTGGCTCGCCGACAATGTCGCCGACGGTCATGCGGGGGTTCAACGAGGAGTACGGGTCCTGGAAAATGATCTGCATGTCCCGCCGGAGTTTTCGCAGCTCTTCTTTGGTGATCTTGAAGAGATTGCGCCCTTCGAAGAAGACCTCCCCGCTGGTCGGTTCCATCAGCCGCAAGATCACCCGGCCAGTGGTCGTCTTCCCGGACCCCGACTCGCCCACCAGCCCCAGGGTTTCCCCACGCCGGATCGCAAACGAAACGCCGTCGACCGCCTTCACGGCGCCGACCTGGCGCTGCACGATGAACCCCTTGGTGATGGGGAAGTACTTTACTAACTTACGGACATCCAAGAGGATGTCGTTGGCTGGTCCCGCGCTCACGTTGCCCTCCGTGACATGCCTGCGCCAACCTGTCTCATGATCTCGGGCCATAGGCCGCAGCCGCCAGCCCCGCCGCCGCGGCGGCGCGTTTCTCCTTTTCGGTCGCATACTCGCTGTGCAGGAAACACCGCGCCGTGTGGTTGGCGCCCACCGGATACTCCGGCGGGTCCGCCTTCACGCAGATCTCCATGGCAAACGGACACCGGGGCGCAAACGAGCACCCGGGGGGGAGGTCAATCAGGCTGGGCGGCTGCCCTTCAATAGGAATGAGGCGTTCCTTGCGTTCGTAGAGCTTGGGAATAGAGTGCAGCAGCCCCCAGGTGTACGGGTGCTTGGGATCCGTAAAGGTCGCATCCACGGTCGCCCGCTCCACCGGCCGCCCCGCGTACATCACCACGACGTTGTCGCACGTTTCCGCGACCACGCCCAAGTTGTGCGTGATGAGGATCATGGCCATGTTCAGCTCTCGCTGCAGTTCGGTGATCAGCTCGAGGATCTGGGCCTGGATGGTGACGTCCAGGGCGGTGGTCGGCTCATCGGCGATGAGGATGGACGGGTTGCACGACAGCGCCATGGCGATCATCACGCGCTGGCGCATACCCCCCGAAAACTGATGAGGGTAGTCTCGCACCCGCTGGCGGGCTAGCGGGATCTGCACTTTCTCCAACATTTCCGCTGCTCGATCCCACGCGTCTTTCTTGCCGAGCCTCTGGTGGAGCATGATGGCTTCCGCGATCTGCTCGCCGATCGTGAGGACCGGGTTGAGAGAGGTCATCGGCTCCTGGAAGATCATGGCAATCCGGTTGCCCCGGATCCGCCGCATCTCCTCTTCGGGCAGCTTCAGCAGATCTTTACCGTTAAAGAGGATTTGGCCCTCGACGATCTTGCCAGGCGGTTGGGGGATCAGCCGCATGATCGACAACGCGTGGACACTCTTGCCGCTCCCGGACTCTCCCACGATGCCCAAGGTCTCCCCCTTGCGCAACTCATAGGAGAGACCGTCAACAGCTTTAACCACACCTTCGTCGGTGTAGAAGTAGCTTTTTAGATTGCGAACGGACAACAACACCTCAGCCATGCGGTCACCCCACCATACGCTTCCGAGAACCCGGTCGTTCCTACACGGTCACAAGCGCGGCCAGGTTCCCAACGCGCTCTGCCCATTGTAAAGAGCGCGTCCCCTCACGTTTCCACATCCTCCGGATAGCCCCCTCCATCCACTGTATCGACCGGTCCGCCCTGCCCTCTACCCTCATCCTAGTTAGCGCCGGCCCCAATGCGCCCGTTCCGAGGACGCACCCCGAGCACAGCGGAGGTCGGACCATACGCTGAAGCGGGTAGGGCCGTGCTCATAGAGTGCGTCAGACTTTCAGCCGGGGGTCGAGGGCATCGCGAAGCCCGTCGCCCAGGAAGTTAATGGAAAGAACGGTCAAGAAGATCATGGCGCCCGGCCATACGGCCAGCCAGGGAGTGGTCCAGATGAAATCCTGGGCGTTTTGGAGCATGTTGCCCCACGATGGCGTAGGGGGCTGAATCCCGATCCCCAGGAACGACAGGCCCGCCTCAGACAGAATTGCCCCCCCGACCGTCAGCGTGCCCGCTACCAAGACTGGGGCGAGGGCGTTGGGCACCAGGTGGCGGAAGAGAATGCGGCTGTCGGAGGCCCCCAACGCCCGGGCGGCGTCGGCAAAATCCTGGGTACGCAGCCGCAGCATATCCCCGCGTACCAGCCGGGCAGTGCCCATCCACGCGAAGACGCTCAGTACAAGGACGATCCCCAGCACGCTCCCGCCCATATACCGCGCCAAGACGATCAGCACAGGAAGTGCAGGGATGGAGAACATCACATCCGTGACCCGCATGAGCACGTTGTCCAGCCATCGTCCGTAGAAGCCGGAAACGCCGCCGACGAGGGTCCCTAGGACAGCCGCGGTGAACGCGGCGGTGAACCCGACCGTCAGGGAGATCCGACCCGCGTAGAGCAGTCGGGTAAAGACGTCATGGCCCAGTTCATCGGTGCCGAGAGGGTGGCTGAAGGACGGGGCGGCCTTGCGCCGGTAGAGATCGATCTGATCAAACTCATAGCGGGTGAGGAAAGGCGCAAAGACAGCGGTGGCGATAAACAACACAATCACGCTGGCGCCGACAATGGCCACCCGGTGCTTCTTGAACCGCCGCCACGCGATCTGCCAGTAGCCTTCTCCGCCCACCTCCGGGCGCGCCGCGAGGCTGGCTGCCAGGACGGCCCCGGAAGTTCCCGAGCGCAGGTCAGTCATAGCGAATGCGCGGATCGAGCACCGCGTACGAGATATCCGCGAGGAGGTTGAAAACAATCACCAACCCAGCCAAGAACAGGATGACTCCCTGCGCCACGGCAAAATCCCCCGCCAGCACGGCGTCGACCAGAAGCCGGCCGATCCCCGGCCAGCCAAAAACGGTTTCGGTGAGCGGCGCGCCTGAGAAGAGAGCTGGGATCGACAGAGCGACGATCGTCACCAGGGGAATCAGGGCGTTGCGCAGTGCGTGCCTCTGGATGACCCCGAGCTCAGAGATTCCCTTCGCGCGCGCGGTGCGAATGTAATCCTGCCGGATGACTTCCAGCATGCTGGATCGCGTATAGCGCGTATACGATGCCATGAAGAGCAACGAGAGCACGAGGGCCGGGAGGACTACGTAGTGGGCCCGGTCCACGTAGGTCGCCAGACCGGCTGCAACCCCCGGCGAGCTAAATCCACCGGCCGGGAACTTCAGCCATGCCAGCGCAGGCAGCGCCGTCCACGGGTGGACGACTGCGAAGACGTAAATCATCATGATCCCAAACCAGAACGCGGGAATCGACAGGCCGAAGAACGTGAAAAACGTCGCGGCGTAGTCCACGGGGGAGTACTGCCGGAGGGCCGACGTGATTCCCACGGGCACGGCCACGGCCAAGGCGATGAGAAACGCCGGGATCTGGAGCCACAAGCTGTTGCCGACCCGATCCCAAATCAGCGAAAGTACGGGCACTTTGTAGGTGCGCGAGTATCCCAGATCCCCCTGGAGGGCAGCCCAGACCCACTTGACGTAGCGGATGTGCAAGGGCTGGTCGAGGCCGTACAGGTGTTTCAACCGGACTACATCTTCCGCCGTGATGTTGGGATTGCCAAACAGCAGGAGGTCGACGGGGTCTCCGGGCGCCGCCGCCAGGATGAGGAAGATAATGATGGAAATGCCAATGACCAAGGGAACCATCTGCAAGAGGCGACGGGTTAAGTAGCTGGTCATCGATGCGGCTCAACTAGACGCGGCAGGGCCGGTCCGCGCCGGCCCTGCCGCTCGATCACATCTCCCCTACTTAAGCCAACCCCACTGCGCAGCGTTCCAGGTGACCGGGACCTGGGAACTGGTCGGCAGCCATTTCTGCAGGCCCGCCTTGTGCGCCGTGTAATCAGCCCGCAGGTATAACGGAATGCTCGGTACGTCCTCCGCCCAGATCGCCTGCGCCTCGCGGAGCATCTGCGCGCGCTTGCCTTCGTCCAGTTCTTCAGGCGTGGCGTGGCACAGCCGGTCGACTTCAGCGTTTCGATATCCGGGGTAATTCTGCCCGCCGGTCTGTCCCCCGCCTGGAATGTGATCGCTCGTCAGCTCTGACTCGCAAGTCGAGTTGGGCGATTTTACCCAGGCGTACATTGCGAGTTCGAACTTACGCGTCGGCAGTGTGTCCCCGAAGTACGCGCGGGCGGGTTGGTTCTGGATCTTCACTTCGACGCCAACAGCCTTCCACTGAGCCTGCAGGATCTGCTGCACGGCTTCGCGGGTGCGGTTCCCTGCCGTCGTCGTAAACGTCAGAGAGAGCCTCTGCCCTTTGTTTTGCAAAACCCCATCTGGCCCCGCAGTATAGCCGGCCTCGGCCAGAAGCGCACGCGCTCGGGTGGGATCATAGGGATATTTCTTGACGTCCTTGTTGTACCCGTAGTGCTTGTCTGGGAGGAACGAGTGAGACACAGGCTGCTTGCCCTGGAACAGCTGTTGCACCAGCTCTTCACGATTGATCGCGTAGACCAATGCCTGTCGCACCCGTTTGTCCTTCAGGTGGGCGTTGTCCACGTTCATGTCGATGTGTTCCCAGACGAGACCGGGCTCGGCCTTTAACACTATGTCCGTCCGTCCTTCGCTCTTGAGCCGCTGCTCAAGCTCCAGCCCTTGGACGAAGGGGATCGCGGTTTCGTCGACGCCATCGGCAGATCCCGAGAGCACGTTCGCGATGATAGTGTTCGTGTCGGAGATGAAGCGGTAGACGACCCTCCGCACGGCCGGTTTATCAGGCAGGACCCCTGGAATCACCGCCCAGGCAGGGTTCGCTTCCAACGTCATGGACGATCCTTTTTGCCATTCCTTGAGGATGTACGGGCCATTGCCGATTGTGGGGACGCCGGTACCCCAGGCTTCCACAAACTTGGCGGGATTGGCGCGGAACAACTTCTCTGTCACGTGCTTTGGCAAGATCCCTGCTCCGGAGAGGTAGCGGTTGGCCCCTTCGTACTTCTTCTTCCACTTCACCACAACCGTGGAGGAGTCGGGCGCGAAGATGTTCTCCACCCGTTCGGAGATACTCCGGTCGGCGGCGGGGAAATCGGGGTGCATTTGCACACGCCACGCCCAGATGTAGTCTTCTGCCGTCACGGGCTTCCCGTCGTGCCAGGTCCTTCCTTTCCTGAGCTTCCACGTGACCTGCATCGAGCCGTCGGCATTCACCTTCCAGTCGCCGTCTTTGATGCTGGGCACCTTTTCGACCATGGCCGGCAGGAATTTCCAGTCGCTGGTCATGAGGACCGGCTCGGCATCGTTCGCGTTGTTGCAGCAGAAGATCATGGCCTTGACAGCAGCTGCCACAAACATCTGGCAGGCGTCCGCCACGGGGTTGAGACACGACGGCTCCTGTTGCAAAAACAGGACGACGGTGTCGGGTCCTACCGCCGGGCTGCTGGATGAACCCGCGCGAGATGCGAACGGCATCGCGATCACCAGCACGGTCGCGAGCAGAAGCGACATCCACCTCCACGAACCCATAGAAGTCCTCCTCCGTGTTGCAGAAGTGTCTTACCTTCTCGTCACCCTAGTGCGCCTAATGTAGTCCCCGTGATGCCCCAATCCCAGAGGTGCCACGTGAGCGAGTCTTCTCGTCGTGACGGCGACTTCATAGGAGACCAGGTGGATGGCTCCTGGGAGTACCCGCGAAAGACGGATCCCGGAGTCTGGCTCATGCTCCGGTCTGTGTGTCGACGACCCAAGACTTTCCGAATCGTTCCACGACTACTGCCGCCTACCCGGTGGAGGCGCAGGAATTCATCCACATCGGCTTTCAGAATCCGCAACGAACGCCCCAGACGAACGGCGGGGAGTTGTCGATCACGGACATACCGGTAGACGGTGAGTTTGTGCACCTGTAAATACCGCGCCACCTGAGCCGGCGTCATTACCTCGCTCGGTGTCGCCGATGGCTGCTTCAAAACACACACCCCGCTGGCTTGATGTGGTGACTCGAGCAACTCACTCTATGAGATTGTTCTTCTATGGATCGTCCAAGAACATACGGGATGCGGCCCTGGACTCCTCCTGGATTCATGCATACGTGGACTCACTACAGTCCACACCGCCATACCTCAACGCTGATCAAACCATCGAAAGGTTGTTCGCTAGATCACGGTCGGTTTGAAACGGGGTCTTTCCCTCCTATTCGGCCAAGCGGCAAAAATATCAAGGGCGTTCCGTACCCGCATCCGCAGGCTGTCTACAGACCTTCGGCCCGGTGAGCATACCGAACGGCACCGAACACGCCGATCGCCAACCCTGCAACTGAACCCGCATAGGCAAGGAGGGCAAGCGGCAAACTCGGGGTGAGAAAGCGGATGGTCAGGAGCAGCAGGAAGAACCAACTGGTGAGTAGGACCGAGCCGCCGAGGACAATTAGCCTGAGTGACCCACCCCACCTCCGCATGCTACGCCCTCCTCGTCAAAGACGGGGCAACGAGACCCGTATCATCGTAGAGCCAGCACAACACGTGTTGTCCCGGCGAGGGCTCGAAGTCCTTCGGCACGTGGATGTCGCAAATCCCCGGCATGAAGGACGGACACCGGGGGTGAAACCGGCAGGCCGCGGGAGGATGGAGCAGGCTGGGAGGTTCCCCAGATGGCACGTCCCTGAGGCGGTGGGCATTCTCGGGATCCGGATCAGGAATCGCCGCCAGCAACGCCTGTGTGTATGGGTGTCGTGGCGTCCGCAGCAAATCGGCCATCGAGGCCCGTTCGATAATCAGCCCCCCGTACATCACGCAGACCCGCTCGCAGAAGTACCGGACGGTCGACAAGTCATGCGTGATGTAGATCACGCTCAGGCCGTAGCGGTCCTGGAGCCCTCGCAGCAGTTGCAAAATCTCCACGCGGACGGACGCGTCGAGCATGGACACGGGCTCATCGGCGACGATGAGTTGGGGTTGGAGGATCATCGCCCGCGCGATGACGAGCCGCTGCTGCTGTCCTCCGCTGAGCATGTGGGGAAAACGCGGCAGAAAGTCGTCGACCGGCGTCAGCTTCACGTCTTCTAGCGCCGTGCGGATGCGTCGAACTCTCTCGTCTTTGGGACCAATCCCGTTGATGATGAGCGGCTCCTCCAGAATTCGCTGCACGCGCATGAAGGGAGGCACGGCGCCATACGGATCTTGCTGTACGTAGCCGACGCGCGCCCGATACCAGCGCAGATCCTCGCGCCCGCGCACAGGCTTGCCGTCAAAGATGATCTCTCCTTGCCGGGGCAGATGCAGACCCAGGATCGTCTTGGCGAGTGTGCTCTTCCCGCACCCGCTTTCACCGACGATCGCCACCGCCTCGCCGCGGTGCAGATCGAAGTCGACCCCGTCCACCGCGTGCACAAATCCCACCCGGACAAATCCCCAGCGGCGGAGTTCAAACCACGTGTGGAGGTCGCGGATGGATAGCAGGAGATCATTAGGCATGGGCGCGCTCTTCGTACAACCAGCACTTCACGAGGCGGCCCTCCACGGAGAACAGCGGAGGCTCCTCGCTACACTTACTAAACCGCGCGGGGCAGCGGTCGGCAAAGCGGCAGCCCGTGGGCGGATTGATGAGGCTGGGGGGTTGTCCGGGGATTGCGGCCAGAGGTTTGTCGCCCCGCAGGGCCGGAACGCTTGCCATCAGCGCCTGGGAGTACGGGTGGAGCGGCTCGCGGTAGAACTGGTCGGCACTGCTCACTTCGACAAACTGCCCGGCGTACATGACCGCGGCGTCGTCAGCGAGCTCGCTGCTGGCCGCGATGTCGTGGGTGATCAGGATAAAACGAGTGTCGGTCGAGCGCTTGATCGTCTTGAGGACGTTCATGATGTTGGCCTGGGTCAGCACGTCGAGCGCGGAGGTCGGTTCATCCAGCACGATGACGTCGGGATGGGTGATCAAGGCCATTGCCAGAACCAAGCGCTGGCGCATGCCGCCGCTGAGCTCAAAGGGATAGCGATCGAGAAAATCCAGCGGCACACCGACCTGTCCCACGCCTTCCTCGACCGCCCGACGCGCGCTGAGCGGATTGTCTGCCTTCTGGTGGGCGAGGAGCGCTTCGGCGATCTGGTCGCCGATCCCAATGACGGGATTGAGGGCGTTCATCGCTCCCTGGGGGACCCAGGCCAGCTGGGTCCAGCGCACTTGCTGGCGGAACTGCTCTTCCGGTAACGCCATCACGTCGACGCCGTTCAGCCAGACACTCCCGCTGTAGGTCTGGACGTTGCGAGGAAGTAGGCGCAAGATAGCCCGGCCTAACGACGTCTTACCGCACCCGCTCTCCCCGACGACGACGATGGTGCGTCCCCGGCCCAGGGTGAGGCTCACGCCGTCGACGGCCTGCACCGGACCCTGGTGAGTCCGAAAGTACAGCCGCAAATTCTCGATGACGAACGTCTCAGACGGGGTCGGGGTCACTCACATCTCCCGCAGCCGCGGGTTCACGATGCGATCCAGAGCGAACCCCAACATGGTAAACCCGAGTCCACTGAGTACAAGGAGGACGGCGGGCTCCACCACCCAGTAGTACTGCCCCACAAAGAGCGCTCCCGAGTGGTACGCATCTTCGAGCACTTTCCCCCAGGTGGGCACCGAGGGATCTCCCAAACCGAGGACGGCCAGGGTGGCCTCCAAGAACACGAACGACGGGATGAGGGTAACAAATGAGGGGACGAGCACGGGCACGACCCGCGGCAACATATAGTGGAGGACCACGCGCAAACTCCCGGCCCCGTACGCCCGGGCCGCTTCGATATAGGGGGCTTCCTTGATCTGCAGGAATAGCGCGCGGTTGCCCTTGATCCCCCCAAACACACCCAGCACGATGACGAGGCTCAGGATCACCCAAATGCTGCGGGAGTAGAGCGTGCTGACCATGATCAGGATTGGGAGACTGGGCAAGATCAGGTTGACCTCCGTGATCCGCTGAATCGCGCCGTCAACCCACCCTCCGTACCAGACCCCGATGGCTGCGATCACCAATGTGCTCACGGTTGATCCCACCGCGGCCAACAACCCGAATGCGAGCGCAATTGGGGTGCCCCACAGTAGGGCGATCATCAGGTCGCGCCGCTGGCCATCGGTGCCCGCGAGCCCGTAGCCTTGCCCGTAGACGACAAGTTGCGCGTCTAGGTGCGAGGCCGGCTCAAACAGGAACCCGCGGATCAGCAGTTCGTAGCGCCCGCGCAGCGGCTGGTCTGGATGACGCGGGTCGGCAAAGAGGGCGACCTCGGGGCGTCCGCCGACTGCCTGCTGCAACGGTTGGTCCGAAGAGATCCGGTAGCTGTCTGAGGGCTTCACCGCGATTTCAGCCAGCGCGGTTTCGGTTCCATCCGGACGTCGCCACCGGAGCGTGACTTGAGGCGCCTTGTCGGTGTAGCTCGTGTCCCAGAAGACCGCCAACTCCTGGGGAAAACTCTGGTAGGGGAAATCGAACGGCAGCGCCATCGTGATCTGGCGGACTCCACTCCCGAGGTCCACTTCCCGCCGCGGTGTGCCGGTGCTGCTCACCACAACCGTTCGGGAAAGGTGAACTCCTGGGAACACAGTCAGCCAGGCCGGCCACGCATTGCGCGGCGTCCGCTGCCACACTCCCTCCCCCCCATTCCATAGACGAATGGCTTCCCCGTACGGGATAGCGACCACTGCATATACCGAGATCGCTACCAGCAGACCGATGATCGCCAATCCGGCCAGGGCCGAGGGATACCGGCGCAACTCGCGCAGGGTCCGGGTCATCGCCGCCCCTCCAGCCCTACCTTGACCCGGGGATCCACCCACGCGTAGAGGATGTCTAAGACGAACACGGTGATCGCTAAGAGGTAGGCGTAGATGATCGTCGTCCCGACGATGACCGGCGTGTCAAAGAGCCCCACCGCCTGATAGAGTGCCCGCCCCAGTCCCGGCCAGTTGAACACCGTCTCCAGCACAATTGCCCCGGTCCACGTCCCGATCAACCCCAAAGCGAATCCGGTGATGATCGTGGGGAGAGTCGGCCGCAAAATGTAGCGACGTTCGATCACGTTAGAGGAGAGTCCCTTGGCCTTCGCGACCTCGACGTAATCCTCGCTGGAAAAGATCAGGAAGAACGTTCGCCCCGAATAAATGGCGATGAAGAACGTGCTCAGCACCATCGCCCCGATGGGCAGGATCATATGCTGCAGCACGCTCAACGCATAAGCCAGGGGGTGCTCGGGGGCCGGAGCGGCCACCATGCCGCCATAGGGCAGCACGCGCAGCATGGATGCGAAGATCAAGATCAAGAAGATGCCATAGAACCATGCCGGGGCAGCGGAAGTGGGAGCCAGCGCGATCACCAGCCGATCCAGCGCGCTCCCGTACCGTCGCGACAACGCCAGCGACAACAAAAGCGTCGAGAAAAACAATAACAGCTCGGCGGTCACGAAGAGCAAGAGGGTGGCCGGGAGGCGATCCAGGATAATGTTGCGGACCAGCCGCGAGCCGGTATCGCTGGTCATGCGTTCGGCAAACCCCAGACGCAGCTGGAGTGCATCGCGTAGGTAGACGAGGCTGCGCGGGAAGAAGGGCCGGTTTAACCCCAGCCGCTGCTCATCGAGCCGTATGATGTCTTCGACCCTCCGGGACCGGTCCTCAGGCGTCAGGAACGTGAGCTTGGGATCGAGCTGGACCCGCATCATCGCCGCTTCCCGAATCTCGCCGCGTTTGATGATGTCCACATACCCACCCATGTTGGCGACCAGGATTGTCAGATACACGGCGACGACCACGGTTATGAAGAGCGCGAACAGGCGTGTGGCCGAATAGGTCGCGACGCGAACTACCGTGTCCCGCACCTGGCGGGAGGGTCGTCCTAGAGCGAGCACCGCGCTCATACGCCACCCCTCCTCACATCGATACTCGGGGGCTCGTGACGAATCAGCACCGGAGAAGAGACCTGGGGATCAGGACGTTTCATCCCCGACCCACCAAGCAGAGATGGCCGCGGCGTGTTCGACGCTCCCTTTTCAGATATCCCTATCGGGGAAGCGTGGTGAAGCTGAAGGTCGCAAAACTGGGGATGCTGACAGCACGAGAGACGACAATCACCTCGAGTCGGTTGGCCCCCGCGCCCAAGCGCCGGGTGATTTGCGGGGAGAGAGTAATCGACCACTTTTCCCCGTCGTGCGTGGCGACGCCGGTCGTAATGAGTTCACTTTTCGCATCGAAGAGGAGGAACTTGACCTCTGCGATGTCCTCTGCTGGATAGGGGCGGTTCTGAAAGGTAATCCGAACATCGACGGGAACCTCATCCCCGATGCGCACTGTCGCGGGCCCGCTCGCGGCGACGGCAGCGAGTTTGGGTTCCTCGAATCGCACCCACTTGGTCGAGGGATCGGGGAAGCGGCTGAACCGATGTAGCTCGACGATCTTTTCGACGGGCGACACGCGTTGCAAGAGAAACGGGCCCATCCCGACCCAGTAGTGCCCCCGGCCCTCGCGCCAATGCGTCAGCAACGTCCACCGGGTCTTGGCCTCGTCGGGGGTGATGTATTTGCTCAGCGTGGGCGCATACGGAATGTAATTCTGCTCGCGCGCCGCGGCCAGATGGCGGTCCAGGACGGCCAGCGTCGGACCGGCAATGTAGTTGAGCTGCTCCAGTTTCTTTTCCGATGCCTTGTCGGCGGTGAACGCCGCCTCCCCCGCCGCTTCCGCGCGGATCCCCAGCGTCACCGTATGCCAGGGGGCTGGACCCAGACCAGTCGGCCAGAAGGCCCCCGCCGCGCCGGCAGCGATTCCCTCGGCATCCAGCCCAAACCCGTCACTGTAAATTTCGGCGACGAGCGGGTCCTTTTGCACGATCCGGAAGCCCCGAAATGTCTGCTCAAACGACTGGAACGACGGCACGGAGGACGCGTCGTAAATCGGACTCGCCTCCATCGCCGTATCGAAGGTCAAAATCCAGTTCAGCATCATGTCGCCCAGGGAGAGCGGGGTCCCGTCGTGCCACTGGACCTTCTTAAACAGGTCGCGCTCGAAGTAGACGACGGCTTTCGTGCGTGCGGTGAGGCCCTGCGGGTACTTGTCGCCCACCGTGAGGAAACGCTGTGCCTTCGGGTCCCAGGAGATGAACGCATCTTGCGGCACCCGGATCTCGGGGACGCGTTGCAACGATACCCAATCGAGCGTTTTGGTGACCGGCAGGCCCTGCTTGACGAACACCTCGGCCCGCTCGATGCGTTGGGGCAAATCGAGACCCGTATAGGGATCCCGAATTGTCGCGTAGTCTTGCGTGGCGTGGTACAGAGTGGCATCGAAGATGTTGTTTGCGCCCCCGAGCGCGTTCCAGGGTTCGGTCAACAAGTTGCGGAGGGCGATTCTGAGCGTCCCGCCACTGCGGCCTGCGTAGCGGATCGTGTACGGCCACAGCAGAGAGCCGGTCACGCCCCCCGCCAGGTCGGCCACGACTTTCACCTCTGCCCGCCGCGGGGAGACGGAAGCCTCCTCGGCCAGAAAGATCCGGACCGAGTCCTCCATGGACAGCTCAAGCGCCCGGGCGAACATCGTGTGGCGCTCGGCCATCGTCGAATAATCACTCCGGCCCAGCCGATCCGCCAGACGGTCAAACTCGGGGGAGGGTTTGTAAGCCTGCCACAAGGGACGCTGATCACCACGCGGCGTGAAGTAGCTATCGAAAATTCCGCTTTCACTCCGAACGATCACCAGCCAGATCCACCCCCCCGTGTACAAGTGCCACAACCCTTTGGCCGGATCCCCGCTGTTCCAAATCGGGCTCAGGTCCGAGGAGGTCCCCAGACGGCGCTCGACTGTGAACCCCTGCCCTTCTAACAGTCGGGCGACATAGTCGCCGATGGCCTTGCGATCATCTTCGGACCGGATGAGAAACGTCAAGATCACCGGCCGACCTTTGTACTGCCACTTACCATCGACGAGTGTGGCCCCCAGCTTACCCATCTCCGCCGAGATGACCGCTCGCGCTTTCGTGGGGTTCGGGGCGTAGCGGATCTCAATCTGGCGGGCCACGTCGGCCATCCGTGCGTAGTCGGGAAAGCCCGAATTGATGGGAAGGTAGCGGGGCTTTCCCATTCCATGGAGGATCTCCTCGACGATAAAGCGGCGGTCGATCAACCAGTTCATCGCCTCGCGGATCTTCGCAGACGAAAATGGATTCAGCTTCTCGGTTCCTGGAAAGACCGGGCCCACCGGGTTGAAGGTCAGCTCCCTGCTCAGCCCAAACGAGCTTGTGGATGTCAGTGTGGGGTTCCGAGCAATGCGATCGCGCAGATCTGGGAGCGACGTGTCCGCGAACCACGCCTGGATGTCGTTGGCCTCCAGTCGGCTGACGGCCGCGGCATCATTGGATTCTTGAATGGCCAGCACGGTGTCCACCCACGCTCCGACCCGCTCCTGGGCGATCCCCAGACCGGGGAGGGCCACGGTCAGCAAAGAAATGATCGCGATCAGTGTGGCGAGGTGTGCAACTCTGTGTCCGCGCGGTCTCATCCTGTCCCCTCCGGGAACCTAGCTCTACCCCGAGCGACTCTGCGAAAGCCTGACGCTAGTGTTTCTTCAACCCCCGCCTGCGCCCTCTGCTGGGCGCTCCCGTGTGACGGTCCGACCGTAGCGTCATGGCCGGAAGGGGCCTTTCCGATAGAGCGTGCTCAGACTCCCCACCGCATCTCCCAGCCCGAGCTGAATGTTTCCCACCGTGTTCCGCACCGCGGGCTGAGTTTTCGGGTAGGCGAAGTACATCTGGGGAAGCTGCGCGGCGACAATCTCCTGCCACCGCCGGTACAGGGTGGCGCGCGGGGCCTGACGGACCTCGTGTCCGATCTGGTCGAAGAGCTGGTCGATCTCCGCTTCCCAGGTTGTCGCCGGTCGCTCCTGTTTGGGAGACCATAGGTGCAGCGGGCCCGAACTCACCCACACCTCCTGGGCGCCGACACCCGGTTCAATCTTCCCGAGGAGTTGGGCGATGACCGCCTCCCACTGGTAAGTGCCGAGTAGTTGTCCCACAAAGGCATTGAACCCCTCTGGCGTCACGGTCACCTGAATCCCTAGTTTGGCAAAGTCCTGACGGAGGATGGTCGCGATGGCGTCGTGCTCAGCGTTACCCGAAATGGTGGACAGGACGAACCCGACCGCCGTGCCCTGTCCATCGCGGAGCACCCCGTCAGCGCCCTTGCGGTAGCCAGCTGCAGCCAGCATCTCCTGGGCACGGCCGAGGTCATAGGGAGACTGGGGCAGATCCCGGTGCCAGTACAGCGTGTTCACCGGGGACACCGGTCCCCACGCTGGGGTGGCGCGACCAGCGTACACCCGCTCCACGATCGCATTACGGTCGATGGCGTAGTTGAGGGCGCGACGGAACTGGACATCTTGAAACCACGTCAGTTTGGGCGCCGCGAGACCGGCGGGGTTCTGATTGAACATCAAAAACAGGGCGCTCAGGGCCTCTGGGCCGTCGTGGATCGTGTAGTTCCCGGCCTTCTGCTGCCCCGTAAAGTCGGCGTACTCCTTTGGGCGCGCATCGTAAAGATCCGATTCCCCGGCCATAAACTTCAGGCGCTTGTCGTCGCGGGTCGGCACGATCATAACCTCGTAGCGCGTGAGGTACGGCAAGCGGTTCCCCTTGGCGTCCACGCGCCAATATCGGGCGTTGCGCAAATAGATCGCCCGCCCGCCGGGGGCGTACGACTGCAGGACGAACGGCCCGGTCCCGATGATCTCTTGCGGGGGAGTCGCAATCCCCCAGGCCTTATTCATCTCCGCCCCTCCCCGCGCAAGGACACTGGCCAGGCGATGGCGCGGGACGATCTTCACGAAGGTGAGAAGCCGCAACAGGAGTCCGGAAGGCTTGTCCGTCGTGAACTGGATCCTGCGGCCGTCCAGCGTGCGGAACCGGACCGGCTTGCCGTCGATCGTCAAGAGGTCGAGGAGCGGTGTCTGGACGCCATCTGTGAAAATGGCCGCCAACGTAAACGCGACATCATCGATGGTGAGGGGTTGCCCGTCCGACCACTGCACCCCCTCGCGGAGGGTAAACGTCTGCACCCGGCTGTCGGGACTGATCCTCCAGGACTCGGCCAGCGCAGGTTCGATCTCTCCCGTCAGGATGTTCTGCTCAACCAACCCCTCAAAGACCGGCGCGAGGAGGTTGGTTGACGAGTCCTCGGCAGCGATGACCGGGTTGAAGGTGCGCGGCTCGGCGATCTGCGAGCTGACCAACGCGCCCCCGTACTGGCCAATCTCCGGCGCCGGCGTGAGGACTCCAGGAAGGGTCGACCCCGGCGGGGGGAGCGGCTGCGCGGAGGCGAGGGCGGACGCGACCGTGAGCACCAGCAGTCCTGCCGGTGTCGCGACCCCCCCGAAATGCCTCCTCCCCCCGCGTCGGTTGCCCCCCACGCGGATGTGAGCGGACGTCCCGCCGCCTGCAGGATCCGA
>Ga0137415_10001362_pt1 | contig 24051 bp, 21 predicted proteins | sample CZODoug3_1_1_16f_FD_183082 | JGI IMG/M metagenome (GOLD analysis project Ga0137415, IMG submission 183082) | Vadose zone soil fungal communities from Angelo Coast Range Reserve, California, USA - CZODoug3_1_1_16fungal (Hybrid Assembly) | ecosystem: Environmental > Terrestrial > Soil > Vadose...
CCGAAGCCGGCGGCGCGCGCCGCGTCCACGAACGGCATCTCGCGGATGGCCAGCGCCGAGGAGCGGATGACCAGGGCCGAGCGCGGGATCATCGGCACCATGATGGCCATGATGAGGTTCGGGATCGAGTTGCCGAGGATGGCCACGAGCGCCAGGGCCAGCACGATGAGCGGGAAGGAGAGGAACACGTCCATCACGCGCTGCAGGTAGAGATCCACACGCCCGCCGAAGTACGCGCTGCCCACGCCGAGGATCGCGCCGAGCGTCGCGCCGAGCACGGAGGAGCCGAAACCCACCATGAGCGCGGTGCGCGAGCCGAAGATGAGCCGCGACAGCACGTCGCGGCCGAAGGAGTCGGTGCCCAGCCAGTGCGCCAGCGACGGCCGCGCGAGCATGGCCGCGAAGTCGACCGCCTCGGGATCGTAGGGCGCCAGCACGGGCGCCAGCAGCGCCACCGCGAACATGACGACGATGACGGCGGCGCCGATCGCGCCGAGCGTCCGCGCGCGACAGAACTGGCGGGTGGCGGCCAGCCAGCGGCTGAGGGCGCGTGGCGGCACCGCCTCGACCGCCTCGGGAACGGGGACGCGCGCTACGGCCATCGTCTCACCTATCCTGTGACGAGGCCGAGGCGCGCCACGGCTCCGCCGGGGCGCGTCCGAGCGATGGGGGGCGTGGGGGGCCATATCGAGGCCCCCCATGACGATGGATGTCTCACCGGTACCGGATGCGCGGGTCGATCCACGCGTAGCCGACGTCCATCAGGAAGTTCACGACGATGAAGCAGCCGGCCACCAGCATGACCAGGGCCTGGATGAGCGTGTAATCGCGGTGCGCGACCGCCTGCACGAAGAGCAGCCCGAGCCCGTTGAGATTGAACACCTGCTCGGTGACCACGAGGCCGCCGATGAGGAACGCGAACTCGAGCGCGACGACCGTGAGCACGGGCAGCATCGCGTTCTTCAGCGCGTGCCGCGCGAGGATCAGGCGCTGCACGAGGCCCTTGGCGCGCGCGGTGCGGATGTAGTCCTCCCGGAGCACCTCGAGCATCGCCGAGCGCGTCATCCGCGTGGCCACCGCCGAGTAGCGATAGCCCACGGCCAGCGCGGGCCAGATCAGCTGCTTGAGGTTCTCCCACGGGTCGACCCAGAAGGGCGTGTAGATCATCGGCGGCAGCCAGTGGAAGACGACGAGCAGGAAGAGGATGAACACGATGCCGAGCCAGAAGGACGGCGTGGCCAGCCCCGCGATCGAGAAGATCCGCACCGTGTAGTCGATCCAGCTGTCCTGCTTGAGCGCGGCCACCACGCCGAGGGGAATGGCCAGCACCACCGCCACCGCCGTGGCCATGATCGCCACCTGCAGCGAGAGCGCGAAGCGCAGCCGGATCTCCTGCCAGATCGGCGCGCCCGTCCACATCGACTCGCCGAAGTCCAGGCGCGCCACGCCGAGGACCCACGTGGTGAACTGCCGCCAGAGGGGCTGGTCGAGACCGAACCGCGCGCGCTCCTTCTCCAGCACGTCCTGCGAGACGGAGCCGCGGTCGCCCGCGTAGCGCAGCTCCACGACGTCGCCGGGGATCACGCGGATGAGGACGAACGTCAGCAGCGCGACGCCCAGCAACGTCGGGAACATCAGCAGACAGCGCTTCACGAGGTACTTCCACATCATCTATTCCGTCGGCTATTCCGTCAGCCAGACCGCGTCGAGCTGGTTGTTCAGATAGTGGCTGGGCGTGATCGTCCAGCCCTTCACCTTGGCGAGATGCGGGACGATGCGATGCCACTGCAGCGTCCAGATCACGTGCGCCTCCTCGTCGAGCAGCCGCTTCTCGAGCTGGCGCAGGATCTTCTTGCGCTCCTCGAGATCCGTGGCGCGTCCTTGCCGGTGCATGAGGTCGTCGATCACCGTGTCCTTGTGCCGGCCGTAGTTCGCGTCGGAGGTGCTGACGAACCGCGGCAGGTCGAGGTCGGGCTCGACGATGAAGCCGCACTGGAAGTCCATGGCGACCTCGAAGTCGCCGCGCTTGAGCATCGGGTGGTAGGCGGACGCCTCGATGATCTCCTGGCGGACGTTGAGGCCGATCTGCTTCCACTGCGAGATGAGCCAGATGCCGAGCGGCTCGTAGGGATGCGGGATGCCGCGGTTCTTGAAGACGAACGAGAAGCCGTCGGGCACGCCGGCTTCCTTCAGCAGGCGCTTGGCCTCGGCGCGGTTGGCGTTGATGTCGTGCCCGTAGCCGGCCAGCTTTTCCAGCTCGGCGGGCGGCGTCGCGTACGGCGTGCCGGGCACCTGGATGCCGGCGACGTCTTTCACGAGGGTGATCCTGGACAGGGCCTTGGAGCCCTCGTAGCGGTCGAGGGCGAGACTCAGCGCGCGGCGCACGCGCTTGTCGTCGAACGGCTTCTTCTCATGGTGCATGGAGACGAAGTTGAGGCAGTCCCACGGACTCTCCTGCACCGCGATCTTGTTGCCGAGCGCCTGCACGAGCTGATCGCGCTCGGGCGGGCTGAAGGAGCGGAACTGGATCATGGCGCGCTCGCCGCGAATGGCGGCGACCTGCGCGGCGGAGGCGCTGATGAAGATCGCGCGATAGCCGTCGAGGTAGGGCTTGCCCTTGTCCCAGTAGTTCGGGTTCTTCTTGCCGATCCAGTGCGAGCCCTTGACGTGCTCGACGAACGTGAACGGCCCCGTGCCCATCACGTTCTTCTCGTACCAGTGCGGGTCCTTGGCGAGGAGGTCGGCCTTGTAGATCCAGTTCCATGGCGAGGAGAGGTTGAGGAGGACCGAGGGCTCGGGGTACTTGAGCTTCACGATGAACGTCCCCGGGTCGGGCGCCTCGACCGAGGCCACCGACTCGTAGGCCTCCTTGCGCAGGGACTTCACGCCGGCCGGGGGTTTCAGGATCTTGTCGTAGGAGGCCTTGACGTCCCGGGACGTCAGCTCGCTGCCGTCGTGGAATTTCACGCCCCGCCGGATCTTGAACGTGTACGTGAGGCCGTCCTTGCTGACCGTCCACGACTCCGCGAGGTCACCGACGGGCTTGGTGCCCGTCCTGTCGTTCGGGTCGACGCGGAGCAGCGTGTTGTAGTGCGGGGCCATCGGGTGGATGACGCCGAACGTCTCTTCCTGGTGGGCGTCGTAGGACGGCGGCTCGGACGGGACGACGAACACGAGCTCGCCCCCCGGACGGGGCTTGTCCTGCGCGCCGGCGGGCACCGCCAGCATCAGGATCACCGCCACGCAGAGGATACGGGCCAAGCGGCATTGCATGGGCCACCTCCCGGGAGGACGGCCGCGACCCGGCCGACCGCCCGTATGAGTTAGTGCCGTGTGAACGGCCGAAAAGTCCGAAAGGTTGCCGCAAGTTAGCCGTGGTCTGACCGCCGTGTCAAGGGAAGCTCAAACGAGCAGGCAGGCGGCCCAGTGGCCCGGCTTCACCTCGCGCAGCTCGGGCACGACCCGGCGGCAGCGGTCCTCGGCCAGCGGACAGCGCGGATGAAACACGCAGCCCGACGGCGGATCGAGCGGGCTCGGCACCTCGCCGCGCAGCACGAGATGCTCGCGACGCGCCTCGAGCTCCGGATCGGGGATGGGAACGGCCGAGAGCAGCGCCCGCGTGTAGGGATGCAGCGGATCGTCGTAGAGCGTCTTGCGATCCGCCAGCTCGACGATCTTGCCGAGGTACATCACCGCCACGCGGTCGGAGATGTGCCGCACCACCGCGAGATCGTGGGCGATGAAGAGGTACGTCAGCCCGAACTCGGCCTGGAGGTCCTCGAGCAGATTGATGATCTGCGCCTGGATCGACACGTCGAGCGCGGAGACCGGCTCGTCGCAGACGATCAGCGCGGGCTCCATCGCGAGCGCGCGCGCGATGCCGACGCGCTGACGCTGGCCGCCGGAGAGCTGGTGGGGATAGCGCGCTCCGTGCTGCGGCAGCAGGCCCACGTGGCGGAGGAGGTCGCGCACGCGGTCGCGCCGCGCCCCCGCGCCGCGGACGATGCCGTGCACGCTCAGCGGCTCGGCGATGATCTCGCCCACGGTCATGCGCGGATTCAGCGAGCTGTACGGGTCCTGGAAGATGACCTGCAGCCGCCGGCGCACGGCGCGCAGCTCGTCGGGCGCGAGCCTGGTGAGGTCACGGCCCTCGAAGAGGATCTCGCCCGAGGTCGGTTTTTCGAGCTGCAGGATGCAGCGGCCCGTCGTCGTCTTGCCGCATCCCGATTCCCCGACCAGCCCGAGCGTCTCGCCCTGGCGGATCGCGAAGGACACACCATCGACCGCCCGCACGAGGCCCCGCCGGCGCCCGAAGAGCCCACCGCCCACCTCGAAGTGCTTGACGAGGTTACGGACCTCCAGGAGCACCTCGCTCACGTGCGTGGCCCTCCCTGGGGGCGTGGCCCTCCCTGGGGGGACGTGCGCTCTGCCGCCGGCTCGCGCACGGCCGCACGCACCCGTTCGGCCTCCCAGCAGGCCGAGACGTGGCTCGACGCGCCGATCGGGCGCAGCGGCGGAGTCTCGACCACGCAGCGCTCGACACAAAACGCGCAGCGCGGCGCGAACGCGCACCCGCCGGGCAGCCGCGAGAGGTCGGGCGGCTGGCCCTCGATGGGATCCAGGCGCGCGCGCCTCGGCTCGTCCAGGCGCGGCACCGAGCGCAGCAGCCCGAGCGTGTAGGGATGCCGCGGGTTGGCGTAGATCTCGCGCGCGGTCCCGCGCTCGATGATCTTGCCCGCGTACATCACGTTGACGCGGTCGGCGTAGCGGGCCACGATGCCGAGGTTGTGCGTGATCATCAGCATGGCCACGCCCAGCCGCCGCGAGAGGCTCTTCATCAGCTCGAGGATCTGGGCCTGGATGGTGACGTCGAGGGCGGTGGTCGGCTCGTCGGCGAGCACGAGCGAGGGCTCGCAGGCCAGCGCCATCGCGATCATCATGCGCTGCCGCATGCCGCCGCTGAACTGGTGCGGGTACTGCGCGAGCCGCCGCGCGGGATCCGGGATGCCGACCATCGAGAGGAGCTCGGCCGCGCGCGTGCGGGCCGCCGTGGGCGTCATGGCCAGGTGCGTCTCCAGGCCCTCGGTCATCTGCCGCCCGATCGTGAGCACGGGGTTGAGCGACGTCATCGGCTCCTGGAAGATCATGGCGATCTCGCGGCCGCGCACGCGCCGCATCGCCTCTTCGTCGAGCGTCAGGAGGTCACGGCCCTTGAAGAGGATGCGGCCGCCGACGATGCGGCCTGCCGGGGCCGCCACCAGCCGCATGATCGAGAGCGCGCTCACCGACTTGCCGCACCCCGACTCGCCGACGAGGGCGACCGTCTCACCCTCGGCGACGTCCCAGGACACGCCGTCCACGGCGCGGACGACGCCGCCGCGCGTCACGAAATGCGTCTGGAGATCGACCACATCGAGGAGGGTACCCACTGCGCGCGCGACTATAGCACTAGACGCAGCGGCCAGTAGCCAGATCGGCGACGCCCTCGGCCAGCGTCGCGTACTCGCGGCAGATCGCCTCGGCGACGCACGGCCAGCGGTGCTGCGCGGCCCAGCGCTGGCCCTCGCGGCCCAGCCGCCAGCGCAGGGCGCCGTCGCCGAGCACGCGCGTGATGCTCGCGGCCAGCGCGCAGGGATCGCCCTCGGGGACGAGCAGCCCCGTCACGCCGTCGCGCACCGTGCTCTGCAGACCGCCCACCCGGGAGGCGACGACGGGGCTGCCGCAGGCCATCGCCTCCAGCGCCACCATCCCGAACGACTCGTAGTACGAGGGCAGCACCGTGACGTCGGTGGCGACGTACCAGTCGCGCAGGCGCTCCTGCGGCTGCGCGCCGACGAAGCTGACGGCGTCGCCGAGGCCGAGCGCGGCGGCGCGGCGGCGGACGTCGGCCTCGTGCCCATCGGCCGGCTCGTCGGTCTCGCCGCCGATCACGGCGAGGTGCGCGGGCGTGCCGGCGCCGCGCAGACAGCCGACGGCGTCGAGCAGCGTCTCGAGCCCTTTGATCGGCGCGATGCGGCCGACGTAGAGCAGGAGCGGCCCGGGGTCGAGCCCGAGCGCGGCGCGGGCGGCCGCCGCATCGCCGGGCGTGAACAGGTCGGTGTCCACGCCGCAGGGAATCACGGCCACGCGCGCCGCGTCGGCGCCGTAGGCGGCGACGAGCCCGTTGCGCTCGATGGCGTTGGCGGCCACCAGCCGGTCGGCGGCGGCGACGATGCGCCGCTCCTCGGCGATGCGCAGCGCGGGCTCGCGCTCGGCGGCGACGCCGGCGCCGTTCTTGAGGGCGCCGAGCGTGTGGAACATCTGCACCAGCGGCACCCCCCAGCGCTCGCGCAGCGCCAGTCCCACCACGCCGGAGAGCCAGTAGTTGCCGTGCAGGAGGTCGTACTCGATGCCGTCGGTGAGGCGCCACGCCTCGACGCCGTCCACGAATTCCTCGAGGTGGGCGTGGATGCGCTCGCGCGCCATCGGCGCCTGCGGCCCCGCCGGCAGGTGGATCACGCGCGCGCGGTCGGCCAGCCGCACCACGCGCGGGATGGCGGCGTTCTGCGAGCGCGTGAACACGTCCACGGCCGCGCCCATGCGCGCGAGCTCGCGCGCGAGCTCGCGCACGTAGACGTTCATGCCGCCCGTCTCCTTGCCGCCGAGCGCGGCGAGCGGGCACGTGTGCACGCTGAGCATCGCGACCCGGAGGCTCACGCCGGCGGTCCGATCGCGACGCGATGGACGTCCTGCAGCTCCGGCTCGAACTCCAGCTTGTAGCGCTCTTCGCCGCGGAGAAAGTCGAAGCGCGCGCGGCCGCGCGCGATCGCGTCGCGGATGAGATGCGACAGCAACACGAGGCCCGGGGACAGCGACGCGGCCTCGGGAGCGAAGCCGGAGTTGTACAGGCCGACCGTGCCGTCCCACTCGAGACACACGAAGGAGGCGATGGGGGCCCCCGCCGCCTCGAGGAACCAGAGCGCGACGCCGTCGTGCTCGGCGAGCGCCGGCAGCGCGCCGCGAAAAAAGCGCTCCATCCGCTCGTCCATGAACTTCGCCTTGCCCACGCGCGAGCGCCGGTGCAGCGCCAGGAAGTCGCCGAGCCGCGCGGCCACGGCCTCGGGACCGCGGACGACGACGGCGCGGCCGTCGGGGGCTTCACGCTCGAAGCGTCGGATCTTGCGGGTCAGCTCGTGGCGGTGCTTTCCGGAGAGCGAGGCGAGGTAGGTGTCCCAGGACGACGGCAATCCCAGGACCGGACAGCGCTCCTCGAGCATGACGTCCGCGCACAGTCCGACGGTCGCGGCCAGCGCAGGCAGCGCGCGTACCGTGGGCGAGGCGGCGGGCACCGCGTGGAGCACCCAGCGCGGGCGCTCGGCGGCGCGCGCCGTGAGCAGCGCCGCCCACGCCTCTTCCTCGTGACCGGCGACCGCGATGAGATCGAGATAGTCCGACACCTCGGCGCCGCCCAGCAGCTCGAGGGCCCCCGACTCCGTCTCGTAGAGCGGCAGGATGGCGAGTACGCGGCCATCGGCGTCGCGCACGTATCGCACGTCGAGGCGGCGCCCCTCGGCGAACACCGCCGCCCAGTGGGTCTGCCACGTCCAGCCGAGGAAGGGGCAGCGCAGGCGCGCCGCGCCGGCCACGGCGTCCCAGGCGGCGGCCTCCCCCGGGTCGAGACGGTCGGCGCACTCGATCTTCACGTGTCCTCAGACGAGCCGGCGGTGCCCAGGGATTCATCACCCGGCGGTGCCGGGCCGTCGACGCCGCCGTCACCGGCCTCGGTCATCGCCTCGTCGACGGCGGAGTCGAAGTCGTCACCCAGCTCGTCGCCGAATTCCTTGCCCATCTTCTTCATGAAGCGCGCGACGCTCGCCGGATCGTTCTCGTCGAGGTCACCCGCTCCCCCGCCCTCCGCCAGCGACTCGAGCCGCGCCTCCTCCGACTTCACGGTGGCGAAGCGCGACATCAGCCGGCTCAGCGCCGTCGAGCCGCAGCGCGGACACGCGGGGGTCTCGGGCGACGAGAGGCGGCGGACGAGCAGGCTCACGCGGCGCCGGCAGTCGTGGCACTCGTACTCGTAGATGGGCATTTTTGAGATTTTAGCACGCACGTTCGAGGTGTTCCGGCGGCGGACACCCTGACGCCCGCGTGTCAGCGCACGCCCATCGTACCGCCCGAAACCTGCGCCGCCATTGTCGCCCATCGGAGCGGCACCGCTCTTGCTCCGTTGCCAGGGCCATGGCGCTCAGGAATCCCGCGAACGACACCGCGGTGCTGGACCGGCTGAGCCACCTCGTCAGCACGCTCGAAGAAGAGCGGCGGCGGCTGGCCGGACGACTGGCCGAGATCGAGGAGGAGTTGAGCCGGCTCGCGTCCGTGGTCGCCTCCCGCGAGGATCTCCGCGACCCGGCCTCACCCCGCCGCTGACCGCGCGAGCAGTCCTTCCAGGCGCGTCACCGCGCGCTCCCAGTCGAACGCGCCGGTGACGAACGCCGCGCCGGCCTGCGCGAGCCGCGCGCGCAATGCGCTATCCGTCGCCAGCCGCTCGAGTCGCGCGGCGAGGTCCGCCACGTCACGCCGGCGCGCCACCAGCGCCGTCTCGCCGTCGCGCGCGTAGTCGCGGCTGCCGCCGTTGTCGTACGTCACCAGGGCGGTGCCGCACGCCATCGCCTCCATCGGGGGCATGCCGAGGCCCTCGTCCCACGACGGACACAGATAGATGTCGCAACCGCTGTAGAGCGTCGCCAGCGCCTCCTGCGGGGGATCGGCGTGGAACTCGTCGTAGGGCAGCGGCTCGCGCGGCGGCTTCACGCCGAAGCCGACGAGACGCAGGCCGGCCACGCGCGCCCGGACGCGACGCACCGCCTCGAGTCCATCGGCCACGCCCTTCCACGCGTACTCGTGGTGCAGCATCAGCACGCGCGGCCGCGACGTCGTCACCGGGACCTCGACACGATGAAAGAGCGCGCGATCCACCGGGGTGACCAGCACGTCGCTGGGTGCGCCAAACTTCTCGCGCATGATGTCGGCCAGCCACGTGGAGATGACGACCTTCCGAAGCGGCAGCCGGTAGGTCGCGTCGACCACCGCCGGCGCGCCGTGATAGAGGCTCTCGTAGTGCTGGACCAGATAGAACTTCGCGCCGCAGCGCGCGGGTGCCTCGGCCACCACCGGCGCCGACTGCCACGCGGTGGCGAGGATGGCGTCCGCCTCGGGCAGCGCGTTCGCGTCCCAGCGCGGCACCCACCGCACCCGCGGCCGGAAGCCCGGGACCCAGTCGGGTCCAGCGCCGGCGATGTTGCGCCAGGCTGCCCGCGCGCGGCCGCGCGCGGGCACGACCACGGTGACCGCGTGGCCGCGGGCGGCCAGCCGGTCGGCATAGGTGAGGATCGCGCGCACGCCGCCGGCGATGCGCAGGTGCGGACAGAGGACGGTGACTCTCAGTTCAGATCGCCATCGACACCGTCCCCGTGTTCCGGTAGGCCGCCGGATCGAGGACGACGTTGACACACCAGACCTCGCTGCTGCCGAGCGCCTTCTCGAGCGCCGGGCCGAGGTCGCGCGGCTCGCGCACCAGCACGCCGCGCGCGCCGAGCGCCTCCGCCAGCAGATCGAAGCGCGTGACCGGCAGCGAGGTGGCCACCGCGCGGGCCTCGCCGTAGAACGAGAGCTGCGGATTGCGGATCTGGCCCCAGCCGCCGTCGTTGCCGACCACGCAGACGAACGGCAGCCCGAAGCGCACCGCCGTCTCGAGCTCCATGCCGTTGAGTCCCAGCGCGCCGTCGCCGGCGATGAGGATCACGGGGCGATCGGGATGCAGCAGCTTGGCGGTCAGCGCGAACGAGGGACCCACGCCCAAGCAGCCGAGCGGACCGGGATCGAGCCACTGCCCCGGCCGGTGTGGCGCGACGATCTTCGAGGCGCAGGCGACCACGTCGCCGCCGTCGCCGACCACGATCGTCTCGGGTGAGACCACGCGGGCGATCTCCGCGGCGAGCCGGTAGTGTGTGATCGGCACGTCGTCGGCCGCGCAGAACACCGCGAGCTTCTGTCGGCTCTCGACCTCCTTCGCGCGCACGGCGTCGAGCCACGGCGCGACGCGCGACGCCATCGAGGTCGGGACCACGTCCAGCGCCTGTCGCAGGACGACGCCGAGGTCGCCGGCGAGGCCGAGCGCCAGCGGACGATTGCGCCCCAGCTCGGCGGCGTCGACGTCCACCATCACGACCTTCGTGTCGCCGGCGAACGTGGGCGGCCGGCCGTAGCCGAGCCGGAAGTCCAGTGGCGTGCCGAGCACGACGACGACGTCGGCGCGCGCGAGCGCCATGGAGCGCGCCTGGGCGAAGGCGTTGGGGTGACCGGCCGGCAAGGCGCCGCGGCCGGCGCCGCTCATGAACACCGGAACCCCCGCGCGCGTCGCGAACGCGGTCAGCGCCGCCGCCGCGTCGTCCCACCAGATCCCGCCGCCCGCCACCACGACGGGGCGCTCGGCGCCCGCGAGCAGCCGGCCGAGCGTCTCGAGCGCGGCGGGCTCCGCGGCGCCGCGCGGCCGGTGGACGTACGCGGTCGGGATCGGGGCCAGCCGCTCCTCGAGCGTCGTCATCAGGAGATCGACGGGGATCTCGACGAAGACGGGGCCGGGACGACCGGAGAGGGCGGTGCGGATCGCCGTCGTGAGGACCTCGGGAATCTGCCGCGTCTCCGCGACCGTGAACGCGCCTTTCGTGATCGGCCTGAGCAGCGCGACCTGCTCCATCTCCTGCAGCGCGCCGAGCCCGCGCAGGCCGAGCGGCGCCGCGCCGCCGATGAGCAGCATCGGGCTGCGGGCGGCGAAGGCGTTGGCCACGCCGGTGACGGCGTCGGTCACGCCGGGCCCCGGCGCCACCATCGCGACACCGAGGCCGCGCGTGAGGCGGGCGTATGCGTCGGCGCAGTGCGCGGCCGCCTGCTCGTGGCGCATGTCGATGACGGCCAGGCCCTCGTCGAGGCAGCCGTCGTAGATCGGCAGGATGTGACCGCCGCAGAGCGTGAAGACGTGGCCGACGCCGGCCTGCTTGAGAACGCGCGCGACGAGCCGGCCGCCGGTCAGGTCCCCCATGGCGTCAGGAATGTCCCGGCATCGCCCCGAGCTGCTGCAGCCGTCCGAGATCGTCGAGCACGCACCACTGCTCCACCACCTTGCCGCGCGCGACGCGATAGATCGAGATTTCCGGGAGGATGATCCGGCGTCCGGTCGGTGGGATCCCGCGAAAGTCGCCGCGGTGCGTTCCCGTCGACGTGTAGCGCGTCACCACCGTGTTGCCCTCGGCGACCATGGCCTCGACCGCCTCGTGCCAGTCGGGGAACGTGGCCCGGGCGCGCTCGATTCCCTCGCGGGCGCCCGCGCGTCCGCGCCGCTCGGGCAGGTGCGAGCTCGGCGGAAAGTGACCGATGAACTCCTCGGCGTACACCTCGTCGACGGCGCCGACGTCCCCGGTGTTCCAGATCTCGTGGAGCCGGCGCACCACGGCGCGCGGGGTGAGCGTCGGCGCCGTCCGCCGCGGTCGCGGGACCAGCTCGCCGGCGCAATTCGGACAGGTCCGGCTCATCCCGCTCGCGCACGCGGGGCAGAACGTGCACTCGTAGCTGCAGACGAACGCCTCGGCGTCGAGGCCGAGTGCGCCTGAACACTTCTCACACGTCTCCCGCATCTCAAGTGCCATGGAGAAGAGGGAGCACCTCGGCCGCGAGGCGCTCGACCTGCTCGCGCTCCTGGGTGGCGGGACCGATCGGATTCAGGATGACGTAGTTGCAGCCGGCGGCGCGGAAGCGCTCGATCGCCTCCGCACACTGCTCGGGGGTGCCGATGATCCCGTACTTCCGCGCGAGGGGCTCGAAGTTCTGCGCGTACCGCTTCGTGAGCGCCTCGGCCCACACGGCCTTGGCCGACTCGTAGTCGCGGCCCACGGTGACGAACGCGAGGTGCGCGGCGGCGAAATGCGCGAGATCGCGCCCCGCGGCGCGGGCCGCGGAACGGATCTTGTCGAGGCTCTCCGCGTACCGCTCGGGCTGCACCACGTACGAGACCCAGCCGTCCCCTTGCCGGCCGGCGCGCGCGAGGGCGGCGTCGGAACGCCCGCCGATCCAGATGGGCGGGCCGGGCTTCTGCACCGGCTTGGGATCGAGCGAGACGCCCGAGAATTGCGTGAACCGCCCCTTGAACGTCGCGGGCGTGTCGCGCCAGAGGGTGCGCACGACCTCGATCGCCTCGCTCACGCGCGCGCCGCGCTCGCCGTGCGGCACGCCGCAGACCTCGAACTCCTTCGGATTCTCGCCGCCGACGCCGACGCCGAAGATCAGCCGGCCGCCGGACAGCGCGTCGAGGGTCGAGGTGATCTTCGCCGCGATGGCGGGCGGCCGCAGCGCGAGCAGGTAGACGGCGGTGCCGAGACGCACGCGGGTGGTGATCGGCACGTAGCTGGCGAGCAGCGTGAGCGACTCGTACATCGGATTGTGGAAGGAGACGTGGTCGCCCGTCCACACGCTGTCGAAGCCGAGCGCCTCGATGCGACGGACGAGGTCGAACTGCTCGGACGGTGGCTTGAGCGAGAGCTGGACGCCGAAGCGCAGGCCCTGGGCGCTCACCGCGGGAAGGCGTCCTTGACGCCGCCGTCCACGGTGAGCGTGCAGCCCGTCGTCTTGGACGCGCGATCGGAGGCGAGAAACAGCACGGCCTCGGCGACGTCCTCCGGCAGGATGCGCGCGCCGAGCAGATTGCGCTTGCGGTAGAAGTCCTCGAGCTGCTCGACGCTGATGCCCTGCGCGGCCGCGCGCTCGCGACGGACGTCGTCGGACCAGAGCTTGCTGTCCTGGAACACGGCGTCCGGGTTCACGATGTTCGAGCGGATCGCGTGGGGCGCGCCCTCGAGCGCCAGCACCTTCGCCAGCTGGGCCTCGGCCGCCTTCGCCGCCGAGTACGCGGCGAAGTCCTTGCCCGGCGACATCACGTTCTTCGTCGCGACGAAGACGAGGGCCCCGCCCAGGTCCTGCGCCTTCATGATCCGCATCGCCTCGCGCGCGACGAGAAAATGGCCGGTGGAGTTCACCGCGAACGAGCGCTCCCAGTCGGCCAGCGCCATCCGATCGACGGGCGCCGAGTGCGCGATGCCGGCGTTGGAGACGAGGACGTCGAGGCCGCCGTAGGCCAGCACCGTCGTCTCGAAGGCGGCGCGCACGGACGTCTCGCTCGTCACGTCCATGGGCAGCCCGATGGCCCGGCCGCCACCGACCGCCGCCGTGACCTCCTCGGCCGTTTTCCTCGCGCCCGCCTCGTCGAGATCCCCCACGACCACGTGCGCGCCCTCGGCGGCCAGCCGCTTCGCCACCGCGCGGCCGATGCCGGAGCCGCCGCCGGTCACCAGCGCGATCCGCCGCGCCAGCTCCTTCTCCGGCGGCGCCAGCGTGAGCTTGTAGAGCTCGAGCGGCCAGTACTCGACGTCGTAGGCGTCCTTCGCGGTGAGCGAGACGTAGCGGCCGAACGCCGACGCATTGCCGATGACGTCGATCGTGTGGTGGACGATGTCGTCCACGATGCCGGCCGTGCGGCGGTCGCGCCCGGCCGTGAACATCCCCAGGCCCGGCACCAGCACCACGCGCGGCAACGGGTCCGTGAGCTCGGCGCCCGGCTCGCGGTGCGCCTGGAAGTAGGCCGTGTAGTCGCGGACGAAGGTCGCGATCGCGCCGTCGACGGCGGACCACAGCGCCTCCGCGCTCTCCGGCGCACGCTCGAGGGGCACGAAGCACGGCAGGCGCTTGGTGTAGATGGTGTGGTCGGGCGTGGCGGGGCCGACCTGCGAGAGCGCCGGGGCCTCCAGCGACGAGGTGAACTCGGTGACCTTGCCGGCGTCGTCGAAGGTCACGATCACGCGGCGGTGGTGTCCGAGCCGCCCCCGCAGCCGCGGGGCCAGCGCCAGCGCGGCCGCGCGGCGCGCGGCCGGATCCAGCACGGGCACGCGCGCACCGCCGAAGACCCGGCGGCCTCGCTTCTTCTCGGCGATCGCCTCCTCGGCGCGCGTGATCAGCTCGATGGTGGCCTCGTAGGCGTCGCGCACGCCGGCGCCCCAGGTGATGGTCCCGTGGCGCTCGAGGACGAGGGCGCGCGCCTCGGGGTGCTCGGCGATGGCGTCCGCCACCTCGCGCGAGATCTTGAAGCCCGGCCGGCGGTAGTCGAGAGCGATGACGTCCTTGCCGTAGACGGCGGCCAGCACCTCGCGCGGCCGATCGTTGTTCGTGAGCGACACGATGGCGTCGGCGTGGGTGTGGACGACGGCGTGCGCGTCGACGAAGCCGTGCAGCAGCGTCTCGATCGACGGCCGCACGCCGCCGGGATCTTGCAGCGCGTGGGCGAGATAGCCGACCATCTCCTGATCGCCCATGTCCTGCCGCTCGAGCAACGCCCGGATGTCGTCCATCCGCACGCCGGGGAAGTCCTTGCGCTGGACGGATTTGAGGTCGGAGCCGCTGCCCTTCACGCGCAGCACGGGGATCTGACGGCCGCGGTGATCGCGCTCGACGGTCTTGATGGACGTGTTGCCGCCGCCCCAGACGACCAGCGAGGTCTCGGCACCGACGAGCCGCGAGGCGTAGACGAGGAGGTCGAGGCCCTCGAGCTTCGCGGCCTCGGCGTCGTTCCAGCGCGACTTCATCGCGCGCTCACCATATCACAGCGCGTGAAAACGCAGGGGGCGCGAGAAGCGCGCCCCCGTCTCGTTCGTCGCAGCGACCGGTGTTACCGGACGCCGTAGACCTGGATGCGGTCGCCGCCGGTCGCGGGCGCCAGCGCCTGCACCGTGCCCGCGGGCGCCGCCGGCGCCGCCGCGTTGAAGCCGTTGCCGCCGCCGAAGATCGTGCCGCACTCGTTGTTCGTCTTGTACGCGCCGTACCCCGTGCCGAGCGCCGCGCCGGCGATGCCGCCGAGGAGCGCACCCTTGCCGGCGCCGTTGCCGCCCTTCACCACGGCGCCGCCCGCGGCGCCGAGGCCGGCGCCGAGCAGCGCACCGATGGCGCCCGGCTTCGCGATGCGCATGGCGCGCTCGCCGCCGGTGCTGCAGTCCGCCGCCGCCGTCGATGCCACGCGCGTGACCGGAGCGGGAGCCTCAGAGCGCGCGACGGCGGGATATGCGCGCGGAGTGGACGGCGACACAGTCGCGGCGTACTGGGTCGCGGGACGCACGGTCGGGGCCGGCGTGGCCTGTGCCTGCGCCTCCGTCGTCGGCCGCAGCATCCACGCCGTGGTGAGGCCGGTGCTCAGAGCCGTGACACCCGTGAGGGCGATGCCGATCGTTGCGAGCTTCCAGTGGTTCCTCTCCATGGCTATGTCCTCCGTCAGCGGATGAGACGGCCGCTTCGAAAACGCTATTCGGCCAGTTGGCCGAATGGCATCTTTACAATAGGCGCGGGGTGACCTGAGAGAGTGGACGGCGACGAGCCTCAAGCCGTACCCTTAGCGGCACGGCGACGGCCGGGAGCCGTTCGCTGCGAGAGATGGCACCGGGAGGGCGCCGATGACCGCTCAGCTCGACAACCTGATCATGAACTACCCGCTCACGCTGCCGCACTTCTTCGAGCGGACGCGCCGCATCTTTCCGAAGAAGACGCTGGCCACGCGCGTGCCCGGCGTGGGGCTGGAGCGCATGGACTACGGCCGCTGGGCGGAGCGGACGACACGGCTGGCCGGCGCGCTGCAGGCCCTCGGCGTGCGCAAGGGCGACCGGGTCGGAACCTTCGCGTGGAACTCGCACCGCCATCTCGAGGTCTACTTCGCCGCGCCGTGCATGGGGGCCGTGCTGCACACCGTCAACATCCGGCTCTCGGCCGCCGACATCACCTACATCGTCAACCACGCCGGCGACAAAGTCCTGATCGTCGACGCCTCCTGCTGGCCCACCCTCGAGCCCATCCGCAAGCAGCTCAAGACGGTCGAGCACGTCATCGTCATGAAGGACACGCCCAACGCCCGCATCCCTGCGGGCACGCTGGACTACGAGGCGTTGCTGGCCGACGCGCGGCCGATGGAGACGTGGCCGGCGCTCGCGGAGACCGACGCGGCCGGCATGTGCTACACCTCGGGCACGACCGGCCACCCCAAGGGCGCCGTCTACACGCACCGCGCGATCTTCCTGCACTCCATGGCCTCGTCGATGACCGACCTGCTGGGCATCAACGAGCGCGACGTCATCCTGCACATCGTGCCGATGTTCCACGCCAACGCCTGGTGCGTGCCGTTCGCGGGCGTGCTCAACGGCGCCACGCAGATCTTCGGCGGCCCCAACCCCCAGCCGCGCGACATCGTGGAGATCGTGCACAACGAGCGGGTGACGTTCGTCGGCGCGGTGCCCACGGTGTGGATCGCCATCGACGCGATTCTGGAATCCGAGCCGCGCTGGGACATCTCGTCCATCCGCTGCATCCCGATCGGCGGGTCGGCGGCGCCGCGCACGCTCATCGAGAAGTTCGACAAGAAGTACGGCGCGCCGATGCTGCACGCGTGGGGCATGACGGAGATGAGCCCGCTGGGCACCGTGTGCCGGCTCAAGTCCTATATGGACGCGCTGCCCGACGAGGAGCGCTACACCATCCGCGCCAAGCAGGGCTACGTCGCGGGCGGCGTGGACATGCGCATCGTGGACGACGCGGGCGTCGAGCAGCCGTGGGACGGCAAGAGCGTGGGCGAGATCCAGGTGCGCGGGCCGTGGGTCATCCGCTCCTACTACGACAATCCCGAGTCGGTCGACCGGTTCACCGCCGACGGCTGGTTCCGCACGGGCGACGTCGCGTCCATCGATCCCGAGGGCTACGTGCAGATCACCGACCGCACGAAGGACCTCATCAAGTCCGGCGGCGAGTGGATCTCGTCCATCGACGTCGAGACGATGATCATGGACCATCCCAAGGTGCTGGAGGCCGCGGTCATCGCGGTGCCGCATCCGAAGTGGGTGGAGCGCCCCCTCGCCTGCGTCGTGCCCAAGCCCGGCATGACCCTCGATCCACGCGAGATCGTCGAATACCTCAGGCCCCGGCTGGCGAAATTCGCGCTGCCGGACGAGGTCGTGCTCATCGAGGCGGTGCCGAAGACGAGTGTGGGGAAGTTCGACAAGAAGGTCCTGCGCGAGCGCTTCAAGGGCTGGACGCCGAAGGACTGACGAGGATGGCCGACGCCACCGCCGCGTTCGTCGGCAAGATCCCGGAGAACTACGACCGCTATCTGGCCCCGCTGTTCTTCGACGCGTTCGCGGCCGACCTGGTCGGGCGGCTGCCCGCGAGCGACGGCATGCGCGTGCTGGAGGTCGCCTGCGGCACCGGCATCGTCACGCGGCGCCTGGTCGAGCGGCTCGGCGGGCGCGGGACGGTCATGGCCACCGATCTGAACGAGGCGATGTTCGCCCACGCGCGGACCCGGCTGCCGGGCCCGCACGACGCGAAATACCGCACGGCCGACGGCACGAGCCTGCCGTTCGAGAGCGGCTCGTTCGAGGCCGTCGTCTGCCAGTTCGGGCTGATGTTCTTTCCCGACAAGGCGGCCGGCGCGCGGGAAGCGTTCCGCGTGCTGACGCCGGGCGGCGTCTATCTGCTGAACGTCTGGGACGCGCTCGAGCACAACCCCGTGCCGCGCATCACCCACGAGACGATCGCGAAATTCTTCCCGTCCGATCCCCCGCGGTTCTACACGGTGCCGTTCAGCTATCACGACCCGGCCGTCCTCGCATCCCTGCTGCGCGACGCCGGCTTCGCGGACGTGCGGTGCGAGCGCGTCGCGAAGGAAGGTCAGAGCCCGTCCGCGACGGAGGCCGCCATCGGGCTGGTCGAAGGCAATCCCGTCTACGGCGAGATCATGCAGCGCCGGCCGGAGGCGCTGGCCGAGATCGAGGCCGCGGTCGCCGCGAATCTCGCGCGCGAGCTCGGCGACCGGCCGCTGCGCGCGCCGCTGCGCGCGCTCGTCGCCACCGCGCGGCGCCCGTAGTCCGCTACAATCACGAGCCATCTCGCGTCCCCCTAGAGGAGGGCCCCCATGACGCTGTCGCGACGTCGCTTTCTCGGCACCACCGCCGCCGGTCTCACCGGCATCCTGGCTTCGCGCACGGCGCCGGCCGTCGGCCAGACGCGTGAGATCAGCTACCTCTGCTGGAACAACTTCGCCCCGCTCTCGGACAAGAAGCTGGCCGAGCTCGGGCCGCGCTTCACCAAGGACACCGGCATCAAGATCAAGATCGACCACATCGCGGCGCCCCAGCAGGCCGCCAAGTACGCCTCCGAGGTGCAGAGCCAGGCGGGTCACGACCTCGTCGAGATGCGCATGCACGTGCCCTGGCTGTACGAGCAGCAGCTCGTCGACGTCTCCGACCTCGTGAGCGGGCTCGAGAAGCAGTACGGCAAGGCCATCGGCTCGGGCTACGAGGCCGCGTACGTGCACGGCGCGTGGCGCGCGGTGCCGCAGTACCACACCGTCTTCCTGTCGGCGTATCGCGAGGACCTCTTCAAGAAGGCCGGCCTCAAGACGCCGAACACGTGGGAGGACCTCTACACCGTCGGCAAAGAGCTGAAGAAGATGGGCAACCCCATCGGCATCCCCATCAGCCAGAACTTCGACTCGATCTCGACGGGCTCGGCCGTCATGTGGTGCTACGGCGCCAAGGAGGTCGACAAGGACGGCAAGACGGTCAAGATCAACGCGCCGCAGACCGCCGAAGTGATCGAGTGGTACAAGAAGGTCTACCGCGACTGCATGGAGCCCGAGGTGCTGTCGTGGACGGACGCCAGCAACAACGAGTCGCTGCAGCAGGGCAAGGCGGGCTGGATCCACAACCCCGTCAGCGCCTACATCGTCGCCCGCGACAAGAAGCTCGTCACCGCCGACGGCATCAATCATCACCAGAGCCTGGCCGGTCCGGCCGGCCGCCACGACACCGACGCGCCGCGCTCGATCGGCATCTGGAAGTTCGGAAAGAACGTCGACGCGTCGAAGGAGTGGATCCGCTACCTGCTCGGCAAGAAGGACGTCTACGACGAGTACCTCATGTCCGGCGGCGGCTTCAACCAGCCGATTTACACGAAGATGCAGGACCACCCCGTCTTCAAGACGGACCCGAAGCTGGCCGTGCTCAAGGGCGAGGGCGTGCAGTACCACACCTACGGCTATCCCGCGCCGGCGTCCGACAAGGTGCAGCTCATCACCAACTCCTTCATCCTGCCCAACATGCTGGCCAAGGCGGTCACCGGCACGTCGACCAAGGACGCGATGGCCTGGGCCGAGAACGAGATGAAGAAGATCATGGCCGGATAGGCCGCGGCGCCTTGACAGGTTGCGCCACCGGTCCTATTCTCGGTCACTTGTTTCGACAAGAACCCCCCGGCCCAGGCAGCGGCCGAGAGGAGATCCCATGACACGGCTCTCGCGACGACGATTCGTCATCGGCAGCACCACCGGTCTCGCCGGCATCCTGGTCACACGCACGGCGCCGGCCGTCGGCCAGACGCGTGAGATCAGCTACCTCTGCTGGAACAACTTCGCGCCCAACTCCGACAAGAAGCTCGCGGAGATCGGCCAGCGCTTCACGAAAGACACGGGCATCAAGCTGAAGATCGATCACATCTCGCACATGGGCCCGCAGCAGGCGAAGTACGCCTCCGAGGTGCAGACGCAGGCCGGCCACGACCTCGTCGAGATGCGCATGCACTTCCCCTGGCTCTACGAGCCGCAGCTCGTCGACGTCTCGGACGTGGTGGCGGGGCTCGAGAAGCAGTACGGCAAGGCGATCTCGTCGGCGTACGAGGGCGCCTACGTCAAGGGCGTGTGGCGCGGGGTGCCGCAATACCACGGCATGTTCGTCGCCACCTACCGCGAGGACCTCTTCAAGAAGGCGGGCCTCAAGGTGCCCGACACGTGGGAGGACCTCTACGTCGTCGGCAAGGAGCTCAAGAAGATGGGCAATCCCGTGGGGATCCCCATCAGCCAGAACTACGACTCGATCTCCACGGCGGGGCCCGTGCTGTGGTCGTTCGGCGGCCTGGAGGTCGACAAGGACGGCAAAACGGTGCGCATCAACTCACCCGCCACCGTGCAGACGATCGAGTGGTACCAGAAGATGTTCCGCGACTGCATGGAGGCCGAGGTGCTGTCGTGGTCGGACGCGAGCAACAACGAGTCGATCCAGCAGGGCAAGGCGGGCTGGATCCACAATCCGGTCAGCGCCTACATCGTGGCCAAGCAGCGCAAGCTGGTCACCGCCGACGGCATCAATCACCACCGGAGCCTCGGCGGCCCGCACGGGCGCCACGAGACCGACACCCCGCGGCACATCGGGATCTGGAAGTTCAGCAAGAACATCGACGCGTCCAAGGAGTGGATCCGCTACCTGCTCGGCAAACGGGAGCAGTACGACGAGTACATCATGGCGGGCGACGCCTTCAACCTGCCCGCCTACGAGAAGCTCCAGGACCACCCGGTCCTGAGAACCGATCCGAAGTACGCCGCGCTGCGGGGCGAGGGGGTCCAGTACCACACGTACGGCTGGCCGGCGCCGCCGTCGGACAAGGTGCAGCTCATCACCAACTCGTGGCTGCTGCCCAACATGATCGCCAAGGCGGTCACCGGCACGCCGACCAAGGACGCGATCGCCTGGGCCGAGACCGAGATGAAAAAGATCATGGCGGGCTAGCCCCACCATGGCCATCGGCACTCTTCCGACGACCGCCGAGCGCGCGCGTCTGCCCTGGCGGACGCGCGTGCGCGAGATGCTCGACCGCGAGCGCGTCCTGGGCCCGCTCTTCATCACCCCCGCCCTCATCCTCATCATGCTGCTGGTCGCCTATCCGTTCTGCGTCGCCGTCTACTTCTCCGTCTCCAACTCGTTCATCGGGCGGCCGAGCCACTTCATCGGCCTGACCAACTTCATCCGTCTCTGGGACGCCGACGCCTTCCGCCAGACGTTCCAGAACGCCTTCGTGTTCACCGGGATCTCGGTGGCCTTCAAGCTCGTGCTCGGCATCTCGCTGGCCCTGCTGCTCAACCAGCAGCTCTGGTTCAAGCGGATGATCCGCGGCGCCGTGCTGCTGCCCTGGGTCATCCCGACCGCGCTGTCGACGCTGGGCTGGTGGTGGATGTTCAACTCGCTCTACAGCGTCGTGAACTGGACGGGCATCGCGATGGGGATCATGGATCCCCCGGGTCCGAACTGGCTCGGCCAGCGGTACTACGCGATGGCCGCCGTCATCACCGTCAACATCTGGCGCGGCCTGCCCTTCTTCGCCATCACGATCCTGGCCGGGCTGGTGGCCATCCCGAAGGAGCTCTACGAGGCGGCCCAGGCCGACGGCGCCGGGCCGGGCTCGCGCTTCTGGTACGTGACGCTGCCCATGCTCAAGCCGGTGCTCGCCATCGTGGTGCTCTTCTCGACCATCTTCACGTTCAGCGACTTCAACATCGTCTACGTCCTCACCCACGGCGGGCCCATCAACTCGACGCACCTGTTCGCCACGTACTCGCGCATGATCGGGCTGGAGAGCGGACGCATCGGCGAGGGCGCGGCGATCTCGCTCTACCTGTTCCCGCTGCTGATGTTCGTCGTGTGGGCGCAGCTGCGCTTCGTGCGCAAGCAGGTCTTTTGATGTCGCGGCGCACGCTCCGGACGAAGGTGCTGATGCACGCGCTGCTGGTGCCGTTCCTGATCTTCGCGCTGTTCCCCTTCTACCACATGCTGCTGACCTCGCTGAAGCAGGACCGCGAGCTCTACGACCGCTTCGCGGTGCCGCTGATCATCAAGCAGGGACCGACCCTCGAGCACTACACCAAGCTGCTCTGGGAGACGGAGTTCCTCACCTGGACCAAGAACAGCCTGCTGGTGACGATCCTCGCCACGGGCGCCTCCGTGGTGATCGGCACCATCGCCGCCTACGCGCTGTCGCGGCTGAAGTTCCGCGGCGTCAACAGCTTCGGCACCGGGATCTTCGTGACCTACCTCGTGCCGACCTCGTTGCTCTTCCTGCCGCTGGCGCAGGTGGTCAACTGGATCGGCCTCGCGGACTCGAAGTGGGCCCTCGTCGTCACCTACCCGACGTTCCTCGTCCCCTTCACCACGTGGCTGCTGATGGGCTACTTCCGCACGGTGCCGAAGGAGGTCGAGGAGTGCGCGATGGTCGACGGCGCCACGCGCATCCAGGCGCTCTGGCGCATCGTGCTGCCCATCGCCATCCCCGGGCTCGTGTGCGCCGTGCTCTTCGCCTTCACGCTGTCCTGGAACGAGTTCATCTACGCGCTGACCTTCACGTCGTCGTCGGAGCAGATCACGGCGAGCGTGGGCGTGACGAGCGAGCTGATCCGCGGCGACATCTACTTCTGGGGCGAGCTGATGGCGGGCGCGATCCTCGGCTCGGTGCCCATCGTCATCCTCTACGTCTTCTTCCTCGACTACTACGTCTCGGGCCTGACCGCCGGCGCCGTGAAGTAACTCGGAGGGGGGCTTCGCCCCCCTTCCGACCCTCGTCGCGCGCCTCACGGCGCGCTCCTCGGTGCCTCCCCCCAGGACAGGATTGCGCCGGCAAAGCCGGCGCTCGGACGCAGTCGGTGTCAAACACAGGGGCGGCGCGCTGCCGGCCTGACGGGTGTTTCGGGTAGCGCGTCGGATCCGGGCGGGAATCGGTGCTCGTAGGCCGGCGCAGCGCGTCGTCGATTTGCGCGGTCGAGCACCGCGCCGCGCCGGCCGCCGCTCCGCGACGACCGGCGCGACCGCGGCGCGCGACTACTTCAGCGCGGCGGCGCCCGCCGCGGCGATCTGCGCGTCCTGCTGCGAGGTGACGCCGGAGACGCCGATGCCGCCGATGATCTTGCCGTCGAGGACGATCGGAATGCCGCCCTCGAGCGGGCTGGCGCCTGCGAGCTTCAGGATCCTGAGGTTCTCACCGCCCTGACCGATGGCATCCTGGAAGGCCTTGCTCGGCCGCCGGAACGCGACGGCCGAATAGGCCTTGTCGCGCGCCACGTCCACGCTGCCCCACTGCGCGCCGTCGAGGCGCTGCATGGCCACGGGCTGGCCGCCGGAGTCGAGAACGTAAATCACCACGTTCCAGTTATTCTTCTTCGCCTCGGCCTCGGCGCCAGCCAGGACTTTCTTGGCCTGCTCGAGGCTGATCGGCGTGCCGTAGGGCGGCGGCGGCGCCTGGGCCAGCGCGGGCTCGACGGCGAGGATGGCGAGGGACAGCACCAGCAGGACGGCGGTGATCGCTCTCATGGCCTCTCCTTGGTGGTTACGTGGGCGCGTCAGGTCACGCCCGTGGTGGACGCTCAGTGCCGCTTCGAGTGCCCGGCATGCTACTCCGGCGCGCGGGTTCCGGCAAGGCCGCCGCGAGGCGGCACGTCACGACACGATATATCGGCGGCGGAGGGCTCGGAGCCGGCCCGGGTCAGTCACGCTCGGCGCTGCCGCCGGCGATCGGCGGCGCCGCCGGCCGCACGCGCCGGCGCAGGCGCAGCCGCCACGCCCGGCGCTCGCGCTGGCGCACCGCGCGCTTCCACGGCAGCAACGACGGCCGTGCCCACTTGAGCGCGCGCGCCGCGTCCTCGAAGAGCGAGTACGCGACCGGCGTCACCAGCAGCGTGAGCAGCAGCGACAGCGTCTGGCCGCCGATGACGACGACGGCGATGGCGCGGCGCTCCTCGGCGCCGGGCCCGGTGCCCACCCAGAGCGGCAGCATGCCGGCCACGAGGGCGAGCGTGGTCATGAGGATCGGGCGGAGCCGGTCGCGGTTCCCCTGCATGATGGCGGCGAGCCGCTCCATGCCGTGCGCGCGCAGGCTGTTCATGTGGTCGATCTGGAGGATCGCGTTCTTCTTGACGACGCCGAAGAGCACGAGGATGCCGAGCGCGGAATAGAGGTTGAGGGTGTTGCCCGTGTACCACAGCGAGAGCATGGCGAAGGGCACGGAGAGCGGCAGCGAGAGCAGAATGGTCAGCGGGTGGATGAGGCTCTCGAACTGCGAGGCGAGGATCATGTACATGAAGGCGAACGAGAGCACGAACACCCACAGGAACTCGGTGAA
>Ga0137415_10001363_pt1 | contig 24040 bp, 20 predicted proteins | sample CZODoug3_1_1_16f_FD_183082 | JGI IMG/M metagenome (GOLD analysis project Ga0137415, IMG submission 183082) | Vadose zone soil fungal communities from Angelo Coast Range Reserve, California, USA - CZODoug3_1_1_16fungal (Hybrid Assembly) | ecosystem: Environmental > Terrestrial > Soil > Vadose...
TCACGGTCGCCGATTCCTTCGGCTCTTGGTAATAGTCGGGCCGGGTCCCAATCGCTTGGAACCCCAGTCCCTGATAGAAGGCAATTGCTCCCGTGTTCGACTCGCGAACCTCTAGGAACACTCGACTTACCTCGACTTCAGCGAACCGATGAAGTACGCGACGAACCAGCGCTCGCCCCTCCCCTTGCCGTCGCACCCCCCGCGCGACCGCCAGATTCAGGATTTCAGCCTCGTCCAACACTTGCCTTCCCACCACGATTCCCGAAACGATACCTTCTCGCTCGCTGACGAACGCGGAAACCCCCGGCAGCTTCACCGTTTCCCGCAGCGCCTCTTCCGACCAACTCGCCGCCTCTCTTGCTGCCCGCAGAATTTCCGCCACCTGCCCCGCGTCCTCCGCGCCCTTGAACGCGCGAATCACAAAGCCGGGTTTCGCTGTAGCCTCACTTGCCATGGCTTGCTGGATCCTTCCAGAAAATCTCCGCATCCGATCGCCGCACGTAATTCGCATCGAGCAGCAGCGGATCCGTAAATTTCCCCTCCCGCGCCCGCTCTTCCCCCAACTCAGCCACACCCGCCGCCAATCCGTCCGCGGAGAGCATCATTTTCTCACCACGCGCGGCCATTTCCTTCCATCCGGGCGCCTCGTCGAACAACGCCGGGTCCAAGCTAATCCACTGAACCATTTCCCCGGCAGAATGTTGCTTAACCCACTCCGCGAATCCTTCCGGCGCCACCACCATCTCCTCCTCAATCAAACTCCAGCCACGCTTTTCCTCGCGCTTATACAACCCACCGAAAACCTGTCCACGCTGCGCATCAAAACTCGCGGCCACAAATCCCGAAGCGTTCCCCACTTGCCGCGCCATCACTTCCAATCGGGAAACGCCCACCACTTTAATTCCAAACAACTCTGCCCAAGCCTTCACTGCAGTCAGCCCCACGCGCACTCCTGTGAATGACCCCGGCCCCGATGCCGCCGCCAGAAGATCCACTTCACGCAGAGTCACGCCCGCAGACCGCAAGCCGCGGTCGACGGCAGGCAGCAACCACGAAGAATAGTCCTCTGCACTCTCATGCCTTTCCAAGGACGCCAAACCGCCATCCTTCCGGACAGCAACACTGCCGCGACCTTCGCACGTATCGATGCCCAGCGTGATCAATTCGCTCTCCGTCTCCCCATTACTACCAGGCCCCTCCCTCCCGCTTAATCCATCAAAGGAAAGAAGTTGTCAACAGAATGTCAAATTATCGAGGTTCCACCCCAACGAAATTCATGCCCTCCGGAATTCACCTGACCCCGAATTCAGGTCCCTAGAGCAATTTCAGTGCCAAAATGGTCCTACCAATTCTCTATCTTCCTCATTCCACTGGATATATCTTGACTCTTGCATCACACTACCCTAAACTCCTCCTATCTCCTAGGGGGGACTTCCGAAGCTATGGACTATAAGATTGGCGACAAAGTCGTTTATCCGAACCACGGCGTTGGAGTTATCGAGCAGATCAGTTACGGGGTGTTGAACGGCAGAACCGAAAGGTATTACATGATCCGCGTAGTGGTCAGCGGTTTGCGGGTTATGGTTCCTCAATCGAACGCGGCGACGGTTGGTCTTCGTTCCGTCATCCGCTCCACAGACACAAGCAAAGTCCTTGGCTTCCTCGAAAAAGGCAAGCTCAACTCTCATCACGATTGGAAACACCGCTTCAAGGAAAATTCGGAGCGAATGCGCACCGGTTCTCTCCTCGAAGTCGCTGTCGTCCTCAAGAGTCTCGTTTCCCTCAGCCGCAGCAAGCCTCTCTCCTTCCGCGAAAAGAAAATGTTAGAGCGCGCCAAGTATCTCCTGGTCAGCGAAATGGCCACCGCTCGCAATCTGACATCTGAAAACGCAGAGGGACTCGTGGTGAAATCCCTGGCCAAAGCAAAGCTGCAATTCCCCCAAATGCAGGAAGCGCTCGAATCGTAACCTGCCATTAATAAATTTTGTCTAACGGGCAACCCAAGGTTGCCCGTTCTTTTTTTTGGAGTGCGGTAGCTCAGCTACCGCTTTTACGAAGTAAGCCCACCCGCCCAAAGCATCTGGAATTGGTCCCACTCGTTTCGTCCCCAACTCCTTAACTTCCTTCCCTCCTCTACTTCTCTTCCTTCACGCCAACGGCATACTCGCCTTAGCATTCAAAGTCACATCGGCAAACTTCCCCTCCCGAAATCCTGCAAACGCCGCAGCCGCAATCATCGCCGCATTATCCGTAGACAGCGCCCGGTCTGGAAAATACACACGAAGCCCCTTCGCACGCGCCCGCTCCTCAAACGTAGCCCGCAACTGACTGTTCGCCGCCACGCCGCCCGACACCAGAATCGTCTCTACTTCGCATTCTTCCGCACCCATCATCGTCCGCTCCACCAGATCCCGCACCACCGCATTCTGAAACTCCCGCACCAATCCCAGCGTCCTCGCATCGCAAAGCGCCAGCAGCTCTGCAAACGCACGGTGCCCGTCCCTCAGCGCCTCTTCCCTCTTCCGAATTCCCTCGGCATATTCCGGATGCTCCCGCAAATGATAAAGCACCGCCGTTTTCAATCCGCTAAAGCTGAAATCCAACGCATTCCCCCGCGTCTTCGTCGGTCCAAATTTCACCGGTGCCGCCACGCTTCCAGCCGCAGCCGCCAACCGATCCAGAATCGGTCCGCCGGGATAGCCAAGCCCCAGCAACTTCGCCACTTTGTCGTAAGCCTCGCCCGCCGCATCATCGCGAGTCCCACCCAACTTCCGATACACAAACGCGCCGCCGTTCGACTCGCCCGCGGTTTTCACCTCATACAAAAGCGTGTGCCCACCCGAAACAATCAGGCACACCGCCGGCATCCGCGGCTCTTGCCCCTTCTGAAACGCTTCCAGAAACACCGCGCGCACATGCCCTTCCAGATGATTCACCGGCACCAGCGGCTTGCCCAGCGCCGCCGCCAGCGTCTTCCCATAAGTGATGCCCACCAGCAACGACCCCACCAGCCCCGGCCCTTGCGTCACGCCAATCGCATCCAACTCCTCGAATTTCAAGCCCGCTCCAGCCATCGCCTCACGCACCACCGGCACAATCTGTCGCAAATGCTCCCGCGAAGCTAACTCCGGCACCACGCCTCCATATTTCCGGTGAATATCAATCTGCGAGGCCACCACGCTCGACAAAATTGTCCGCCCGTCCACCACCACCGCCGCCGCCGTTTCGTCACACGACGACTCAATCCCCAGTATCTTCACTCCGCTCCTGGTTTGGCCCCTCATCGTCATCGACCTCAATCCCCTCTAACGCTTTGCCCTAGCCCCAGCGCCGCAACGCTCTCCGCTCTTAGGGCTCGATCGAATACAATCGCAGCTCGAGAATCTTCGAGTACCGTTCAAAATCCGGATCCGTAGTGAAAATTTCCCATCCCTGCCGGTTTGCCACGGCGCAGAGCAACATATCCACCACGCTGGGTGCCACGCCCTTTGCGTAGCATGCATTCCCAAGTTTTGCTGCCTCTATGTAGTCCTCCGATGCGATCTCGATGTCTGGGAACGCATCCATGATCTCCCTCAAGTTCTCGAACTGCTGCCTAGTCTTGATGCCAGACAGCAATTCTTGTCGGACTATCCCAAGAACCTTTACCGAGCCCCGCTCAATTGCCGAGTTGAGTGCTTCAACCTGCGCCGTCTCCCTCGCGTTCCGGTGCTCGGCGCGCCGCCTCAAGGCAAGCGACCAAACACAGGTGTCCACCAGAACATTCACGGCCGCTTCCTTTTCCGCTCACGCTTGTAATCATAGTTATCGTAATAGTCTATCGTTCCGAACAGGCTGACGATCTTTTGCTGTTTTCTCCGTCGGACATACTCATCCAAGGCCGCATTTACTGCATCTTTTTTGGTTCTGTGCCGCCCCAGTTTTTTTGCTTCCGTGATCAGCTGATCGTCAATCGCTAGGTTGGTAGCCATAGATCACCTCACACATATTGTTACACATCCTCATGTGTAGATTCCACACCATGACCCCGTCAGTAACCCTTTCGGTCATCGTACCTCTTTCGCACAGTCCCATTGCGTGTCCCCACTGCCCCCGGCACTCTGGCCGAGGGCGCCATCCATGACCTTCACCATCACTACCACCACCGAAACCACCACAACCATCGAACAGCGCATGCTCGGCAGCGGCCCCGGCCTGCCGCCCGCTCTCCCAAACTACCCCGCCCAAAGCGCCACCACCATCGACGGCAGTTCCGCTGCCCTCTTCGGCCTGCCCTTCATGGCCGCCGGCGTCTTCATCGGTCTCGCCGCCTTCGACGTCATCCAGACCCGAAAGCACGCACCGCTCTGGCTCATCGCCATCCTCGGCGCGATGTTTTTCTCCGCCGGCTTTTTCCTTTTCGCTCACGGCATTCGCGGCATGATCCGCAAAGCAAGCTACCTCCGCAAGGTCGCCGAAGCTCCCGGCCAGCCCTGGCTCTTCGATTTTCACTGGCGCCCCGAAGGCATCAACTTCTCCGCGTTCAACGCCATGCTCGGCCGCCTCACCGGCGCTCTCGTTTGGAACGCCTTTCTCGTGCCGTTCTTCTGGGTCGGCTACACGCAGCGCGGCGCTTGGCCCTTCCTGGTCATCGCCAGCGTATTCGCACTGATCGGCCTGATCGCCTGGGTGCGTTGGGCGCAAATGCTTGGTGACCTGCTTCGCTACGGCAACAGTTTCCTCGCCTACGACGAGTTCCCCTATTTTCTCGGCGGCACCCTGCGCGCCCGCCTCCGCGCCCCGCGCCACCTTGCCGCCGTCAATTCCCTTTCCTTCACACTGCGCTGCGTCCAGGAACGCTATGTGACCACTGGCGCCGGCAACAACCGCCGCTCCCAGGTTGTCTGCTACGAACTCTACAAAGACGTCGCTACCCTCGATCACGACCGCCTCGCCAATTTCGTCGGCGCCGAAATTCCCGTCGAGTTCCGTCTGCCCGCCGACAAGTTAACCACTTCGCTCGCCGACACTCCTCCCACCTACTGGCAAATCGAGGCCAAAGGCGAAGCCCGCGGCGCCGATTACCAGGCTTACTTCCTCGTTCCCGTCTACAAGAAGCCCTGAATCATTCCCTCTCTCCGCCGCATCCAAAGACCGGGATATAACCGCCGCGACATCAGCAGCATCCATGTTGTAAAGCTTCGTCCTCCGCAAGCGTTCTGTGTGTTGTGTGCTACGTTGTATGTTCGGTTTTACATTGCGATTAAGCCCTAAGCCCCAAAGGGACCCCGACTATGGCTAAACCTGTACTCCTCACCGTTGACGACGACCCCGATGTGCTCCAAGCCATCGAGCGCGATCTTCGCAGCCGCTATTCCGAGCGCTACCGCATTCTTCGCGCCGCCTCCGCCAACGAAGCGCTCGACACGCTCCACCGCCTTAAATCCCGCAATGATGCGGTCGCGTTACTCCTCGCTGATCAGCGCATGCCCGAACTCGACGGCGTAGGTTTTCTATCCCAGGCCACGGAACTCTTCCCCTCTGCCAAGCGCGCCTTGCTGACCGCCTACGCCGACACCAACGCCGCCATCGAAGCCATCAACTCCGCTCGCGTGCACTATTTTCTTCTGAAGCCCTGGGATCCGCCCGACCAGAATCTTTATCCCGCGCTCGACGACATGCTCAATGAGTTCATGGATTCCTATCACCCGCCCTACGAGGGCATCCAACTCTTCGGCACTCGCTGGTCGCCCAAAGCCTACGAACTCCGCATGTTCCTCGCGCAACACCACCTGCCCTACCAGTGGGTGGATGTCGAGCAATCCAGCGCCCAGGATTCTGCCGCCGCTCTGACCAAATCCGACGGCACACCCGAAACCCTGCCGCTGATGATTTTTCCCGACGGCACAAAATTTTCAGAGCCCTCTTCCGCCGACATCGCGAAGAAAATCGGCTTGCGAACTCACAGCGATGTCGAATTTTACGATTTAGCCATCGTCGGCGGAGGCCCTGCCGGTCTCGCGGCCGCCGTTTACGGCGCATCCGAAGGCCTTCGCACGGTCATGATCGAGCGCGAAGCTCCCGGCGGCCAGGCAGGCCTCAGCTCGCGCATCGAAAATTATCTCGGCTTTCCTGCGGGCCTCAGCGGACGCGACCTCGCCCGCCGCGCCGTCGTCCAAGCCACTCGTTTCGGCGTCGAAATTCTCTCGCCGCAAGAGGCCGCCAGCGTCCGCATCGAAGGTCCCTACCGCATCATCGAAATGGCCGACGGCAGCAAAGTCTCCTGCCACGCGCTGCTTCTCGCCATGGGCGTGCAGTGGCGAAGTCTCTCCGTCCCCGGCGAAGAGCGTCTCCGCGGCGCAGGCGTCTATTACGGTGGCGGCGTAACCGAAGCCATAGCGTGCAAAGGGGAAACCGTCTACGTCGTTGGCGGCGCAAATTCCGCCGGCCAGGCCGCCATCAATTTTGCCAACTATGCGGAAAAAGTTGTCATGATCATCCGCCGCGAATCCCTCGCCGCCACTATGTCCCGATATCTGATCGATCAGATCAAAAAGACCCCCAATATCGAAGTCTGGCCGCAAACAAGTATCTCGGAAGTCCACGGTGAACAGCACCTCGAGGAAATCTCCGTGCACTGCTCCACCACGCGAACCACCGACCGCGTCCCGGCGAAAAGTCTTTTCATTTATATCGGCGCGCTGCCGAGCACGGACTGGCTGGGCAGCCTGGTGCAACGCGACGCCCGGGGCTTTATCCTCTCCGGACCCGATCTCCTGCGCGACGGCAAACGCCCGCAAGGCTGGAGCATCGATCGCGATCCCTCGCTTCTCGAATCCAGCGTCCCGGGAATTTTCGTTGTAGGTGATGTCCGCCATGGTTCCGTAAAGCGCGTCGCTTCCGGCGTAGGCGAAGGCGCGGTTGCCATTCAGTTCGTTCACCAGTATCTTGCGAAGGTGTCATGAGCTACGCAGAGCGGATTTCCCCCGTCGCCCAAAGCGATTTGCTGGCGCTCGTCGACGAAGTGCGAAAAATTGCCGTCTTCACCGACCTCCCGCAGGAGCATCTGGAGTGGTTCGTCTCCAATTGCCGGGAAGCCCGCTTCGCAACGGGTGAGATCGTCTACAAAGAAGGCACTCCCGCGGAATACATGTCGATTTTTCTCGAGGGCCGCATCTTCGCGCGGCGCGAGTCCGACGGCGCTGATAGCCCGGTCTTCATTGTGGGGAAAGGCGATGTCACCGGCCTGCTCCCTTTTTCGCGCATGACCCATCTCACCATCACCGGCCGCGCGGAGGAGCCCGTCCATCTTCTTCTCTTTCCCGCCACCCTCTTCCAGGAAATGTTTCAGCGCATGCCCCCGCTGGGCAAGCGCCTCGTCGGACTTCTCACCGACCGCGTCCGCGAAGTCACCCGCGGCGAGCAGCAGCGCGACAAACTCGCCGCTCTTGGCAAACTCTCCGCCGGTCTCGCTCACGAACTCAACAATCCGGCCGCCGCAGCCGGGCGCGCCTCTGACGCTCTTCTCGAATGCCTCGCGCGCCTCCGCAAGCTGGATGCCCTGCCATATCTCTCTGAAGCGAACTGCGCCGCAATCGCCAAGATCGAAGCAGAACTCCGCGCCGAGCTGCAGCCTCCCGCATTCAAGGACCAACTGGAACGCAGCGACCGCGAAGAATCCATCACCACGTGGCTGCAATCTCACAATGTTCCCGAAGCCTGGAAGCTCAGCCCGCTGCTTGTGGACGCCAATCTCACCCGGGATCAGCTCGAGCGATACCTCGCCGCCGCGGGTGCCACCATGCCCACGGCCCTCATGCGTTTCGCCACACTTCTCGAGATGGAACGCATCGTCGGCCAGGTTTCGCACAGCACCCGGCGCATCTCCACCCTCGTAAAAGCCATCAAGGAATATTCCTACATGGACCAATCGCCGGTGCAGGAGGTGGACATCGTGCGCGGCATCGAAACCACTCTGGCGATCATGGAGCACAAGCTGAAAAAAGGCATCCAGGTCAGCCGCGAGTTTGCACCCGACGTCCCGAAAGTCACCGCCAACGGCGGCGAACTGAACCAGATCTGGACCAACTTGATTGACAACGCTGCCGACGCCATGAAAGACAAAGGCAAGCTGCGGGTCCGCGTCGCGCACGAAGGTGACTACGTCCTGGTGGAATTCATCGACAACGGCTCCGGAATTCCAGAGGATGTCCAGCCGCACATCTTCGAACCTTTTTTCACCACCAAGGGCGTGGGCGACGGCACGGGCCTCGGCCTCGACTCCGTTCAGCGCATCGTTCGCAAAATGCGCGGCACCATTAACTTCGACTCAGTCCCCGGCGAAACGCGCTTCCAGGTCCGCATCCCCATCCGCCAAACAATGTAGCTCAGGCCTTCAGGCCTGAGGGTTTCCATACCAACATGCAGGATTGCGACCGGATAGGTGTTCTGCGCCGACCCGGATGGGAAAATCTCACCCCTCAAAGGGGTGAGCTACAGGAAAGGCGCGAACAATTGAAAAAAACTCTTCTTTCCACTTGGTTCATGCGCAAATCTGTGTAAAATCTTGGGCATGAACCGCCGAACCTTTATTGAATCATCGCTCGCTTCTGTCGCCGTCACATCTCTTCCCCTCCGCGGTCTCGCCGCCGCGCACCAGTTGGATTCCATTGGCGTGGAACTCTACACCGTGCGCGCCCTTATGAAGACCGATGTCCCCGGCACGCTCGCCAAAGTCGCCGCCATCGGCTACAAGGAAGTCGAATTCGCCGGGTACTTCGACCACTCACCGAAAGACCTTCGCGCGATCCTCGACAAAAACGGACTCACTGCCCCCGCGTGTCACGTCTCCTATGCCGTCGTCCAAAACAAGTGGCCCGAAACCATCGAAGCGGGCCACATTCTCGGCCACAAATATATCGTCTGCCCCTGGATTGACGACTCCCAGCGGCAATCTCCCGACGGCTACAAACAGGCTGTCGATCTCTTCAACAAAGCCGGCGAAGCCAGCCGCAAGGCGGGAATCCAGTTCGGCTACCACAATCACTTTTGGGAGTTTCTCCCCGACAAGAGCCTCGGCGACAAACTGCCCTACGATTATCTGCTCGAATCCACCGATCCCGCGAATTTGAAGATGGAGCTGGATCTTTGCTGGATCACCGTCGCAGGTAAGGACCCCCTCGCCTATTTCAAGAAATATCCCGGCCGGTTCGCGCTGGTCCACGTCAAAGATCTCAGCAAGATTCCGCCAATCGACCCCAGCAAGGCCTCCAAAGAAATGATTGACGAGGTCGCCAAAAACTTCACCGCCATCGGTGGCGGTGTAATCAATTGGAAAGTCCTCCTGCCCGCCGCCCAAGACGCCGGCGTCAAGCATTTCTTCGTCGAAAACGATGAACCCAAGGACGCTATCGCGAATCTCACCGACAGCTACGCGTACCTTTCGAAACTGCGTTTCTGACCCAAAACGGGAAAACATTCGAATGCCTGTGGATATCCGTTCGAACGTTTTCCTTCTAAGTGTTGCAGGCACGGAGCTTATGAATATCGGCCAGTACCGGTATTTAAATAATAATTACCTTCAAGTGTTACTTTAAATGTCGGCGCGCCGACATTTTCCGTGCTCCTTCACTTCCCTGCTTTCCTAAGCTAAAGCCGGCAAATCGTCCCAGTACGGTTTTCCCAAACGCCGTATAGGCAGTTCGATTGATTGACAAAACTCCCGCCCGGCGTCTACTGTGCTTACGAAGCCGCAAATTCCACTGAAACTAAAACGATTACGGACAACATGACGACAGACTCGAAGCAGCCCCCGCAAAAGTCCGCCGCCCACCCTAAAGTTCGCAAAGCCGTATTGCCCGCCGCCGGCCTCGGCACGCGCTTTTTGCCCGCTACCAAAGCGCAACCCAAGGAAATGCTGACGGTTGTGGACAAGCCGCAGATTCAATACGTCGTTGAAGAGTGCGTCGCTTCCGGCATCGAACACATCATCATCGTCACCGGCAAAGGCAAGAATTCCATCGAGGATCACTTCGATAACTCACCGCTGCTTGAACGCTTTCTGGAGGAAAAGGGCAAGCACGAGCAGGCAGAGATGGTGCGCCGCATCAGCAACATGGTGCAGGTCAGCTACACGCGGCAGAAAGAGCCGCTCGGCCTCGGCCACGCGGTCCTGGTCGCGAAAGATCTGGTCGGCGATGAACCGTTTGCTGTGCTTCTTGGCGACGTGCTGATCCCCGGCGCGAATCCTGCCACCCGGCAACTCATCAATGTTTACGAAGCTACTGGCACTGGCGCGATCGCTGTCGAGGAAGTTCCCCGCGACAAAACGCACCTCTACGGCATCTTCGCCGGCGAACCCGCGCCGCAACCTCCGTTCGGCGAACGATTGCTGCGCATCCGCGATCTGGTCGAAAAACCAAAAAACGAAGAAGCGCCCAGCAACCTCGCCATCACCGGCCGCTACGTTCTGCCATCCGCGATTTTCGATTGCCTGGAACGCACCAAGCCCGGCGCCGGCGGTGAAATCCAGCTTACTGACGCCATGCGCCTGCTCGCGAAAGAGCAAGGGCTATGGGCTTACATTTATGAAGGAATTTCCTACGATGCGGGAGACAAACTCGGCTTCCTGAAAGCCACCGTCGAACTTGCCCTGCAAAACAATGAACTCGGCTCAGACTTCCGCGCCTATCTCAAGTCCCTAAAGCTCTAATCCGTATGGCTATTCCCGGCCAAAAAAACTTGTCATTCTGAGGGCATCCGACAAGGATGCCCGAAGAACCTCAACTTAAGACCATCTGACAAATGCTCGCGGAAGCGCGCTGTACGGTTCTCAATCCTTCTTCTTCGCCGGCTTCTTGTCTTTGCTTTCCTTGGCCGCCGATTCCTTCGCTTCAGACGCCTTCGCCGCGGAATCTTTGCTCTCGTTCGATTCCGATTTCGTCGCAGGCGCGCTGTCACTCCCCGCGCCCTTTTTCCCGGCGTAGTCGGTCACATACCAGCCCGTGCCCTTGAATTGAATTGCGGGCGCCGTCAGCGTCTGTTCCACTTTTCCGCCGCAATGCGGACATTTCCTCAAATGCGGCCCCGCCACGCTCTCGATTTTCTCGGTGCGCCGCTTGCACTTCACGCACTGGTATTCGTACAGTGGCACAGTTGCTCCTCCTGCGTGTTCTCTAAACGGTCGATTATAGCACGCAGCTTCCAACCGCCTGCTTCCACCCCGCGTGCTAAACTTTGGGATACCCGCTTCCCATGACGAATAACCCTCATGTCGATACTTCCCTCTCTCCTCACCGCGGCTCGCTATATCTTGTCGCCACGCCGATCGGCAATCTGGAAGACATCACCCTGCGGGCCCTGCGCATCCTCAAGGAAGTCGATCAGATTGCCTGCGAAGACACGCGCCACACGCTGAAGCTGCTGAATCATTTCGAGATTCACAAGCCTCTCGTCAGCTATCACGAGCACAATGAAATTACCCGAGCTCCCGAGCTTGTTCACGCCATGGAACAAGGCGCGAGCGTTGCGCTCGTCAGCGATGCCGGCATGCCGCTCGTTTCCGATCCAGGCTTCCGTCTGGTCTCGCTGGCTATCCGCCATCAGATTCCTGTGATTCCGATTCCCGGCGCGTCAGCGCTGCTCACGGCACTCTCGGCCTCCGGCTTGCCGAATGAAGAGTTTCTTTTCCTGGGATTTCTCCCCGCACGCTCCAGCGAGCGCCGCCGCGCGCTCGAACACCTGCGCATCGAAAACCGAACCATCATCTTGTATGAAGCGCCGCACCGCATCGCGGAGACGCTTGCCGACGCTCTGGCGATTCTGGGCGACCGCCCTGCATGCCTGGCGCGCGAAGTGACGAAAATTCACGAAGAATTTCGCCGCGGCACACTCTTTGCTTTGGTGCAATCGCTGGAAGAACATCCCGCCAAAGGCGAAATCACCCTGATCCTTGGGCCGCCGGACACCGGGTCGCCGGGCGCGCAGTTGGACACGGCGCAATCCCTTGCCGCGCGCGTTGATGAGTTGATGCACCAGGCAAAGCTCGACCGCAAGGAAGCCCTGAAACTCGCCGCCAAGGAACGCGGCATCACGCGTCGCGACGCCTACCGGCAATTGCTCGATGAAAATTCCCCGGAAGCTGAGTAGTCGTGGGGTTTTCCAAGACCTAGAACACTTAAACGCGTTGTCATCCTGAGGGGCGCGCAGTTTGCGTCCCGAAGGACCTCAACTTTCAGTCTGTGCAAGGACTCAACGTTGAGGTCCTTCGGCTATCCTTGTCGGATAGCCTCAGGATGACACCGCGCCTGTAGCGTGTAAGAAATTGCAATTTAGTATTGTGAGTTGCGGAGAGCAAATCTCAATACACTGATTCGGAGCGGAACATCCGCTGGAACCGCGGGCCGACGAACTGCACGCCGACAACTTTTTCGCCGTCGGTCAGCGAATCGCTGATGTGCACAACTTTGCCTTGTGTTTCAAAATCCTGCTCACCACGCCGAGGGGTGTGCCCCTGCACGGGGATTCGGATCTCCAGGTTTGAACCGATGGCCACGTCGAACCGCGTGCGAAACGCGGCTCCGCTGCGGCACAGATTTTCGCTGGCAGTTTCTTCTTCGAAGGAATATCCTCGCGCGTCGCGGCCGCGCACGCGCAAAGGCAGGCGGACCGCAATCCTACGTTCGGACCTCTTCCGGGCGATGCTCTCGCTGACTGGGCTCATGGGCTGGTGTTCCCCTGTCGGCGACTTTTTCCGCGAAGAAGCGTTCCACGTTCTCAACCACTTCCTGCGGAGTGCGCGCCGAATGCACGATTCGTCGAAGCTCGCTGCCGTTCGTAACACTGTGGGTAAACCAGCATGCGAACTGCTTCATTTTTCCCACGCCGTCCGGCAAGTTTGAGTTAAGAATTTTCTGGTAGTAGCCAGAGAGTAACTGCCGGCGATCGTCCTCGGTTGGCACTTCGTAACGCCCCGTCGCGCGGTATTGCTCCATTTGGCGGAAAATCCATGGATTCGTGGCCGCCGCGCGCCCAATCATCACCGCATCGCAGCCCGTTTCCTTCACCAGGCGCTCCGCGTCTTCCGGGGTTTGCACGTCGCCATTGCCGATGACAGGAATCTTCACGGCCTGCTTGACTGCCGCGATAATGTTCCAGTCCGCTTTGCCGGTGTAGCCCTGCGCGCGCGTACGGGGGTGAATCGCCGCCGCTTCGATGCCAACCTGCTCGGCCATTTTCACCACTTCCACCGCAACGATCGAGTTCTCGTCCCAGCCCGCTCGCAATTTGATGGTCAGGGGAATTTTCACGGCAGCCCGGACGTCTCTGAAAATCTCTTCCAGCAGCGGCAACTCGCGCAACAGCCCGGAACCCCCGCACTTCACCACTTTTTTCGCCGGGCAGCCCAGATTGATGTCCACGGCGTCGTAGCCGAGGTCTTCCACCATGCGTGCCGCATCGGCCATCACCTTGGGATTCGCGCCAAACAACTGCGCCGCGATGGGGTGCTCGTCTTCCTCAAAGAAAAGATAGCGCAAGGTCTTTTTTGCGCTGCGGGTGATGCCTTCGGAGCTGGTGAACTCCGTCATCAGCAATCCGCAGCTTCCCAAGCCCCGAATCACGCGTCTAAACAATGTGTCCGTCACGCCCGCCATGGGCGCAAGGACCGTCGCAGGACGGATGACCAAGTCGCGAACTTTGTATTCGGCGGGAATCATGGGAGTTTCACTTCTTAGTTTATCAGGCTACGGCAGCCGATGTCGCAGTGATGTTTCACAGATGACCCACTGCCTGATTGACTAGCACCTCCGCTCATCGTACGCTGCCATTTAGAGCAAGGTTTTTGCATTTCCAGGCCTCAATGATGCGCTGGTCCTCACTCCCCCATCGAATGCTTCTGACACTGGCGACGGTCTTTGCCGCGGCGGCCATCTTTTATTCCTGCATATGGATGTACGTCGAACGCACTCCGGGTTCGCGAGTGGAGCTGGGATTTAACAGTCAGCACATCAATCAATACGACGGAAACACGCACTGCATGAAAGTTTCCGATGTGGTGCCGAACAGCCCGGCCGAGCACGCTGGGTTGCGCGCCGGGGACCGCATCATCGGAGTTGACGGGCAGGCGCTTACCACCTCCCGCCCTTTTGATCAGGCTTACGCGCGCGGGAAACCTGGCGACGCCGTGACGTTCACTGTGCAGCGCGCGGGAAAGCCAGACCCGGTCGAAATTCAGGGAATCTTTCGCGCCTCTATGGAAGATGGTCCGCCGGAGGGCTTTGCCAAGACCTCCGCCGTGGAGGTAACGCGCTCTTTTCCGGTGTTATTTCTCCTGGTCGGGTTGGCGGTTCTTTTTCTGCGGCTGAATGATCCGAATGCGTGGCTGCTTGCTTCGTTGTTTTGCGGATTTGTTGCCGCCCCGGGTTTTTCCCATCCTGCGGCGGCAATGGGACACCATCTGCGTTCATTTGCCCTCCTCTACCAGACGATTTTCTCCGCAATGCTTTGCCCCCTGTTTTATATTTTTTTCGCGGTCTTCCCTGCTCGCTCGCCCATGGATCGCCGTGTCCCCTGGTTGAAATGGGTCTGTGTGGTCTTTGGCGTTGCAATGGCGCTGACCGGAGTGTCGACCGGTGATCTGAGGGAGCCCGGCGTAGCCTCGGACCTGTTTGGCGGAGCAGTGGGAGAAAACGTTCGCTTGTCGCTGATTTATGTGGGCTACGTCCTGATCGGGTTGGGGCTGGTATCGCTCGCGATGAACGCCTTTGCAGAAAGTTCCGATCCCGTCGTCCGGCGCAAATCCCGCGTGATTCTTTGGGGCACCCTGATCGGCGTGATGCCGCTGGTCATAGAGCGCGCGGCAATTGATTTTACGGAGTACCGCCCATCGTTCTGGGTCAACACAATCCTGATTATTGTCTGCGCGCTTTATCCGCTCTCGTTTGGTTATGCCGTGGTGAAGCATCGCGTGATGGAAATTCCGGTGTTGCTGCGGCGCAGCGCGCGATATCTCCTTGTCCAGAGGGGATTCATCGTTTTGCTTTTCGCGGTTGCGGTCTCTGCAATCGCTTTTTTTACCCACACGTTGTCCCGCTTTTTTCAGCCCAATCCAAGGGCGGGAATGATGTTCAGCGCGATGTTTGGCATTGCGCTCGTGTGGGCCTCGGCGCCGTTGGTGAAACGCGGGACGCAGCGCATTGACCGGGCGTTTTTCCGCAGCGCGTATGACGCCCGCTTGATTCTGCAGGATCTTGCCGAAAAGGCGCGCACTGTCACCAGCCGCGGCGAATTGGCGGCACTTTTGAAGCATCACCTGGACAAAGCGCTGCATCCGAAAAACTTTGTCTGCTATTTTGCCGCGGGCGACTCGAAGCTGGTTGCGGAGTGCGGGAATGTTCCGCCTGGGGCGGAGACACTCTCCACCGGCTTGATGACTCTTGCCTTGCTCACTTTGCGCGGGAAATCCTGGGACGTGCCGCTTCCTGGCGAGGATGAGGCGGACGACCTTCGCGTCCTCGCCCCGCTTGCGCCCGAATGCCTGGTGCCGATTCTGGATCATGCCGGCCAGCTTTCGGGTTTGCTGGTGCTTGGGCAGCGCCTTTCCGAGGAGCCGTATTCCAGTGAAGACAAGCGTCTGCTGGATTCGGTGGCCAGCCAAGCGGGCATCGCGATTGAAAATTTCGGGCTCGCGGAAAAAATGGCAGAGCGGATGGAAGTGGACCGCCGCGTGGCCCGCGACATGGAGATTGCACGCGAAGTGCAATCGCGGCTATTTCCTCAATTTCTCCCGCCACTGCAGACGCTGCAATATACGGGGACGTGCATCCAGGCTCGCGTTGTCGGCGGCGATTACTATGACTTTCTGGACCTGGGCACGGGGCGGCTTGGGATTGTGCTTGCGGACATATCCGGCAAGGGCATTGCCGCGGCGCTGCTGATGGCGAATCTCCAGGCGAATCTTCGCAGCCGGTACATGGTTGCGCTCGAGGATCCTCACCAGTTGTTGCAGTCCGTGAATCGTTTGTTTTTTGAGAATACGCCGGAGGACAGCTACGCGACGCTGTTCTACGCCGATTACGATGATGCGAATCACTGCTTGCGCTATGCGAATTGCGGACACAACCCTCCGCTGCTGCTGCGGGCGAATGGAGAAATCGAGAGGCTGGGTGCGACAGCGACGGTGTTGGGGCTCTTTTCGAACTGGAATTGCGAGGTCAAGAAAGTTTCGCTTGGCCACGGAGATGTGCTGGTGATTTACACCGATGGAGTTACGGAAGCGCCGAACGAGGCTGGCGAGGAGTTCGGCGAATCACGCCTGATGAAGATTGTGCGCGCGCACCCACGACTCCCGGTCAAAGAGCTTCTCTCCATGATCCTCGATGAAGTGCAACGGTTCAGCGGCGCGAGTCAGGCGGATGATCTGACGCTGGTGATTGCGCGGGCCCAATGAGATACGGGGAAGCGGGGCGTTTTGAGTGCGGGAGCGGAGCTCCCGCTTTTACGGTCTAAGCGCTTTCTAGCAAGCTAATTTGTGGAAAGGACTTCGCGCTTCAAAAGCGGCAGCGTTGCTGCCGCACTCCAAATTACTTCGCGGGTGGTTCTTCTTTGAGGAACTTGTCGAGGCGCAGGAACTTGCGTCCGAGTGCGCCGCTATAGGCCGACCACTCCGGCTCGCCGGAATCAATCGCGAGAGCGGCGCGAACGGCGCCCATCTTCGAGTCCAGGTCATCCATATAGTGAAACGCCAGGGCTTCGCGAATCATCGGCAGCTTGGGCGAGCCGAATTCGTATTCGCCGTGGTGGCTGATCAGAATGTGCTGCACTACCGTTTTAAGCTTTTCTGGGAAACCTTCGATAGCGTCCATCTCCTTGGAGACGGATTCGAGTTCCATGGTGATGTGGCCAAGCAGTTGGCCTTCGGCGGTGTAGCTGACCGCGCGCTCGTAACACAACTCATCCAGCTTGCCGATATCGTGGAGCAGCGCAGCAGTCAAAAGCAAATCCACATCGAGTTCGGAATAGTGAGCGGCAATCTGTTTCGCCAGGCCGCATAATCCGACCACGTGCTCGATCAGCCCGCCGATATAGGCGTGATGCATCACCTTCGCGGCCGGGGCGCGCTTGAAACGCGCGACGTTGTTCGGGTCGGTCAGGATTTTTGAGGTCAGCTTCTTCAACCACGGATTCTTTATCTCTTCGACGAATCCCAGGACCTGCTCGTAGAGTTTTTCCACGTCGTATGGCGTGCGCGGCAGAAAGTCGCCCAGATCGATCTCCTCGGGTTTCGCGACGCGGAATTGCTGCAAGGTGAGTTGCGGCTTGTTGCGGTAAAGCTCCACGCGGCCTTGCACTTTAATGAAATCGTCGCGGCTCACTTCCCTGGCCAGCGCGTCAAACTGGTCCCACATGCGCGCTTCCACCGTGCCGGTGCGGTCGCCAAGCTCCATGCGCAGATAGGGCTTGCCTCCGGCGGTGTTGCGAACTTCTTTTTCGTGAACGAGGAAAAATCCGGTGATGGATGGGTCTGGCTCGAGGTCCTTAACAAACAGTTTTTTCACTCTGCTTACCCGTTTCTTTTTCCGAACAGCAGATACTTCTTGTGCGCCTTCTTTGCTTTTGACGCTTCGGGCGTTGCGCTGACTTCTTCAATCTCGGAATTGCCGCCGCCGGCCATGTCCTGGAAGCCGGGCTTGACCACCACGTAGCTCTGCTCGCGCAGGGTCTTCAGGTATTCGCGCAGGGCAGGCTCCATCCGCTCGCTGTAGAGGTGGTCCATGATTTCATTTTCCACTTTCTCGAACGGCTGCTCGCCCTCTTCGTAGCGCTCCAGCACTTGCAGAATCAGGTAGCCCTGCTTGGTCTCGATCACGTCGGTGAGCTGATTCTTCTTCATCGCGAAGACCTGGTCTTCGAGCTGCTTGGAGAGTTCGCCGCGCTTGTAGACGCCGAGGTAGCCGCCCTGCTGCGCGGTGCTGCCTTCGGAAAAGCGTTTCGCCAGCGTCGCGAAATCCTCGCCGTCCTTGATACGCCGCAGCATGTCGTCTGCCTTTTTCTTCAGGTCGGGGAGTTCAGAGTCTGTCTTTCCGGTCGTACTGATCTCGATCGCCCGCAGCGCCACTTGCTCTGGCTTCACGAAATCCTTTTTGTGCGCTTCGTAATACTTCATTGCATCGTCGCGGCCGATAGTGATGTGCGAGCCAACCTCGCGGCGGATGACTTCCTGCGTGAGCAGCTTGTTGCGGATGTTGTTCTTGAAGTCGTCCCAGTTCAGGCCTTCCTTGGTGACCGCGCTTTCCAGCTTTTCCATGCTTTCCAGTTTGTTCTGGATGCGAACCTGATCGAGTTGCTTGACCACGTCGCCTTCCACGTTGACGCCCATGTCCTTGCCGCGTTGCGCCAGCAGCGACTGGTCGATCAAATCCCGCAAGGCAAACTTCTGGCGGTCTTCCACGGCGACTTGCAGTTGCTCCGGGGTACACCGGCCGCTGCATTCCTGCTGGGCTTCCTCAACCGCAATCGAGCGGGCCTTTTCGAGTTCGGAGCTGGTGATAATTTCGTTGTTCACGCGCGCGATAATCTCTTCGACCACTTTGCCTTCGCCCATCAAGGCTGGCTTCGTGGGCTTGGCTGATTTCGCCGGAGGTGTGGCGGGCTTCTTCGGCTGCTCCGGCTCTGGCGCGGCCATCTGCGGCGCCTCCAGCGACGGCTGTTTCTGCGCCGGCGGCGGATTGTCCGGCGGCGGAGGGTTGGCCGGCGGGTTCTGCGCCAGGAGCGGCAGGGCAAACAGCAATCCGGCAAGCAAAACGGTCTTCTTCATTATTTTCACCATTGAATGAGTTTAGCCTTCTCCGCGCAAACCGAGCAATACGTTTCTCAGCGCTCCGGGGACCGATTCCCCGCGCTGGAGTTCCATCCAGAGGACGCCGCTGGGGTCGAGCTTGATGCCCTTCCTTGAGCGCACGACTTTGACGACTGCTGCGGGGTCCAATTGCGTTTCCGGGTGGAACCTGAGCGCGACGCGGGTTCCCTGGCGTTCCACCGACGCGATGCGCAACTTCTCGCTGATGGATTTGAGCATGGCGAACTCCAAAAGGTTTTCTACGGATTTGGGCATGGCGCCAAAGCGGTCTTCCAGTTCCTTGCGAACGTCCTGTTTCTCCTCTTCGGTGGCGATGGAAGAGACGCGCTTGTAGGTGCGAAGGCGGAGGTTTTCGCTGGGGATGTATTCCTGCGGAATGCGGACATCCATACCGAGGCTGAGGGTAGTGCGTAGTTCCGGCATGGACTCTTCGCCTTTGAGCTTGGCGACCGCGCCTTCGAGCATCTGGACGTAGAGATCGAAGCCGATGGATTCGATGTGGCCGTGCTGCTGGCGGCCAAGCAAGTTGCCGGCGCCGCGGAGTTCCAGGTCCAGAGCTGCGATACGGAAGCCGGCGCCCAATTCGCTGAACTCTTTCATTGCGGCGAGGCGTTTGCGCGCGATGTCGGAGAGGATTTTCTCCGTTGGAACGAGGAGGTAGGCGTAGGCGCGGTGATGCGAGCGGCCGACGCGGCCGCGCAACTGGTAGAGCTCGGCAAGGCCGAGGCGGTCGGCGCGATTGATGAGGATAGTGTTCGCGCGGGGAATGTCCAAGCCGTTTTCGACAATCGTGGTGGCTACGAGGACGTCGGCTTCGTCGCGGATGAATTTCAGCATTACGGCTTCCAGCTCTTTTTCACCCATCTGGCCGTGACCAACTACGACGCGGGCCTTCGGGACGAGTTTCGTCACCAGCGAGGCGAGCGAATGAATGGATTCGACGCGGTTGTGGATGAAATAGACCTGGCCGTCGCGGGCCATTTCGTTTTCGATTGCGCGGCGGACTAATTCTTCGCTGAAAGGCGCCACCGAGGTCTGAATCGCCAGGCGGTCGCGCGGGGGAGTTTCGATCAGCGACATATCGCGGAGGCCGACCAGCGACATGTGGAGGGTGCGCGGAATTGGCGTGGCCGAAAGGGCCAGCGCGTGGACGTTCTTGCGCATTTCTTTCAGGCGCTCTTTGTGCGCTACTCCGAAGCGCTGTTCTTCGTCCACGATCAGCAAGCCGAGGTCCTGAAACTTTATGTCCTTGGAAAGCAGGCGATGTGTACCGATCACAATGTCCACTTTTCCGGCTTCGAGGTCGGCGAGGATCACTTTTTGTTCGGCGGCTGTGCGGAAGCGGCTGAGCATTTCGACCCGCGTGGGAAAGGCGGCAAACCGTTTCTTGAAGGTTTCAAAATGCTGGAAGGCGAGAACTGTCGTGGGCGTAAGAACGGCGATCTGTTTGCTGTCGGCAACCGCCTTGAAGGCGGCGCGCATCGCCACTTCGGTTTTGCCGTAGCCGACGTCGCCGCAGAGCAGGCGGTCCATCGGCGTGGACTTTTCGAGATCTTTTTTGATGTCGGCGATGGCGGTGCGCTGGTCGGCGGTCTCTTCAAACTCGAAGGCGTCCTCGAATTCGCGCTGCCAGGCGCCGTCGGCGGAAAACGCGAAGCCTTCCGCTGTCTTGCGCTCGGCGTAGAGCGCGAGCAACTGGTCGGCCATGTCCTCAAGCGATTTCCTGACGCGAGTTTTGCGCGTTGCCCAGGCCGTGCCGCCCAGCTTGTCCAAAGTGGGTTCCGAACCTTCGACTACACGGTAGCTTTGGACGAGGTCCATGCGTTCCAGAGGGACGTAGAGCCGCGCGTCGTCCGCATAGCGCAGCAGCATGAATTCGCCGCGGCGGCCCTCGGATTCGATCAGACGCAAGCCCTCGAACTGGCCGATGCCGTGATCCACGTGGACCACGTAATCGCCGGGCTTCAGCTCCGCGAAATCCGCGAAGAATCCGCTGGTGCGAATCTTGCGGCTCGGCCGTTCAACCGATGGCGTGACGTCGAAGAGGTCGGCGTTGCCATAGATGGTGACCTTCGCTTCGGGAAACGAAACGCCCTGCGCAAATGGGGCACGCACCAAAACGAGGGCCGCGCTTTCCGTGGCGCTTTCGGCGGTGAAACCCGCGGCGGCTTCTTCCGTTTCGCCGAGCACATAGGGAACTTCGTATTCGCGGCAGATATCGGCGTAGCGCTCGAGTTCGCCGAGGCTCGCCGCGGTCAGATAGACCGTGCCACCGGAGGCGAGCTGGGACTTCACGTCGCCGACGCAGGCCGCCACATCGCCGTGAAAACGCGTGCTTGGCCGCGAGCTTAGCTCGAAGCGCTGGCCGCCGTTCTGCGCGAGGTTCAATTGTTCGAGTTCCACACGCGAGGTTTTCACCAGCGCGCGTTCCCACTCGGCTTCGCTCCAGAAGTAGTGCGTGACTTCGGGTGAATTCGCGTGGCCGTGGCGTTCGTAATTTTCTGTTGCAGCTTCCTGCAATTTTTTCCCAGCTTCGCGGAGCGCCAGTGGCTCATCGAGAAAAACAATTGGTTTCAGGGAGCTTTCCGCCAGTTCAAAGAGGGCGCTGCCGCCTGCTTCCGAGGTGCCGCCCATCCAGCGTCCCGGCTCCCACTCTTCGGCTTCCTGGCTGCCGGGGGCGGGGACGCTCCATTCCGTGAGCGGCAGGATGGTGGTTTTGTTCACCGGCGCGACCGAGCGTTGTGTACGTGGATCGAATTCGCGCACCGATTCGACCGTGTCACCGAGGAGTTCGATGCGAACGGGCCGCAGGGCTTCAGGAGAAAAAACGTCAATGATGCCGCCGCGAACGGCAAACTGGCCGGGGAGGTCCACCATTTCCGTGCGAGCGTAGCCGATGCTGCCGAGGTGTTTGATGAGGGCGTCGTGGGAAACTTCGGAATCCTTGGCGAGGATTTGCGACAGCGTCAAATAGACGTAGGGATCCTGATAGCGCCACAGCGCGGCGGCCATCGGTGCAATCACCAGAGAAACTTCGCCATTCGCCAAGCGATAGAGGGTGGCGGCGCGGCGTTCCAGAATGTCAGCGTGTGGCGCTTGCGAGTCCCAGGGCAAGTTGTCGAACGCAGGCAGGACCGCCACTCCTCCTGTTACGCCGGGAAAAATCTGGGCAAAGAAGCGGACGCTTTCGGCGAGATCCTCGGCGCGGCGATTGCTTTCGGTGAGGAAGAAGGCGGGACGCCGCAATTCGTGGGTGAAGTAGGCTGCACAGAGGGCTTTGGCGACGTCTTGCAGCCCGGAAAGGCCAACCAAGCCGGCGCCCGCGCGTAGTTCTCCCAACGCGCCATCCAAGGAGGGGTGGCGCAGTAGCCGATCCAATCGTTCTCGAACCGCGGGCAGTATCATGCTTCTTGCAAAACTTTTTTTGGCCTTCGCGCCGGTGGTTGCCGGTGCATGGGCTCGCCTTTTTTCTGGGCGACCTGAAGGTCGCCGCTACGTGGCGCGTATCTTTCGCAGAATTTCCGTGGTCGAATACCCTTCGACGACATCGATCAAAACTACTTCTCCCCCCGCGGCTTCCACTTCTTCGCGCCCCACGATCTGGTTCCCCGGCCAGTCGCCACCTTTCACAAGAATATCGGGGAGGAGAGCGGCCACAGTTTTTTGCGGCGTCAATTCATCGAAGACGAGCACCGCATCCACGCATTCGAGGTTCGCCAAAATCTCCGCGCGCTCTTGTTCGGGAATCACCGGGCGGCCGGCGCCTTTCAACGTGCGGACGCTCTCGTCGCTATTCAGGCCAACGACCAACGCGTCTCCCATCGAGCGGGCCGCTTCCAGCAGTTTGATGTGGCCGGGATGCAGCAGGTCGTAGCAGCCGTTTGTGAAAACCACGCGCTTGCCGTTGCGTTTCCCCGGGCCAAACTGCAGAATGAGTTCTTCGAGAGTTAAAACTGCGGGGTGCAAAGAGTCTCCATGCTCGCTTGTGACGGCGTCTACGCCAATCCGTGTGAAAGTCAATTCTATCATGCCGCTTGTGAATGCCGCTGGCGCGGCGAGCTGCGCGCATGAGCCGCAAACCGATCTGGCAAGCGCTGGCCGGGATCGCCCTTTTGGTTGTGGGTGTGCTGTGGACCTACGCGGGAGCGCGGGGATACGAGGAAAAGCGCGTGAACGCGGTTGCCGGCGCCTGCCGCGTGGACATGACCATCATTCAAAAACGCGACGCGCAGGCGCAGGCGAATCCGGGAGCGGTGGTGCTGTTTCACGGATTGGCCGCGAACAAGTACATCATGAGGTATCTGGCGCGCGGTTTTGCTGAGCTGGGGGTTACGGTTTACGTCCCGGACCTTCCCGGGCACGGGCGCACGCCCGGTCCATTCACTGCAGCGAACGCAGAGGATTGTGCACGCTCATTGCTGCGAGGATTGTCGGCGCGCGGACTGATCGTTCCGGGTCGCACCATACTTGCCGGACACTCGATGGGAGGGGCCATCGCGCTGCGCCTTGCGCAGGAGTTTCGCCCCGCGGGAGTGATCGCGCTATCGCCCGCGCCGATGAAGGCGGCGCACGGCGTGTCCCCGGAAAAATTGTTGTTTCAAAATCCACCACAGATCTTGCCGAACACCCTGATCACCGCCGGCAAATTTGAGCCGCAGGGATTGGCTGCAAACGCGGCGGATCTGGTGGCTGGCAACACCGACCCGACCATTCAGTTTCATTTGCTGGCTGGGCAAACGCACGTGAGCGCGTTGTTTTCTCCCGGCGCGGCGCGGATGTTGCAAGCGTGGGCTGCACGGGCGCTGAACCTGTCGAATCCTGGGCAGGTTCCCAGCTTGCTGTATTTGGGCGGAGGGCTGCTTGGATTTCTGGGCATTCTGCTTCTCTCGGGGCCGTTTCTGCGAGAGCTGGCGCCGCTCGCTCCCGAAGAAGCGCCGGCCGATTCACAAGCGGGCGGAACGGTTCGATTCATGGGCGAAATCGTGCTCGTTTCACTTGCGGTGGTCTTCTTGCTTGGACACCTCGTTCCTCCGCGCGTTCTCGGGTTGTTTGAAGGCGATTATCTAGCCAGCTACTTTCTGCTGGCCGGCGCAATCCTTTTGTTGCTGCACCCCAGACTGGCTCGGAAGAAATTGGCTGTGAAGCCCGGCGTTCTGTTGAGCGCGGCCGTTGGGGCCTTGATATTGCATCTGCTGGTGACTGGAT
>Ga0137415_10001364_pt1 | contig 24040 bp, 20 predicted proteins | sample CZODoug3_1_1_16f_FD_183082 | JGI IMG/M metagenome (GOLD analysis project Ga0137415, IMG submission 183082) | Vadose zone soil fungal communities from Angelo Coast Range Reserve, California, USA - CZODoug3_1_1_16fungal (Hybrid Assembly) | ecosystem: Environmental > Terrestrial > Soil > Vadose...
GCCTGCCTGCACGCCATCGACTACCTGCAGAAGTTCGGCTACAGCGACATCCAGGCCTACATGATCCTGGGCGCCGCACCGATCGAGGGCCGGCTCTCCGGAGTGGTGGACATTCCGAACTCGTGCTCGACCGTCTACCTCCCGACCGAGATCTTCGACTTCAACGTGCGTCCCAGCAAGGAAGGCCCCCATCAGGTCGACCCCGGGATGGGTGTCCCGAAGTCAGCCGCGTAGTCCCGAACCAGCCTGATCGGGCTCGCTCGATCCGACGCCGGTGCCCGATCCCGGGCACCGGACAGGCCAACATCACCGGCGGAGCGGGGGCCGGGCCTGACTACAGGTCCTGCCCTCGCCTCGCGGCCGGGCGCCAAGCACGTGACCAGAAGGAAGGTCCGAACCGATGGGATCCGTGGGATTGCTGTTCGTCGGAGCCGTACTGTTCATCAACGGAGCCATGCTGCTGGGCTGGGTCGACGCGAAATCCGCCGCGCCGATCAACTTCTTTGTCGGCGCCCTGCAGATCATCACGCCCACCTACCTGATCTTCACCGCGAACGGCAACACCGACACCATCCTGGCCGCGGCGGGGCTGTACCTCTTCTCGTTCACCTACCTCTACGTGGGGCTCAACCTGACTTTCAACCTGGACGGCACCGGGCTGGGCTACTTCTGCCTGTTCGTCGTGCTCTCCGCGCTGGTCTACTCCGGGTTGAACTTCTGGCACTTCAAGGACCCAGGCTTCGGCGTCATCTGGTTGCACTGGGCGTTCCTGTGGCTGCTGTTCTTCCTCGTGCTCGGCCTGAAGATGGAGAGCTTGAGCCGCTACACCGGGGCGGTCTGTGCCATCCAGGGCTGGGTCACCGGGTGGGTTCCCGCGTTCCTGCTGCTCACCGGTCGCTACAGCGACTACGCCAACCAGGTGGCGATCACCCTCGCGGTCTTCGGCCTGGTCGTCTACGGGGCGCTCTACGCCCGGATGCGGCACGGGCAGGCGCCCGTGGCACCGGCCGCACCGAGCGGCCACCACGTCACGACCTGACCGCGGTTCCTAGTCCGGGTTGGGCTGGGACTCGGCAGGCGGGTTGGTGGCCGCGTGCTGCTCGGCGAACCGTTGGGTCCGCCGTTTGATCACCAGCCCGATGGCGAGGCCCGCCACCAGCGCGAGGCCCAGCCCGATCCAGGACGATCGGGTCAGCCACCGCTCGGCGACGATGCCGAGTTGGTAGACGACGAACGTGGTGCCGCAGGCCCAGACGATGCCGCCGGAGGCGTTGGCGGCCAGGAACCGGCGGTAGGGCATCCGCAGGGCGCCGGCCAGCGGCCCGGCGAAGATCCGCAGCAGCGCGATGAACCGGCCGAGGAACACGGCCCAGGCCCCGTACTTGGTGAACATGTGCTCGGCGAATGCGACGTGCGACGGACCGAAGTGCTTCGGGAACCTCCGGCCGAGCCGGGCGAACAGCGGCATGCCCCAGCGTCGGCCGATCAGGTAGCCGATCGTGTCCCCGCCGATCGCGCCAACGCTGGCCGCGACCGCGATCCACACCGGCGAGACCGCGAGCTCGTGGCGGGAGGACAGCAGCGCCGCCGACACCAGCGTGATCTCGCCGGGCAGGGGCACGCCGAGGCTTTCCAGGCCGATCACGAGGCCCACGATCAGATAGACCGCGAGCGGCGGGATCGACATCAGCAGGTGGTCAACCAAGTCGTCGCACGTCCCTCAGCGTCGATGAGCGCGGTCACGCCGCGAGCGACACTAGGCCCGTGCGGCGATCATCGCCGCGCCATTAAACCGTAGACCTCCAGCGGAGGGGTTCGAGACCCGTGGCGCCGAGGTGTTCCAGCAGGGCGGCGAGCCTGCCGTCGAGCTCCCGGGCGACCGCGTCGATCTCCGGGTTGCCGTAGCCGGCGAACACGGTGCTCGGCCGGTCGACGGCCAGCACGGTCGGCCCGTCCGCCGGGGCCCACAGAAAGCTGCGCAGCGGCGCGTGCAGCAGCACGCCGGGGTCGTGGCGGAACATCCGCTCGACGATGGTGTGGTTGCCCACCAGGTACTGGGTGCCCCGGACGGTGTGCCCGGCGAGCCCCATCGCGTCGTCGACCTCGATCCGGAAGTAGCAGACGAGCCCGAACGGGGCGATCGAGTCGAACCACGCGACCATGTCCGCCCAGGAGCCGCTGTGCGCCGGCATCTCGTCGCGGGGCAGCACGGGGACGGCGTCGTCGTAGCGTCGCCGGAAGGCCTCGTAACCCTCGTCGAGGGTGATCGTCAGCCGGCTGACCTCGTGGGTCGTGGTGACCGTCCCGGGGGATGGGGCGTTCACAGGTGGCCGCCCCGCCGGCCGCGTCACCGTCGCGGAGTTACGACTTGTCGTGGCTAATGGGCACGACAAGTCGCACTAGTCGTGCCTATTACCAACGACAAGTGGCGGGGAGCGGGCGACCGCTCAGCCGCACCGTGGCGCCTCGCGCCCCGTGGCCGGTCCGCCGGCGGTTCGTGACAGAGTGGCCCGGTGCCGTTGGTTTCGGTCCTGACGCCGACCCAGGCCCACAATGCGGACCACATCGGGGCGTTGTGGCGTTCCCTGGACGGCCAGGTGCTTCCGCCGGGCTGGGATTGGGAGTGGCTGGTCCAGGAGGACGGACCGCGGCCGACCGTGCGGGACCTGCTGCCCGACGATCCCCGGATCCGCTACGACGCGCTCGGGGTGCAGCTCGGTGGCGCATCGACCCGCAATGTGGCGCTGGCCAGGGCGGTCGGTGACCTCGTGGCGGGCATGGATCACGACGACTGGTACGAGCCGGGGGGCCTGGCCGCGCTGGTTCGGCCGCTGGCCGAGGATCCGGCGATCGCGTGGTCGTGCGGCCAGATCCGCTGGCAGAACCCGGACGGCACCGGCTGGGTGAAGCCCGACGTGTTCCCGCCCGGCCGCGTCGAACCCGCCTTGATCGCCGACACGTTCGTGCGGACCGACGACTTTCCGTTCCCCGCCGCTATCACCACCTACCGGCGCACGCACCTCGTCGCGCACGGCGGCTGGCCAGCCGTGGCCAGGTCCACCGATGCGGTGCTGCTCGCCGCGTTCTCCACCCGCTGGCCCGGGGCCTGGGTGGACCGGGTCGTCGCCACGTACCGCCGCTGGCCAGCCCAGCACACCGTGCAGCCCGCCGACATCGCCATCCGCGACCTACCCCACGTCCGCGGTGTGATCGCCCATCGGCTCGCCGCGGAACGGGCACTGGCCGGCGGTAACTGACCGCGATGAGGCACAGTCATCACGTGTCCGAATCCGAGCGCGTCGTGCTGGTCGTCGACGGCAACTCGCTCGTGCACCGCGCGTTCCACTCACAGGCCCGCACCGGGTTCCGCTCCGGGGACGGTCGGCCGAGGTGGGCCGTGCGTGGGCTGCTGTCGCAGCTGGTGGCCGCCGTGGACCGGGTCGGCCCGGACGCGGTGGTGGTCGGTTTCGACGACCCGGCGGCCAGCCTGCGCCGGGCGCGCTGGCCGAGCTACAAGGCCCACCGCGGCGAGAAGCTGCCGGCGCTCGTCGAGCAGCTGGCCACCGCGGCGGACGTGGTCCGCGAGCTGGGCGTGTGCGTCGTGGAGCCACCGGGTCTGGAGGCCGACGACGTGCTGGCCTCGGTGGCCCGGCAGGCACCGCGCGCCGGCGCGTGCACGGTCGTGATGACCTCCGACCGGGACGCGTTCGGGCTGATCAACGCGCACACCCGGGTGCTGCGCGTGATCAACGGCGGGGTGGAGGCCTCGCCGATGCTCACGCCGGAGCGGCTGGTACTGCTGCTCGGCGTGCGTCCTGAGCAGTACCCCGACTTCGCCGCGCTGCGCGGGGACCCGTCGGACAACCTGCCGGGGGTGCGCGGGTTCGGGCCGAGGACCGCCGCCCGGCTGCTCGTCGCGCTGGGCAGCGCCGAGGCCGCGTTCGCCGACCTGGACGCCGGCGGCGGCCGCGTCGCCGAGGCGGTGGGCCGGGCGGCGGCCGCCCGGCTGGCCGACCCGGCGGCGCGGCGGGCGTGGGAGCTCAACCGGGCGGTGATGGCGATGCACTGCGACGTCCCGGTCGACCTCGACGCCGGCCGGCTCCCGTTGCCCTCCACCGTGGTGCGGGAGGCCTTCCTCGCCCACCAGCTGCACTGGACGACCGCCGCCGCACTGCGGGTGCTCGCGCACGACGAGTCGGCGGCGCCTCGGCCACCGAGCACTCCGCTGGAGGTCGGCTGGGCGCCGGCCCGCCGGTCTCGGCGCTACGGGCGCCTGCCGGCCAAGCCCGTCTCGAACCAGCTCACCCTCTTCTGACCTGGTGTCCTGACGCAGGGCACTAGCCGGGGGCCGTGCTGGGCAGGATGGCGTCCAGGGTCTGTGCCCAGTGGTGGAGTACTCGGCCACGGCGGGCGCTGTCGTCGGTGAGCAGGTCGGCGAGCCCCAGCCCCCTGGCGAGGTCGAGGGTGGCCTGCACGGTCTCGCGCACGCCCGGCACGGTCTCGTCCACCCCGAGCAGCTCGACGGCCACGTCGTGGGCGACCCGGCCCACCCGCCGTTCCAGGGGAACGATCACCTCGTGCAGCTTGTCGTCGGCGGCGGCCGCCACCCACAGGTGCAGCGAGGCGCGGAACAGGACGCCGGTATAGAGCTTCGTGAGCAGGCCCAGCACCGCCTCGGTGCTTCGCGGCGTGGGCGGGAGCGTCGTCGCTACGGCCCGCAGGTCCGCCACCTGCGCCTCGATGATGTGGGTGAGGGCGACGGTGATGAGCTCCTCGTGCGTGCGGAAGTGGTGCTGGGCCGCCCCGCGCGACACTCCGGCGCGCTCGGCAACCACCGTCACCGTGGTGGCCGCGAAGCCGAGCTCGGCCAGGCACTCGACGGCCGTGTCGAGCAGGCGCTGCCGGGTAGCCCGGCTGCGGTCCTGCCTCGGCTCCCGCGCGTGGTACTCCCGGGTCGAGGTCACCGGTCGAACTCGCGCAGCTGGGTGGCGGTCACGACTGCTCCTGTCCGGCTTCCTCGACGATCGCCAGCACCGCACCGACGTCGACCTGGCGGCCAGGCTCGACCCGCAGGTCGCTGACCACACCCGCGGCCGGCGCAGTGATCTTGTGTTCCATCTTCATGGCCTCCAGCCACAGCAGCGGCTGGCCCGCCTGCACCGTGTCGCCGACGGCAACCGCTACCCGCAGGACCGTGCCGGGCATCGGCGCGATCAGGGATCCGGGTGCGGCCTGGGACTCGGCGGCGGGGAAGCGCGGCACCGGGCGCAGCGTCACGGGCCCCAGCGGGGAGTCGACGTGCACCACGGAGCCGAGCGGCGACTCGTAGCTGGCCACGGCGAACGCCCGCCGGATACCGGCGGACTCCAGCACGACCTCGCCCGGGCTGCTGGACAGCAGCCGGACGTCGTCGTGGTCATCGGTGACGAGCGTGCCAGAGCGGGTGAGCCGGTAGGAGACGGTGAGGTCGCCCTCGAACTCGCGCCGGTGCGGCGAGGACACGACATTGCGCCAGCCGCTGGGCAACCCGCCCTGCACCCGGGCCGCTGCCCGGTTCGCCGCGGCGTCGGCGAGTGTGGCCGCCAGAGCCGAGAGCCGCACGGTCGGCTCGTCGGCGAGCGGCGCCGCGAGCGTGTCGAGGCCGTGGCGGTCGAAGAACGCCGTGTCGGTGTCGCCGGCCAGGAACGCCGGGTGCCGCAGCACCCTGACCAGCAGGTCCCGGTTGGTGACGAGCCCGTGGATCCGGGTCCCGGCCAGCGCGGCGGCGAGCCGGCGGGCCGCCTCGGTGCGGGTCGGGGCGAACGCGATCACCTTGGCGAGCATCGGGTCGTAGTGCACGCCCACCAGCGAGCCGGACTCGAACCCGGCGTCCAGCCGCAGCCCGCCACCGGTCGGGATCCGGAACGTGGCGTCCACCCCGGGCACCTCGAACGCGTGCAGCGTGCCGCTCTGCGGCTGCCACCCGGCGGCCGGGTCCTCGGCGTAGAGCCGTACCTCGATCGCGTGGCCGACCAGCGGCGGGGGAGTCGGGCCGGGCAGCGGAGTGCCCTCGGCGATCTCCAGCTGCAGCCGCACCAGGTCCAGCCCGGTGATGCACTCCGTGACGGGGTGTTCCACCTGCAGGCGGGTGTTCATCTCCAGGAAGAAGAACCGGCCGCGTTCGTCGGCGAGGAACTCCACGGTGCCCGCGCCGACATAGCCGACGGCCTGCGCCGCTTTGACCGCCGCGTCGCACAGCCGCGCGCGCATCTCGTCGTCCACCAGCGGGGACGGTGCCTCCTCCACCACCTTCTGGTGGCGGCGCTGGATGGAGCACTCCCGCTCGCCGAGCGCCCACACGGTGCCGTGGGCGTCGGCCATGACCTGTACCTCGATGTGCCGCCCGGCCTCCAGGTACGGCTCGCAGAACACCGTGGAGTCGCCGAACGCGCTGCCCGCCTCACTTTGGGCGGCCTCGATCTCGGCGGGCAGATCGGCCAGCTTCCGCACGATGCGCATACCGCGCCCGCCGCCACCGGCGGATGCCTTGATCAGCACCGGCAGGTCGGCATCGGTGACGGCGCCGGGTTCAAGATCGGTCAGGATCGGCACGCCCGCGTCGGCCATCAGCTTCTTCGAGGCGATCTTGGAGCCCATCGCGTCGATGGCGTCGGGCGGCGGGCCCACCCAGGTGAGCCCGGCGTCGATCACGGCGCGCGCGAACGCGGCGTTCTCCGAGAGGAAGCCGTAGCCGGGGTGCACGGCGTCCGCGCCGGCGTCGGCGGCGGCCTTGATGATCAGCTCGGCGCGCAGGTAGGTGTCGGCGGGGGAGTTGCCGGGCAGCCGGACGGCGGCGTCGGCCTCCCGGGTGTGCGGCGCATCGGCGTCGGCGTCGGAGAAGACGGCGACCGTGCCGAGGCCGGCGTCGCGGCAGGTGCGGAACACGCGGCGGGCGATCTCGCCCCGGTTGGCGACGAGCACTCTGTTCAGCTGCGTCATCTCTGCACTCACATCCGGAAGACGCCGAAGCCGGCGGCACCGGCGACGGGGGCGTTGTGGATCGCGGACAGGCACAGGCCGAGCACCGTGCGGGTGTCGCGGGGGTCGATGATCCCGTCGTCGTAGATCCGGCCGGACAGGAACGTGGCCAGCGACTCGGCCTCGATCTGGTTCTCCACGGCGGCGCGCATCGCGGCGTCGGCTTCCTCGTCGTAGGGCCGGCCCGCCGCTTCGGCAGCTGCCCGGGCCACGATCGAGAGCACGCCGGCGAGCTGCTGCGGCCCCATCACCGCGGATTTCGCGCTGGGCCACGCGAACAGGAACCGGGGCTCGTACGCTCGGCCGCACATGCCGTAGTGCCCGGCGCCGTACGAGGCGCCCATGATGATCGAGATGTGCGGCACCGTGCTGTTGGACACCGCGTTGATCATCTTCGCGCCGTCCTTGATGATGCCGTCCTGCTCGTACTCCTTGCCGACCATGTAGCCGGTGGTGTTGTGCAGGAACAGCAGCGGCGTGTCCGTCTGGTTGGCCAGCTGGATGAACTGCGCCGCCTTCTCCGACTCCGCCCCGAACAACACGCCTCGGGCGTTGGCGAGGATGCCGACGGGGTAGCCGTGCACCCTGGCCCAGCCGGTGACGAGGCTGGACCCGTAGAGCGATTTGAACTCGTCGAACTCCGAGCCGTCGACGACCCGGGCGATGACCTCGCGGGGATCGAAGGGGATCTTCAGGTCGGTGGGCACGATCCCGACCAGATCCTCGGGATCGTGCAGCGGCTCGCGGACCTCGGCTGCCGGGGCCGGACCCTTCTTGGCCCAGTTGAGCCGCGCGACGATGCGCCGGCCGAGCCGGATCGCATCGGGCTCGTCGAGTGCGAAGTAGTCGGCCAGCCCGGATGTGCGGGCGTGCATCTCGGCGCCGCCGAGTGACTCGTCGTCGGAATCCTCGCCGGTGGCCATCTTGACCAGCGGCGGTCCGCCCAGGAAGACCTTGGACCGCTCCTTGATCATGACGACGTAGTCGGACATGCCGGGGACGTAGGCGCCCCCGGCGGTGGAGTTGCCGAACACCAGCGCAATGGTGGGGATGCCCGCCGCGGACAGCTGGGTGATGTCCCGGAACATCCGCCCGCCCGGAATGAAGATCTCCTTCTGGGTCGGCAGGTCGGCGCCACCGGACTCCACCAGCTGGACCAGGGGCAGCCGGTTCTCCTTCGCGATCTCCATCGCGCGGAGACACTTCTTGGACGTCCACGGGTTGGACGTGCCGCCCTTCACCGTCGGATCGTTGGCGATGAGCACGCATTCGACGCCCTCGATGACACCGATCCCGGTGACGATGCTGCCGCCGATCTGGAACTGGGTGCCCCACGCGGCGAGCGGTGACAGCTCCAGGAACGGCGCGTCCCGGTCGACCAGCAGCTCGATGCGCTCGCGCGCCAACAGCTTGCCGCGCTTGTGGTGGCGGGAGACGTATTTCTCGCCGCCGCCGGCCACCGCTTTCGCCTGCTCGGCGTCCAGCTCGGTGATCTTCTCGAGCATCGCGTCGCGATAGGTCGCGAACTCCGGAGCGGCCGGGTCCAATGTGGATCTCAGGGCGGTCACAGCAGTTCCTCCGGGATGTCGACGTGCCGGGAGCGCAACCACTCGCCGACGGCCTTGGCCTGCGGGTCGAACCGGGTACTGGACGCCACTCCCTCGCCCAGCAGACCCTCGACGACGAAGTTGAGCGAGCGCAGTTCGGGCAGCACGTGCCTGCTCACGGGCAGGTCGGCCGATTCGGGGAGCAGGCGTTGGAACTCCTCGACGGTCAGCGTGGTGGCCAGCCACCGCCACGCCGCGTCGGCGCGGGCCCAGACCCCGACATTGGCGTTGCCGCCCTTGTCGCCGCTGCGGGCGCCGACGATCGTGCCCAGCGGAAGCCGCTTCGTCGGCCCGGCCGGCAGCGGCGCCGGTAGCGGGCCCGGTTCTGCCTCGTGCAGCTCCAGGGTCTCGGTCGCCGGCTCGACGGACACCCGGGTGCCGTCGGGCAGCACCGCGAGGTGCTCCACGAGCTTCGCGTCCACGTACCCGGCGGTGTAGACGCCGAAGGGGCGGGCGTCGCCGGGGGGCGCGGTGAGGTTGAAGCCGGGGTAGCCGGACAGTCCGATCTCGACCGCGGCGTTGCTGAACGCCCGGCCGGCGATCTTCGGGTCGGTGTCCTTGACCGAGACCCGCAGCAGCGCGCTGGCCTCCTCCTCGACGCCCGCGTCGGCGCGGTCGGTGCGGGCCAGCGTCCAGGTCGTCTCGGCGGGCCGCCGGGCGGGCAGCGCGTCGTCCAGCTGCGCGCGGACCAGCTCGGCCTTGGCCTCGATGTCGAGCCCGGTCAGCACGAACGTGACCTCGTTGCGGAAGCCGCCGAGCGTGTTGAGGCAGACCTTGAGCGTGGGCGGTGGGGCCTCGCCGCGCACGCCGCTGATCCGGACGCGGTCCGGGCCGTCGTCGGAGAGCCGGATGCTGTCGAAGCGGGTGGTCACGTCGGGTCCGGCGTAGCGGGCGCCGCCGATCTCGTAGAGCAGCTGCGCGGTGACCGTGCCGATGTTCACCACTCCGCCGGTGCCGTCGTGCTTGGTGATCACCGAAGAGCCGTCCGCGTGGATCTCGGCGATCGGGAACCCCGGGCGCCCCAGCGTGTGCTCGGTGAAGAAGGCGTAGTTGCCGCCGGTGGCCTGTGCGCCGCACTCGATCACGTGCCCGGCCGCGACGGCGCCGGCGAGCGCGTCGTAGTCGTCGCGGGCCCAACCGAAGTGCGCCGCGGCGGGGCCGACGATCACCGAAGCGTCCGTGACGCGGCCGGTGACCACCACGTCGGCGCCCGCATTCAGGCACTCGGCGATGCCCCACGCGCCCAGGTAGGCGTTGGCCGTCAACGGCGTGCCGAGTCCGAGCTCGGCGGCGCGGGGGAGCAGGTCGTCGCCCTCCACGTGGGCGACGCTCGCGCCCAGTCCGAGCCGCTGCGCCAGCTCCCGGATGGCGTCGGCCAGCCCGGCGGGGTTGAGCCCGCCCGCGTTGGCGACGATCTTCACGCCCCGATCGAGCGCCGTGCCGAGGTTCTCCTCCAACTGGCGCAGGAACGTCTTGGCGTAGCCGCCGCCGGGGTTCTTGAGCTTGTCCCGGCCCAGGATCAGCATCGTCAGCTCGGCCAGGTAGTCGCCGGTGAGCACGTCGACCGGGCCACCCTCGAGCATCTCGCGCATGGCCGAGGCTCGGTCGCCGTAGAAGCCGGATGTGTTGGCGATCCGCAGAGGTGCGCTCATGCGAACTGTCCTTGCTCGCGGCCGGGCCCGGACGGTCCGGCGAAGGTCTGGGCGATGTCGAGCCAGTGGGCGGCGTCGGGGCCCACCGCGGTGACGTCGAGGTCGGCGCGGTGGCGGCGCTGCGTGGCGAGCAGGCAGAAGTCGAGCGCGGCGCCGGTCACCCGTTGCGCCGCGTCCTCGGGCCCCCAGGTCCAGCTCTCGCCGCCGGGGCCGGTGAGCTCGACGCGGAACTGCTCCGCCGGCGCCGCGGCGCCCCGCATGAGGTACGCGTAGTCGCGGGCCCGCACCCCGATGTGGGCGACGTGGCGCAGCCGGTGGGTGGGCTTGCGCGCGACGGCGAGCGCATCGGCGACATCCTGGCCGTGGGCCCAGGTCTCCATCAGCCGTGCCGTCGCCATCGACGCGGCGCTCATCGGCGGGCCGAACCAGGGAATCCGGCTGCCGTCCGGCACCGCCACCAGCGCCTCGATCAGTGCGGTTCGCCTGGCCCGCCACCGGGCCAGCAGCTCCGGCGCGGGCACGGCCGAACCGGCCTCGGCGGCGTCGTCCACGGCCGCGAGCGGGTTCGGCTGTGCCATCGTGCGCTTGACCAGGTCGGCGAAGGCGTCGGGATCGGTGGCGGCGAGTATCGACTGGTCATCGGTCCAGGCCAGGTGGGCGATCTGGTGTGCGATCGTCCAGCGCGGCGCCGGGGTCGGGCGGGACCACTCGCCGGGGGCCAGGCCGGCGACCAGCGCGTCGAGCTCGTCGCCCTCGTCGCGGAGGTCGGTGGTCAGCGCGGCGAGACCGGTGGCGGGCCGGCGCTGCGGTGCGTCAGCGGACATGCCGACAGCGTGGCGGCCAGGCCACAAAAAGTCAATCGCGACTGATTTTTCCGGTAGCAGGGGGCGTGAGTCAGGCGGTCTGCTCGACGGTGCTGTGCGAGAGGATCAGCTCTCGGTAGACCGCGAGGAGCGTGCTGAGTTCGGACTGCCGCCCGCTGATCAGCAGCTGCTGGTGGCCCACGAGTAGGCAGGCGCCGAGCGAGGTCAGGTGTCGGGCTGCCGTCTCGTCGCCGACGATCCTCGTGATCACGCGCTCGATCGTCGTGCGCCGGTCCTCGTCCACGCGGTCGACCCCGAGGCGGACCGCTTCGCTGTTGGCCGCCCACGCCCGGAGCGCGGCCTCGGCCTGGTGCGGCAGGCCGACCGTCAGCTCCAGCAGTGCGTCGAGGTCGGTCATGGCGCCCTGGGAGCCGAACTGTCGCTCACGCAGCAGCACGATCTGCCGGTTCTCCCAGTGGTCCAGCAGTGCCGCGACGAAGCCGTCCCAGCCGCCGAAGTGGTGGTAGAACGATCCGCTTGTGACGCCGAGCCGCCGGCACAGCGCGCCGACGTTGATGTCCTTGAACCCGGACTCGGCGAGCATCTCGAATGCGCAGGAGTAGTACCGGTCCTTGCTCACGATGGTCGTCACGGCTGGACACCTCCCGCCTCCGTAGACCACCCTATCGTCCGACCTTCGGAACACCCCCGGCGTGATCTCGTCGCTACCGGGCTCCCAGACCGTGGGCAGCACGTGGAAGCGCCGACGCCGTCGACGAAGGCGCGTCAGTGGTGGTGGCCGTGCCGGCCGAGGGTCTCCACGGGGTCGCGCCGGGGCGGGTCCACTGCGGCACGGGGCGGCTGGTGGGGCCCCAGGTGGCGACGCCGTCGGCGTCCGCGCACCAGTACCCATGAGCCGTTGACTGTGGCAAGTGGCCTGTCGCGGCGCGAAGAGGCCGGGGACGCTGTCCACAGGGACGGCCGGCCCCGGCCTGGGTGTCCACTCGTCCGCTCCCCAGCGACAAGTGGAAGGTCTTCGCCCACACACTGTTGGTGTCACCGGGGTCTCGGGCGGCAAGGTGTTTCTACTCTCCCTCAGGTCCCGGTGACTACCGCCGTTCGGTCGTGTGACCGCACCAAGTCGGCTGGGGGCGTGTGTAGGGTTGACGGCAGATTTTCGGCGCCCGATCCGGTCCCCGTCGTGCTCCGTCCCTAACCAGGGTCGAGATCGGAATCATCGTGGTGTTCGACGGGTGCCCCGACGCAATGCAGCGGTGCGGGGCGGATGGCTGAGCGCGGCGCGGCCACCCGGGCGTTGTTGGCGATCGCCCGCGACGTCACCGATGACCACGAGCTGGCCCGGTTGATCTGCCGGGCCTTTGTGGACGGGCTAGGTGTCGACGGCGCGGCGCTGTCGTTGCTGACCGCGAGCGTGGCCCGGCACACCCTGCACGCCACCGATGCCACCGCGCAGGTGCTGGAGGAGTTGCAGTTCACCCTCAACGAGGGGGCCTGCATCGAGGCGGCGACCACCGGTATCCCGGTGTTCGCGGCAGACCTGGGCCACGGCGGTGAGGCGGCGCGTTGGCCGGTATTCGCCGCCGCGGTCCTGGAGCAAACGGATGTGCGGGCGGTGTTTGCCTTGCCGTTGCAGTGGGGATCCACCAACCTAGGTGTGCTGGACCTGTATCGACGTGTGCCGGTGGGGCTTGGCGATGAGCAGCGACGAGATGCCCTGGCCGCCGCGGACACCGCGGCGTTGATGATGCTCACCCTGCGCACCGACCCCGATACCCTCATCACCCCCGCTGTCCGGGATGGGCGGCACGGATCGTGGCTGGAGCCGGTAGTGGCCAGCCGGGCAGAAGTGCACCAGGCCACCGGCATGGTTATGGCCCAGCTGGAGCTGGACGCGGCGGACGCGCTGGCCCGGATACGCGCGCACGCCTTCGCCAACCAACGTCTGCTGATCGAGGTGGCCCGCGACGTGGTGGCCAGGAACCTGGACTTCACTGACCAAGACGATGTAGCTGACGAGACGATGTAGCTGACGATGAGGTGTACGTAATGAATCAACCCAGTGGGAGTCGTGAACAACTGCTGGCCAGGGCGTTCGTGTCACTGGCCGACACCTTGGTCGATGACTACGACGTGATCGAGCTGTTGACCCGACTGGTCGACTACAGCGTCGGGCTGCTGGCCGCGGACGCCGGGGGCATCATGCTCGCGGACCCCCACGGCCTGCTCCAGGTCGTCGCGACGTCGAACGAGAACGCCCGGCTGATCGAGCTGATGCAACTGCAGAACGATCAAGGCCCCTGCCTGGACTGCTTCCACGGCGGCGCACCGGTGAACGTGGCGGACCTGGTTGAAGCCGCCGACCAGTGGCCAAGGTTCGTGGCCGCCGCGATGCACCGGCCGGTCTTCCGCGCGGTGCACGCGCTGCCGCTGCGCCTGCGCGGGCAAGCCATCGGCGCGCTCAACCTGTGGCACCACCAACCCAACTCGATGCCCGCCCAGGACCTGGCGATCGGGCAAGCACTCGCCGACGTGGCGACCATCGCGATCATGCAAGAACGGGCGATCCGGCGCGGGGAGGTACTCAACGAGCAGCTCCAGGCCGCGCTGACCAGCCGCGTGATCATCGAACAGGCTAAGGGACTACTGGCCCAACACGCGCGGCTGTCGATGGACCAGGCATTCGAATCGATGCGCCGCTACGCCCGATCCCACAACCAGCGCCTGGCCGATGTCGCCCGCGGCCTCACCGAACGCGCCCTCCATCCCGACGCCATCGTCACCCCTTAACCCCTGTCGCGATGAACATGGCTATACAAGTAGGGTCTGGAGCTGACCGCGCGGTGAGTTGAAGATCGAGGGCGACTGGATGGATGGCAGGGCGCTGTACGCCGAGGTGGCGCAGTCGCTGCGGGACGGGATTGCGCGGGGTGAGCATCCGCCCGGGTCGCGGTTGCCGTCAGAGAGCGAGCTGGCGGAGTCCTTCGGGGTGTCGCGGGGAACCGTGCGCCAGGCCTTTGCCGCGTTGCGCGCGGACGGGCTGATCGCGTCCCGCCAGGGTGCCCGCAGGGTCGTGATCGGCGGGGCGCGCGTGCAGGGTTTCGCGGAGCTGGTGAGTTTCTCCGCCTGGGCGCGCTCGGTCGGTGAGGTGCCCAGCGGCCGGGTGGTGGAGTTGGTCCACCGTCCGGCGACCGATCTGGAGACCGCGCAGCTGGATCTGGCTGAGGGCGCGAGGGTGTACCACCTGACCCGGCTGCGGCTGCTGTCCGGCCGGCCCGCGATGGTCGAGCGCACCGCCTATGTGGAGCGGGTCGGGGCGTTGCTGCCCGGCATGGACATGGACGCCGAGTCCATCACCGACCGGCTCGCCGAGCTGGGCGTGGTGCTCGCCGACGCCGACCACCGGATCGACGCGGTCGCAGCGGGATCCGAGGATGCCGCGCTCCTGGGGGTGCGGCGGGGGAGCCCGTTGCTACGCACCCGGCGTCGGACGACCGACCCGGCGGGCAGCCCGATCGAATGGTCGACCGACAGCTACCGGGGCGACGCCATGACGTTCACGGTGCACAACTCGGTGGCGTCCACCGCACTGGCCCGGTTCGCGGCCAGTCCCGCCGGCTAGCTCGGTTGCCCGGCGCCCGCTTCGCGCAACAGTCCGGCGAGCAGATCCCGGAACTCCGCGAAGGTGGGAGTCGCTCGGGCGGGGTCCTTGGCGGCGTCGTCGCAGCGCCGCAGCAGCACCGCGTCCTGGGCGTAGGGGTTCGCCGCGAACCGGGTGACCTCCTCGGCGTTCATCGGGCCGCCCTGTACCGACAGCGTGTACACCGACGCGGGCGAGAGTTGCTCGAAGTACTCGGGCCGCACCGCGCACAGGTAGCGCTTTGCTGCGACGTGCAGCCGAACCGGCTCGGCGACCTCCGGGCCGTAGTGCTGGGCGAGGAAGGCGGCGGCCTGCTCGTCGTGGTGGTTGTCGGTGCCTTCCATCAGATCAGCGCCGGTGACCGAGCCGGTGACCGAGCCGGTGACCGAGCCGGTGACCAGGCCGGTGAAGTGGCCGATGTCGTGCAACAGGGCAGCGGCGATCAGGGCGGGCGTGGCGCCGGCTTCGCGCGCGCGGTCGGCCGCCTGCAGCATGTGGGTGGCCATGCTGACCTCCTCGCCGAGGTAGTCCCGGGCACCCTGGCCGGTGAACAGCTCCTCGAGCCGGTCGAGCAGTGCGGCACTCACGCGCTCACCTCTCGCCGCAGCATGGCCTCGGCGCTGAACAGCGAGTCCAGGTCGGCGTAGCAGCCCTGCAGGTGCCGGGCGCCGGACTCGGCGTAGGCGGTCCTGGCGTGCAGCAGTCGCACGTTGTCGAACACGAGGCAGTCGCCGGGGTTCAGTCGCAGGTCCAGCCGAAGCTCCGGTTGGTCGATCAGCTCGGCGAAGTACCGGTAGGCGTCGTAGAACGTGACCAGCTGTTCGGCGGGCAGGGTAAGCGTCTGGATCGAGCGGTTGTTGAACCGCACCTCGCGGATCCGCCCGAGCGGGTCGACGTCGATCACCGGCCGCTCCGCGCGCAGCACCGTGCGGGCGTCGCTGAACTGGAACGGCACCGGGGTGCGGGTCAGCACCTCGAAGGCGTCGGGGTTCTTCTCCCGCAGCAACGACGCGGCGTAGAACCCGTCGACCAGCCCGCTGTCGCCACCTTCGGCGGCGTTCTGCAGGCAGTGCAACAGTTGGATCGTGGGCACCGGGTCGCGGTAGGGGTTGTCGGTGTGCGGGGTGATCCGACTGCTGGTGAACGCCAGGTTGTTCGGTTCGGCCACCACCCGCACGTCGAACAGCTCGCCGTAGTTGGTCCGCCGCACGTACCCGAACGTCGCGGCGACCTCCAGCACGGTGGCGGGTTCCAGCGGCACGTCGCGCAGCAGTAGAAAGCCCAGCTCGCGGACGGCGCCCAGGCTGCGCAGCCGCTCAGCGGGATCGGCGAGGTACTCCGACCACAGCGCCGTGGGCAGTTGTCCCGCGAAGTCGGCGGCCCGCCACAACACCTTGGCCGCCTCGGTGCGACCGTCGCCGCCCGTCGCGCCGGCCTCGACCGAACGCAGCCAGTCCAGCGGGTAGACGCCCCGGTGCTGGGGTTCGAAGTCGACCAGCGCCGACTCGCCGTCCGTGCTGACGGCGAGGACCGAGGGCCGGCGCGGTAGGTCGGTGACCCCGAAGAGCTTCTGGCCGTTGCGAGGATCCCGACAGTCCGGGCAGCGGCAGTTGTCGCGCAGCCAGATCGCCGGCCACCGGGAGAGCCGTTCGGCCAGCCCGAGATCGCCGGATCGCGCAGAGTTCATCTTCTCTCCTCGTGTCGACTTGTATAGCCAAGATACAACATGTCTGTCCATGATGTAACCGACGGTCTGGAGCCGGGCGGCCAGCGTCGTGACGATGTCCTGGAAGCCGCCCCGGACCACCCGACCCACCAGGGAGATGTTGTGCGACGAGTTGCCGAAAAGCGCAAGTTCGACCGGTCAATATGACTTTTTCGGCAACCGACGCCACAACAGCTTCCCCGCTCCGCCGCGCCAGCACGACATGGCTCAGTTCTGCAGATCGGAATTCCGGTCCCCGCTGGCCGGAACGAACGTAGCGTTCCGACCAGGACCGAGTCGCTGTCCGCGCTGGCCGGCCCGGCCACCCAACCCAGCCGAGGTGCGTGAGGATGAACGTCGGTAGCCAGGCCAGGGCGTGTCCCGTGGTGCACGGGTTCGACCCGCTGAGCCAGGAGTTCCTGGCCGACCCCTACGGCGGGCTGGGCCAGGTCCGCGACCAGGGACCGGTGTTCTTCTCGCCGGTGCTGGACCGGTGGGTGGTCACCGGTTACGCGGAGATCGAGCAGGTGCTGCTGGACCCGTCGACCTTCTCGGCGGTGGAGGCACAGCGGACGCTCTACCCGGTGTGCCCCGAGGCGGCGGCGATCCTCGGCGGCCTGGAGCTGCTGCCGACCATGTCGAACGCCGACCCGCCTCGGCACACCCGGTTCCGCTCGGTGATCATGCGTGCCCTGTCCCCGCGCCGGATGGCGAAGCTGGAACCGGTCATCCAGGACCGGGCGATCGCCCTCATCGACGCGTTCCTGGCTGGTGGAGGCACCGACGGCACCGGTGGCACCGGTGGCGACCGACCGGCCAGCCGCCGGGGGGACATTGTGGCGGCGCTCTGCCACCCGCTGCCGGCGGCCACCCTGTTCGCGCTCATCGGGTTCCCACCGGGCGACGCCGAGCAGATCAAGGCCTGGTGCGAGGACAAGATCGAGGTGAACTGGGGGCGCCCGTCCGCCGAGCAGCAGGTTCGCTCGGCGCACAGCATGGTGGCGTTCCTGGACCACTGCCGCGCGCTCGTCCGTGCCCGGCGCGCCCGCCCGGCTGACGACCTGACGAGCGACCTGGTCGCCGACGAACGCGAGCTCACCGACGAGGAGGCGGCCAGCATCCTGTTCGCGCTGAGCTTCGCCGGCCACGAGACCACGACGAACATGCTGGGCAACGCGCTGTTCCAGCTGCTGTCCCGGCCGGGCCTGTGGGACCGGCTCCGGGCCGACCGGGGGCTGATCCCCGGTGCGGTCGAGGAGACGCTGCGCTTCGACACGTCGGTACCGATGTGGCGCCGCGTCAGCACCAGGAAGACCGTGCTCGGCGGGGTCACGCTGCCCGAGGGGGCCCGGCTGGTGCTGTCCTTCGGTGCCGCCGGCCACCAGCCGGACCGGTTCCCCGACCCGGACCGGTTCGACATCGAGCGGGCCGGGGCGCGGCGTCAGCTGTCCTTCGGCAAGGGCATCCACCTGTGCGCCGGGGCGTCACTGGCCAGGCTGGAGGGCAGGATCGTGCTCGACGCGCTGGCCGACCGGTTGCCCGGGCTTCGCCTCGCACCCGGCTACGAGCCCCGCTACCCGGCCAACATCTCGTTCCGCGGCCCGCGCGAACTGTGGGTTGAGTGGGTAGCTGACCCGATCACGGCCTCGGCGACGCGGTAGTTGTCAGGGAGGACTGGTCCCGCCGGTCCCTCGCCCAGCGGCTGAGCTGACCGCTCGTCAGGCGGGCGGTGCCTCGTCCAGGATCATGGTTTTGGTCTCCAGGTAGGGCAGCAGACCCTCGCGGCCGCCCTCGCGCCCGATGCCGGACTGCTTGAACCCGCCGAAGGCGATCCCGAAGTCGACCCGCAGGTTGTTGTGGCCGACCGTGCCCGAGCGCAGCTGCCCACCGACCTGTCGGGCCCGCGCGATGTCGGTGGTGAACACCGACGCGTTGAGCCCGTAGATGGTGTCGTTCGCGATCTCGACCGCGTGCTCCTCACTGTCGGCCGGGATCACCGAGAGCACCGGTCCGAAGATCTCCTCCCGGGCGATGGTGTGGTTGTTGTCCACGCCGGCGAACACGGTCGGTTCGATGTAGTAGCCGCGGTCGAGGTGCTTGGGCCGACCGCCGCCAGTGATCAGCTTGGCGCCCTCCTCGATGCCCTTGGCGATGTAGTGCTCGACCCGGTCGCGCTGGCGTTCCATGGCGAGCGGGCCCATCTGGGTCGAGGCGTCGAACGGGTCGCCCACCTGCACCGAGGAGAAGGCGGCCGCGAGGGCGTCGGCGAACTCGTCGTGCCGGTTGCGCGGCACCACGATCCGGGTCAGCGAGGCGCACACCTGGCCGGACAGCAGGCACTCGGCGCCAGCCAGCGCTGCCGCCGCCGCGGTGAAGTCGGCGTCGTCGAGGATGACCGCGGCTGACTTGCCGCCGAGCTCGAGGGTGCACCGGGCGATCCGCTCGCCGCAGATCGAGCCGATCTTGCGGCCGGCCGCCGTCGACCCGGTGAAGGAGATCTTGTCGACCCTGGGGTCGCGGACCAGCAGCTCGGAGACCTCACGGTCGGCGGTGATGACGTTGAGGACGCCGGGCGGCAGGCCGACCTCCTCCGCGATCTCGGCGATCAGGTACCCGGCGGCCGGTGCCTCCGGGGACACCTTGACGATCACGGTGCACCCGGCCAGCAGGGCGGGGGCGATCTTGCCCACGATCAGCATCAGCGGGCCGTTCCACGGGATGATCGCGCCGACCACCCCGACCGGCTCGCGCACGAGCAGTCCGTAGTCGCCACCGGGGACCGGCGACGGGCTCGGGGTCACGACCTCCTCGAACGGGAAGGTAGTGGCCAGGTCCGCGTAGTAGCGGAACATCCTCGGGTTGTCGAGGGACATGAACTGCGCGATGGAGTGCACGACGCCCGACTCGCGCGGCCAGATGTTGTTGTACTCCTCGGCGCGCCGCTCGAGCGTGTCGGCCATCGCCCGCAGGTAGCCGGCCCGCTCCTGGTGGCTCAGCCGAGGCCACGGGCCCCGGTCGAACGCCTGCTTCGCGGCCCCGATCGCCCGATCCATGTCCGGGGCATGTGCTTCGGCCACCCGGAAGAACAGCTGCTCGCTGTCGGAGTCGATGACGTCGATCGTCGATGCCGACGACGGCTCAACCCACTGACCGCCGATGAAGAAGCGGTCGGGATGGCGCAGCGGTGCGGTGACTTCGTTGGCCAGGCTCATGCCTTGGTTGTCCCTCCGGGCGGATGGAGTGTCCGACCTCGGCATCGTATCCGCGGTTGCGGTCTGACTGCTATTTGTAGACCGCATCCACGGGTATGTAGCCGGTCGAACAACCTCGTTGGAGGATTCTCCAGCCACGGGTCGGGTGCGGGCGGATTGTCCGTAGCTGCCGCCAGTCGTCGGCGATGGGCTCACGACGCTTCACTGGGTGTCCGGCGGTGGAGGAGGTGCGATGGACCTGGGCACCGTGTGCGAGCTGCGGTCCTCATTGGACCTGGACTGGCGGGCCGGGGATGCCTGGCTGGCCGGTGGGACGTGGCTGTTCTCCGAGCCTCAGCCGCGGCTGCGCCGGCTGGTCGACCTGACCCGGCTCGGCTGGGTGCCGCTGCGCGAGCTCGCCGACGGCAGCCTGGAGATCGGTGCCACAGCCACGATCGCCGAACTGTCCCGCCGATCCCATCCACTGTTCCTCGCCTGCTGCCGCGCGTTCCTGGCTTCGTTCAAGATCTGGAACGTGGCCACCGTCGGTGGCAACCTCTGCGCGGCACTGCCGGCCGGGCCGATGATCTCGCTCTGCGCCGCACTCGAGGGCACCTGCCTGCTACTCGACCAGGACGGGGCCAGCCGGGTGGTGCCGGTCAGCGAGTTCGTCACCGGGCCCGGGCGCACGGTCCTGGGCGAAGGTGAGTTGCTCCGCTCGGTCACACTGCCGGCCCACGCGCTGGGCCTCCGCACGGCGATGCGCCAGGCGTCGTTGTACGAGCTTGGTCGTTCGGCGGTCCTGGTGATCGGCACCCGCGACCCGACGACTGGCGCCACTACGGTGACGGTGACCGCCTCCACCGTGCACCCGTACCAGGTCAGCTTTGCCGGCCCGCCGGGGCGTGAGGAGTTGGCCGAGGCGATCGAGCGAACTGTGCCGCCGCACGGCTGGTTTGACGACGTGCACGGCCTGCCCAGGTGGCGCCGGCACATGACCTACCGCCTCGCCGAGCAGGTCCGCCAGGAGCTGGACGGATGAGCTTCGGGGTACAGGTCAACGAACAGCGGCACGAGGAGCGACCTCGCCCGGGGCAATGCCTGCGCACCTACCTGCGCGACCGGGGCTGGTTCGGGGTGAAGAAAGGCTGCGACGCGGGGGACTGCGGCGCGTGCACCGTGCACGTCGACGGTACGGCGGTGCACAGCTGTCTCTACCCGGCGCTGCGCGCGGACGGGCACAAGGTGACCACCGTCGAGGGCCTGGCCGGCGACGGCGACCTGCACCCGGTCCAGCGGCGCTTCCTCGACGCGCAGGGTTTCCAGTGCGGGTTCTGCACCGCCGGCTACCTGATGACCGCGGCGGTTCTGACCCCCGAGCAGCGGGGCGACCTGCCGCGCGCGTTCAAAGGGAACCTGTGCCGCTGCACCGGTTACCGGGCCATCCAGGACGCGCTGGACGGGATTCGGCACGTGGCGGAGCCGACAGCGGGGTGCGCGGTGGGCCGCAACCTGCCCGCACCGGCCGGGCCGGAGGTGGTGACCGGGAAAGCCCGCTACACCTTTGACCTCGACGTGCCCGGTGTCCTGCACATGAAGCTGCTGCGCGCCGAGCACCCGCACGCCCGGATCCGCCGGATCGACACTGCCGGCGCGCTGTCGCTGCCGGGGGTCCGGGCGGTGTTCACCCATCACGACGTGCCGGACCGCTACTACTCCACCGGGTTGCACGAGCACGCCGAGGACGACCCGGCCGACACCCGGCTGCTCGACGACACGGTGCGGTTCGTCGGCCAGCGAATCGCGGCGGTGGTCGCGGACACCGAGGCTGACGCGCTGGAGGGGTGCCGGCGGATCGTCGTCGACTACGAGGTGCTTCCCGCCGTCCTCGAGCCGGACGCGGCGATGTGCCCTGGTGCGCCGATCGTGCACGAGAAGGACCCGCGCACCGCCGGCATCGCCCGCCCTCAGCACAACGTGGCCGGGGAGGTGCACGGTGAGATCGGAGACGTCGAACGGGGTCTTGCCGAGGCCGATGCGGCGGTGGCGGACACCTTCCGGATACCGAGGGTGCAACACGCCAGCCTGGAGACCCATGGCGCCGTCGCGTGGTTGGAACCGACCGAGGACGGTGTCGAGCGGCTGGTGGTGCGCACCAGTACCCAGGTGCCGTTCCTGACCCGCCGTGCCCTGTGCCGCCTGTTCGAGCTGCCCGCCGAGCAGGTGCGGGTGGTGGCTGGCCGGGTCGGCGGCGGGTTCGGCGGCAAGCAGGAGATGCTCGTCGAGGACATCGTTGCGCTGGCCGTGCTGCGGCTGCGCCGCCCGGTGAAGCTGGAGTTCACCCGCGCCGAGCAGTTCCACTCCGCGACCACCCGGCACCCGTTCACCGTGCGGGTCCGCGCCGGCGCCCGCCGCGACGGGACGCTCACGGCGCTGGACGTGCATGCGGTGGCCAACACCGGCGCCTACGGCAACCACGGGCCGGCGGTGCTGTTCCACTCCCTCGGTGAGTCACTCGCGGTCTACCGGTGTCCCAACAAACGGGCCGAGGGTTACTCCGTCTACACCCATACGGTGCCGGCCGGTGCGTTCCGCGGCTACGGGCTCGGCCAGGTCGCCTTCGCCGTCGAGTCCGCCCTCGACGAGCTGGCGCGCCGGCTGGACCTGGACCCGCTCGCCGTCCGGGAGCGCAACATCATCCGCGCCGGCGAGGCGATGGTCACCCCCGCCGGCCACGACGACGACCTCCACATCGCCAGCTACGGCCTCGACCAGTGCCTCGAGGTCGTGCGCGCCGCCCGGACCGAACCGTTCCCGCCCGCGCCGCCCGGCTGGCTCGTCGGCGACGGATCGGCGCTATCGATGATCGCCACCAGCCCGCCGCGCGGCCACATTGCCGACGCCACGGTGACACTGCTCGCCGACGGCACGTTCGATCTGGCAGTGGGCACCGCCGAGTTCGGCAACGGCACAACGACCGTGCACCAGCAGATCGCCGCCGACCAACTCGGCACGCTGCCCGACCGTGTTGTGGTCCGGCAGTCCGACACCGACCTGGTCGGTCACGACACCGGCGCGTTCGGTTCGACCGGGGTCGTGGTCGCGGGCAAGGCCACCCTGCGCGCCGCCCGAGCGCTCGCGGCGGACCTGCTCGAACTCGCCTCGGTCGCGCTCGCGGCGCCGACGTCGGAATGCCGGCTGGTCCTCGACGCGGTCCGGTCGCGCGGTCGGCAGGTGTTACTCAAGGAGCTGCACCAGATCGCGCAGGCGACCGGCCGGGCGACCTGCACTACCGGACGTTTCGAAGGGTCACCGCGTTCGGTCGCCTTCGACGTCCACTGGTTCCGCGTCGCCGTCGACCCCGACACGGGGGAGCTGCGCATCCTGCGCAGCGTGCACGCGGCCGACGCCGGTCAGGTGATGAACCCGATGCAGTGCCGAGGTCAGGTTGAGGGAGGTGTCGCCCAGGCACTCGGCGCGGCCATGTTCGAGCAGGTGCAGATCGACGACACCGGCGCGGTGACCACCGCCGCGTTCCGCACGTACCGGCTGCCCACCTTCGGCGACGTGCCGAACACCGAGGTCCACTTCGTCGACACCACCGACGCGATCGGCCCGCTCGGTGCCAAGTCCATGAGCGAGAGCCCGTTCAACCCGGTCGCCCCCGCGCTGGCCAACGCGGTGCGCGACGCCACCGGCATCCGCTTCACCGAGCTGCCACTGCGCCGCGACCGAATCTGGGCCGCCATGGCATGAGGCTTGCGTTGCGGGTCAGGGTAGGAAATGTTGTGGCGCGATGGTGGCCTGGTCCGCGATGGCAGTCACGAACGCGGCGGTGACCGGGTCCGGGCGGACTCGGGTGTACACGCACAGCTCGCGGTTGACGGGCGGGTCGGGCCGGAGCACCAGTCCGTCGAAACCTGGCGGGATGATGTTGCTGGGTACGAGGGTGAGCCCGAGGCCGGCGCGGGCCATGTTGATGGCGGACGGGCCCTGTTCGGTGCGTAGCGCGATCTTGGGTTGGAAGCCGGCCGCGGCGCATGCCTGATTCAGGTAGTCCGACAGGCCGCTGTGCGCGGTGAAGTGCACGAACTCCCGGTCGGCGAGATCGGCCAGTCGCACGTGGGACCGGCCGTCCAGTGAGTTGTCACCGCTCGCGCCGACGAGCACGAACTCTTCGACTCCGATCGGCAGGATGGGCCCCTCCCACTCCAGCGGGACCGGTCCTACCGCGAGGTCGGCCAGGCCCGCGTCCATGGCCGCGATGAGGTCGTGGGTGTGCCGGAACTCGACCAGGTGAGCACGTATCTCCGGATAGTCGTGGCGCAGGGCCGCCAAGGCGGACGGCAGTACGCCGACGCTGATGGAGAACAACGTGCCGATGTGCAGCTCGCCGGCGACGATGCC
>Ga0137415_10001365_pt1 | contig 24036 bp, 19 predicted proteins | sample CZODoug3_1_1_16f_FD_183082 | JGI IMG/M metagenome (GOLD analysis project Ga0137415, IMG submission 183082) | Vadose zone soil fungal communities from Angelo Coast Range Reserve, California, USA - CZODoug3_1_1_16fungal (Hybrid Assembly) | ecosystem: Environmental > Terrestrial > Soil > Vadose...
CTCCGATGATCGCCAGCAAGCGGACCACCGATCAGATGTCCATCTTGATGGCCGTCCGGATGGTGCGGTCCATTCCGATGCCGTACGTTCCCGTCTGCACCGAGTTCCAGTAGCGCAGGTTGGTCAGGTTATCGACGTTGAGCAGAAAAGTGACGCGACGTACGTCGAGCACGCGATGCGTGATCACCCAGCTCGCGCCAGCCGAGTAGAGAACGTACCCAGGGATGGAGCCTTGCTGTTGGAAGTTGACGAAGCGCCTGGTCACGCCCGAGGCTCCCGCGCTCAGCGTCAGCCCGGATACCCCGGGAACCCGGAAGCCGAGGCGGAGGTTCCCGATGGACTTGGGCGTGTTCTCGGGCGCCAGGCCGTCGAACTTCGGATCGGGGCTGTTCTGGATGGCGCGCAGCCACTGCCAGCCGGCGTCGACGGTGAAGAGGCGCATCAGCTCGGCGTTCACCGTCGCTTCCAAGCCCCTGTAATTGATCTCACCGCTGTTGACGAAGCAGAGCGGGTTGCCGCCGCAGTACGGATTGGGATTGGGGTCGGTCACCGGATTGGCTTTGTCGATTTCGAAGACCGAGATGCTGGCACTCGTGCCCCTGAGCAACGAGGTGCGGACGCCCACTTCCTTCTGCGTCGACACTTGCGCAGGCAGGGTCTCGTTGGCGTTGTAGGCGTTGGCCGGCGCGGTGGCGCCCGCCTCGAGGCCTTTCATGTAGCTGCCGAAGAAAGTGAGGCCGGGGATCACGTCCCAAAGCGCGCCGAAGGAGGGCAGCGCCACCCAGCTGGTGTTGGGCCCGCATTTGACGCAGTTCACCGGATCGTAGGCTCTGCCGTTGTTCTCATAGTCCTGCGTGTAACGCAGGCCGAGCAGCAGCCTGGGCGCGCGCGGGTGGAAGGAGATGGTGTCGTAGACGTAGACGCCGCCGTCCCGGCTGATCTGCAGCGGCAGCGAGGTGGGCGAACCGGGGAAGACGGGCGGGGCGAGCGGGATCGGGTCGAAGACGTTCTGCTTCTGCGGAAGGATGAACTCCCTGCGATTGAGGGGCGTCTCCGCGCGCCGGTCGGTCACCGAGCCGCCGAAAGTGAGCTGGTGCCCGAGCATCCAGGTGGGGAAGGCGGACTGCAGCTCGAGCATGCCGAAGCTGTTGCGGTAGTTCTGCGTGACGGTCGAGACGCGGACGGCGCCCCCCGCGCCCGTATTGATGTCGTAGCCGCCGATGCGCGTGGTGAAGCGCGAACGGTTCGAGTAGGAGCGGCCCGCCTCCGCCACTACTTTGAGGTTGTCGACGATGAAGTAATCGGCGCGCAGCTGGGCGTTGGTGGTCTCCGGGGTGTAGACGGCCCATGGCCCGGAAAGAAGGTTGCGCGGATCGGGCACGGGCGTGATGGGAACCACGCCGTTGACCGGATCGAGCAGGCTGATGCCTCCTTGCTCGGGCACCTGCTTGCGGTAGTACTCGAAGTCGCCCTGCAGGGTGAGGCGGTCGAGGCGATAGTCGAGGCCCGCGCTGGCGAACTCGCCGTCGCCGCCGAGGCCGCGCACGCCGTTCTCGAGCTGCGTCGCGGAGCCGTTCACGCGCACGCCAAACTGCCCTTCCTCGCCCAAGCGGCGGCCGACGTCGAACGTGCCGCCGACCTGACCGAAGGTGCTGCCGGCCGCGCTCACGCTGGTCACGTCATTCTCACCGGCGCGCTTGGTGACCATGTTGATGATGCCGGCCGGGCTGGCCACGCCGAACTGGAGCGCGTTGGCGCCCTTGAGCGTCTCGAGGCGCGCCTTGTCCTCGTTGGGCATGGTGATGACGCCGGCGACGGGCAGGCCCCCGTTGAGGCGGTAGTTGGAGAACAGGTTGAGCTTGATGCCCCGGATGTAGATCGAGTCGTTGGCGCTGCCTTTGGAGTTGGCCGGCGCGACGCCCGCCACGTGCTTCACGGCCTCGGCGTAGCCCTCCTGCTCGTTCTCCGCCAGCGTCCGGCCGGAGACGATCTCCTTGGTGGTAGGGAGCGACTGGGTGCCCCCGAGGTCGCGGCCGTCGGTCGGCCTCACCGGCTGGACCAGCTTCGCCGCCGTGGGGATCTGGCGCTGCATCTCGCCGCGCAGCGCTTCCGCCTGGCTGAGGAAGCGCGCTTCGTCTTCGCCGTTGGCGTAGGCGTAGACGGCCTGCATGGCGCCGAAGGTGGTCCCCGACTTGTCCTGCAGAGGTGCCTCCACTTCGATGCGCTGCCCCGCCTGGGAGTCGTCGGCGACCGCTGGCTTGGTGGTCTTGACCGCTCCCAGCGCGCACAGATCGCTCTGCCGGCCCACGTGGTCGCGGTTGGTGGAGGCGACGACCAGGCAGTGCGGCCCGTTGGGCGGCGTGGCGTGAAGGTCGAGGCCGATCAGCTCCGGGTGGTTCCTCAGGGTCCGCTCGACCAGGTATTGTCCGTAGCTCCTCGCCGCCCGCGGGCTGCTGCCGGACTCGGGATCGCCTTCGCGGGCGACTGCAGACCGCGTGAAACAGAGGGCGGCAAGTCCGGCGGCGGAAATCACCGACCTCATCCAGGGCCCACGGGGCATGGGAGGTGCTCCTGCGAATGTGTGCAGCGAGAATGCCATCCGTGTCTGAACCGATCCTGACGCATCCCTGAATTCCTTTTCAGGACACAGCGCGTCAGGCCTCTGCCGGCGGAGCGGGAATCTCCGTCGTCACCCGCAGCCCGCGCCCTCCGTCGCCGGGCGCGGCCGAGATGCTTCCGCCGTGCAGGTTGACGATGCTGCGGCAGATGGCGAGGCCCAGGCCGCTGCCGGGATAATCCTTCCCCGGCGTGGCCAGGCGGACGAAGCGCTCGAACATCCGTTCCCGCTGCTCGGCGGTCAGGCCTGGCCCCTGGTCCTCCACGCTCACGCGCCAGCGCTGCGCGCTGAGCTCCGAGTGTACCGAGATCAATCCGTCGGCGGGCGAGACGTGGATGGCGTTCGTCAGCAAGTTGAGCAGCACCTGACGCATCCACTTCGAATCGACGGCGACGTTCCCTTCGCCCTGGTGCTCGAAGCTGAAGCGCCGGCCGTGGTGCTCGGCGAGCACCGAGGCGTCCTGGGCGAAGGCCTGCACCAGAGGCGCCGGGCTCTGCGGCCGGAGGTCGAGCTTGACCGCGCGCGCGTCGGCGCGGGAGAGGAAGAGCAGCTCGTCGATGATCTGGTTGAGGCGCGCGATCTCCTCCAACTGCACCTGCACCTCCTCGCGCTGCGCAGGAGGGAGGCTGCCGTCCACCAGCATCTTCTCCGCGTGCAGGCTGATCAGCGAGAGCGGGATCTTCAGCTCGTGCGAGGCGTCGGCGGTAAAGCGGCGCACCTGGTGGAACGAGAGCTCGAGGCGGTCGAACATCTCGTTGAGCAGGCGCGCCAGGTCGGCGATCTCGTCGTGCACGTCGGGGACCCGGATGCGCTCGCTCAGGTTGTCGTGGCCGATCCGTTTGGCCGTGTCGCGGATCAAGCGCACCGGCCAGAGGACGAAGCGGGCCAGCCCGCGCCCGATGAGGAGGCTGGCGATCACCATCGCCGCAAGCAGGAGCACGCAGACCTTGATGTAGCTGTCCATCACGTCGCGCACCGGCCGCAGCGGCGTGGCGACGGTGACCTCGAAGGGCATCTTGAGGAATTCCTTGGCGCGCACCTCGCCGATGTCGGCGATTTCGACGGTGTAGCTGCGCTCGCCGGGCACGTCGGGAATGTCGTGACCGACGAGATTGGTGGAGCGGAAGATCACCCCTTCTCCGCGGACGTGCATGTCGATGTAGAAGAGCGTCGAGGCGTAGTCGGTGATCTCGCGGATGCGCGTCTCGATCGACTGCGGGCTGAGGGTGCGGTAATCCGGCCCCAGCCGCGTCTCGATCGCGCGGAACTCCGCATCGATCAACAGATCGAGGCCGTGCACGAGCTGTTTCTCGAGCAGCAGGTAGCCCACGACGAAGAGACAGGCGAGAGTGGCGGTGGCGGCGGTCGCGTACCAGGCCGCGATCCGCGTCCCGATCGACTTCATAGCAGCTGATATCCGACCCCGCGCACCGTCTTGAACAGAGGCTTGCCGGAGGTCGTCTCCAGCTTGGCGCGCAGCCGGCTCATGTAGACGTCGAGCAGGTTGGTGTCGACGTCGTAGCTCGATTCCCAGATCTTGTCGGTGATCAGCGTGCGGGGAAGGATGCGCCCGTGGTTCTGCATGAAGATCTCCAGGAGCGCATATTCGCGGCTGGTGAGATCGACCGCCTGGCCGTTCACCCGCACGGTATGCCCGAGCAGATCGACGCGGATGCCGGCGTGCTCGAGCACGGTCTGCTTGACGGTGGACTGCCGCCGGACCAGCGAGCGGATGCGCGCGAGCAGCTCCTCGCGGCTGAACGGCTTGGGCATGTAGTCGTCGGCGCCGTGATCGAGCCCCTTGACCCGGTCCTCGACCGAATCGCGCGCGCTGAGAATCAGCACCGGCTCGTTGAAGCCGCTCTTGCGCCATTGCTTGAGCAGCTCGATCCCGTCGCCATCGGGTAGCCCGAGGTCGAGAATCACCAGGTCGAAGGGCGTATCGGCCAGCGCGTCGCAAGCCTCGGCACAGGTTCGTACCCAGCGCGCCGTGTAATGGCATTCCCTCAATGCAGCCTGCAAGAACTCGCCCAGGCGAAATTGATCTTCGACGATCAAGACTTTCACGGTTCATCCCCCGGGGCGGGAGGCGACGTCTGCGGGCTACATGTTTGTATGATAGAGGGCGGCCCTTAGTCGAGATTCCCCGACCTTCGTCCGAGCACACGACGGGCGCCCGTTTGCCGCGCCGCGGCGCGCCTCGACGCGCCGCGCAGCGCCGGTTCGTGACCTGAAAAGGATTTCAGAATCTCGTCAGGTTGCCTTTAGTCCACCGCGTCAATCTCGCTCGCGTCGCCGAACCGACTCTCCCTGGAGATCACGATGAAGCCGATCCGTTCCCTCCTCGCCACCGCACTTTGCGTGGCCTACGCGTCGGCCCTCTGGGCGGCGGAGGGCCCCAAGAAAAAGAACTGGACCCCGCCGGCGGAGAAGATCCGCGCGCAGGCGCTGGCCGACGAGGTCATGTCGAAGCATCCCGAGCTGATCAGCGTGACCTTCCACGGCGTCCCGCCCGGGCTCGACAAGGTCTACACCATGTTCGCCGGGTCGTTCCCCGATCGCATCGGCAACCCCGACGATCCCGACGACATCGACGTCATCACCAAGGGCATCACCATCGTCGACCCGCGCTGGCACAGAGCGAAGGACGCGGTGAAGAAGTTCGTGATGATGGTGCCCCTCCGCGACGCGGCCGGCGAGAACGTGGGCCTGCTGGTGCTTGCCTACAAGGCTCCCTCGCCCCTGGCACAGACCGAGACCGAGTTCTTCGTCGCCGCGAGCTCCCTGCGCGACGAGCTGAAGCAGCGAATCCCTTCGTACGCCGACCTCTTCAAGCCCGCGAGATGACCATGCGCCCCCTTCGCATCGCAGCGATTCTCGCCGCCCTCGCCGCGGCGCCCGCCTTCGCCCTCAAGTATGCCGCGCCGGAGCACCGGCTCGCGGTCGATCCGGCCATTCCCTCCTGGAAGCCGGGCGAGCTCGCCGTCGCGCCCGAGGAGGAGCTGAACCTGGTCGGCGCCGACGTGATGGACGAGATCACGCTCGGTTGGGTGCGGCTCTTCCGCAAGGCCTATCCTCGTCTCAGCGTCACCATGGAGGCGCGCGCCTCCGGCACCGGCGGCCCGGCGCTGACGGAAGGACGCGCCCACCTGGCGCCGGTGGGACGCGAGCTCCTGCCCCCCGAGGAGAAGGCGTTCGTGGACAAGTTCGGCTACAAACCGTTCGCCATCAGGGTGGCGACGGGCAGCGTGGGCTCGTTGGGGAAGACGGCCACTTCGGTCGTCTTCGTGGACAAGGACAATCCCATCCAGGGCCTGACCATGGCCCAGCTCGATGCCATCTATTCGAAGACGCGGCTTCGCGGCCACGCCGACATCCGGACCTGGGGCGACCTCGGCCTGAAAGGCGAGTGGGCGGCACGGCCCATCCACCTCTACGGGCTCAAGCCGTTCAACGGCATCGAGCAGTTTCTCAAGCAGCGGCTGCTGCTCGGCGGCGAGTACAGGGAGGGAATCCAGTTCGTCAAGGGAAAGGGTTTCACCCACGCCTTCACCGTCGCCGCCGAGGACATGGCGCACAGCCCAGGCGGGCTCACCTATGCGCTGCTCTCCAACGTCACGAGCAACGTCAAGGTGGTTCCCGTCGCGGAGAAGGAGGGCGCGCCGTTCCTCGCTCCCACCGTCGAGAACGTCTACTCCCACGCGTACCCCCTCAGCCGTTTCGTCTACATCTTCGTCAACCGCCCGCCCGGCAGGGCGCTCGAGCCGAAGGTGAAGGAGTTCCTCGAGCTCGTGCTCAGCCGCGAGGGGCAGGACGTGGTCGCTCGGGAAGGCGTCTACATCCCCCTCACACCCGAGATGGTCCGCGAAGAGCGGGCGAAGCTGGAGTGACGCATGCGGACCGCGCTCATCGTCCTCGCCGCGCTCGCCGTTGCCGCGCCGGCGCGGGCCCAGCAGCTGCCGCTGAAGGGATACGGGCAGGAGCTGGTCGATCAAGTGATGGCGAAGGAGCGCGGCCTGCTGGTCGTGGTCATGCACGTCTCGCCGCCGGGTACGGCGAACTATCCGATCATCGCGTCCAACATCGGCAGGATTGGAAAGGTGGCTGACGACGACGACATGCGCGTCGTCACCACCGGCAAGACCAACCTGGAAGTGGCGCACGGCGGCGCTCGCTTCGAGGTGGAGATGCCGATGCGCGACCTCGCCGGCAATACCATCGGCGCGCTCGGTATCGTCTTTCCTTACCGGGATGGGGTGAGCAAGGCCGCTCTGGAGAAGAGGGCGGTGTCCATCCGCGACTGGCTGGCGCGCCGCATCCTCGACGCGGGCTCGCTGGTGGAGCCGTATCCTTTCGACCCGCTCGCCACGACCAGGACTTACGCGCAGAAGCTCGTCGAGGCGACGCTTGCCCGACATGCCGAGATCGATCTGCTCGCGGTGAGCGCCCGGCCGCCCAAGGGGCGCGACTACGTCATCGTCGCCTCGAGCTTCGGCCGCGTCGGGATGAAGGCCGAGGAGCTCACCCCCGATCGCCCGCGCGCCGGCGCGCGGTCCGGCGGCAAGCGGTACGAGGTGGAGCTTCCGCTGCTCGACGAGAAGGGCGGCGCCGCGGGCGCGCTCACCGTCGGCTGGCCGGTGCGCGAGGGCGACGACCAGAAGGTCTTCCTTTCCAAGGCGGAGCAGATTCGCGACGAGCTTCGAGGGCGCATCCCCGCGCTCGAGAGGCTGGTCGAGCTGGATCCCTGACAAAGAGGCATGAAGATGAAGGCCACCGTTGCGATCTCGTTCGCGTCCCTCTGTTGCGCCGCGATTCCCGCCCGGGCAGCGACGGAGGCCTTGCGCCTCGCGGGTCGCACCGAGCTGCCCGGCTACACCGGCGACTTCGATCATTTCGAATACGATCTGCCAAGCGGCCGCCTCTGGCTCGCCGCCGAGGACCACGGCACGCTCGACCTCTTCGACCTGAAGACCGGCGCGCTGCGCAAGACCTTCCGCGGCCTGGTGGATACGCCGCACGGCATCTTCTACGTGCCGCAGAAGAAGCGACTCATCGTCACCGACAGCGGCGGCAAGGCGATGGCCACGCGGATCATCGAGGGCACGGCAAGGCGCACGCTCCAGTTGGCCGCTCCCGCCGCCGATGCAATGGCGTACGACTCGTCCACGGGCCGGCTCTACATCGTCAACGGCGGCCGCGATGCGAAGATGCAACGGACGTATCTCTCGGCCGTCGATCCGCTGACGTTGGAGCGCCTGGGCGACCTCCAATTCGACACCGACAAGGTCGAGGCCATGGCGGTAGAGCGGAAGGGGAACCGACTCTACGTCAACGTCACCGGCAGGAACGAGATGGTGGTGGTGGACAAGCACGAGCTCAAGATCATCGCCACCTGGCCGATCAAGGAAGCGGAACAGAACGCGCCCCTCGCATTCGACGAGGAGCACCGCCGCCTGTTCGTGATCACCCGCAAGCCGGGGAAGCTGATCGTCCTCGACGCCGACAGCGGCGCGACGGTGGCCAGCTTCAAGGCGCCCGAGCGCTGCGACCAGGTCATCTGGGATGCCGGGAACCGGCGCGTGTATGCCCTGGGCGGCGAAGGGTACATCGGCGTGTTCCAGCAGGAAGAAGCGGATCGCTACCGGGAGCTCACGCGGGTACGCACCGCGCCGGGCGCGAAGACCGGAATCCTGGTGCCGGAGATGAAACGCCTCTTCGTCGCCGTCTCGCCCGGCGAGGCCAAGACCGGAGCGGCCATCCTGCGCTTCGACGTCGCGCCGGCGGAGCAGTTCTACCGGCTCGAGTCCGCGGTGGTCCTCAGGGCGGCGCGCTCGCCCGAATGGGATTACGTGACGCTCGACGAGAGCCGCGGCTATCTGTTCATCGGTCGCCGTGCCGACGGCGTGGCCGTCTACGACGTGAAAGCCAGACGGGTGGTCCGCAACATCGCCAGATCGGACGACGCCAACGCGGTCGCGCTGGTACCGGAATTCGACCGCGGCTACAGCACCAACGGCGACGGCTCGACCACCGCCTTCCGACTGTCCACGCTGGAGACCATCGAGCGCATCAAGCTCGGGGAGGACGCGGATTCGGGCATCTACGATCCGGTGACCAAGCAGATCGCCTTCACCATGGGCGACAGCCAGAAAGTCGCGTTCCTCGACGCGAAGACCGGCAAACCGCTCGGCGTGCTGCCCATGGAAAGCAAGAAGCTGGACGGAGCGGCTCCCGACGGCGAGGGCCACCTCTTCATGGCGCTGCGCGACCGCAACTCGGTGGCGAAGATCGACATGGCCGCCCACCGGCTCGACGCGGAGTGGAAGACCGACGGGTGCGAGCAGCCGACCGGCCTGGCGTACGACCGCGCCGACCAGCGCATTTTCGTCGGCTGCCGGGGCGCCAAGCCGGTTCTGGCGGTGATGGACGCCCGGTCGGGGAGAGTGATCTCCACGCACGAGATCGGGCGGGGCAACGACGGCGTCGTCTACGACGCTGCCGCGCACAAGGTCTACACCTCGAACGGCGTGGACGCGAACCTGGTCATCTACGATCAGCTCGACGCCGATACCTACCGGCTGTCCGAGGCCACGACCACGCGGCCTTACGCCCGCACGATGGCGCTCGATTCGAAGACGAAGAAGGTCTACCTGGTGACCGCCGAAGGCACGGCCGATCCCGAGAGGAAGATCAACCGCGCGGTCGCGCCCTTCTATCCGAACCGGTACTACCCGGACACGTTCACCGTTCTCACCTTCGCTCCCCACGAATGAACGCGACGGTCCGGTCACGCCTGTGCGCGCAGACTCGATGCGTGCGGTGCTGGCGCTGATCTTCCGGTGAACGAGGAAGGCATGCTGACGCCACGAGAACGCAAGGCCAGGTTCCGCTCGGTCGTCCGCGTCGCCAGCGGCAACTTCCTCGAGATGTACGACTTCATGGTCTACGGCTATTACGCCAAGGCCATCGCCGCGGAGTTCTTTCCCAGCCAGAGCGAATTCGCCTCCCTGATGGCCGCCCTCGCCACTTTCGGCGCCGGATTCCTCATGCGGCCCCTGGGCGCGCTCATCCTCGGCGCCTATATCGACCATCATGGGCGCCGCAAGGGGCTCATCCTGACGCTGGCGCTGATGGCCGTTGGCACGCTCTCCATCGCCGTGGTCCCCGGGTACGCCGTCTTTGGAATCGTCGCACCGCTCCTGGTCCTGCTCGGGCGCCTGCTGCAAGGCTTCTCCGCCGGCGTCGAGCTGGGCGGCGTCTCCGTCTACCTGTCGGAGATCGCCACTCCCGGCCGCAAGGGCTTCTACACTTCGTGGCAGTCGGGCAGCCAGCAAGTGGCCGTGGTCTTCGCCGCAAGCCTGGGCGCCTTGCTCAACAAGTACGTCTCCGGTCCGCACATGACTGCCTGGGGCTGGCGCATCCCGCTGCTGATCGGCTGCGTCATCATCCCCTTTGTGTTGCTCATCCGCCGCTCGCTGGTGGAGACAGACGACTTCCTCGAGCGCAAGCAGCGCAACCGCCATCCCAGCCCGATGGAAATCTTCCGCTCGACGATGACCAGCTGGCGGGTCGTGCTCACCGGCGTGATGCTGGTGACGATGACGACCGTGTCGTTCTACACGATCACGGCGTACACGCCGACCTTCGGCCAGCAGGTCCTCAAGATGACGCCGAACGACAGCTACGTCGTCACCCTCTTCGTCGGCCTCACCAATCTGCTCTGGCTGCCCATCTCGGGCGCGCTCTCGGACCGGGTCGGCAGGCGGCCGATCCTGGTGGCCTGCGCCATGCTGGCGCTGGTGACCGCCTACCCTGCCATGTCGTGGCTGGTGGGAGCGCCTTCCTTCGGCCGGCTGCTCGAGGTCGAGCTGTGGCTCTCGTTCCTCTTCGGTTGCTGGAACGGCGCGATGATTCCGTTCCTCATCGAGATCATGCCGGCCGAAGTGCGCACCTCGGGATTCTCGCTGGCCTACAGCCTCGCCACCGCCATCTTCGGCGGATTCACGCCGATGATCGCCACCTGGCTCATCCACGCGACCGGCAACAAGGCGATGCCGGGCGTGTGGCTATCGTTCGCGGCGCTGTGCGGGCTGCTTGCGACACTGGTGACGGTGAGCCTCGCGCACGAAGAGGGCGGCGAGCAGGAACCCTCTCCTGCGTCCGCCCCGGCCTGAAGGGATCATGCAAGCCGTCACCCTGATCTGCGGACTGCTCGCCACCGCGCCGCCGCTTCCGGCCTACCAGCCGCAGAGCACGGTCGGTGGGATCATCCGCACTTTCGGATCCGGCCTCGGCGGCCTGGTCAAGCTGTGGGAGCAAGGCTTCGCCAAACAGCAACCCGCGGTGCGGTTCGAGGATCACCTGCCGACGAGCGACGCCGCCATCCCCGCGTTGGTGACCGGCGTTGCCGACCTGGCGCCCGACGGCGGCGAGGCCACGCTCACCGAGAGCCTCTCGTTCTACGAGGTGCACGGGTACCCGCCCACGGACATCATCGTGGCCACCGGCTCCTTCGACGTGGAGGGCCATTCCAACGGGCTGGTGGTCTTGGTCCACAAGGACAATCCGATCGAAAAGCTCACCGTCGCGCAGCTCGATGGAATCTTCGGCGCCCCGCGCACCGCGGGAATGCGCGGCTTCAAGTGGACGCCCTCCGATGGGCGCGGCGCGCAGGGCGACATCCGCACCTGGGGCCAGCTCGGCCTGACCGGCGAGTGGGCCGACAAGCCCATCCAGACCTACGGCCACGCGCCGTCGGGCACCGCCCGCTTCTTCCAGGCGGCGGTGCTGAACAACGGCGACAAGTGGAATCCGAACTTCCGCGAGTTCGTCGAGACCGGCAGCAAGATGATCGCCGACGAGGACCGCGCCGAGCAGCGCCTGGGCCTCGTGCACATGCTGCGCGACGAGTTGGCCAGGGACCGCTACGGCATCGCTTGGACGGTAATGCCGCAGGCGAAAGGAATCGCCGGCATCAAGCCCATCGCGCTCGCGCCCCGCCAAGGCGGGGCCTACGTACTTCCTGCGCGCGAGACGTTCCAGGACCGGACGTACCCCTTGGTGCGGAGCATCCACATCTTCCTCAATCGCGCCCCGGGCCGGCCGCTCGAGCCGAGGCTGCGCGAGTTCCTCCGCTTCATCCTCAGCCGCGAAGGACAGGACATCGTCCACCGCGACGGGGGCTACTTGCCGCTGACCGCCGCATTGGCGCTCGAACAACTGAAGAAGCTCGACTGAGGACTCCATGCGCATGCGCTCGAGGATGGTCGTTTCCTGTTTCGTCGTGCTCGCCGGATCGGCCGCCTTCGCCCAGGCCCCCGATCTGAGCGCCATCCCGCCGTACAAGAAGGAGGTCAACGTCGTGGGCGGGCTGCGCATCGCCGGCAGCGAATTGAAAGGCGTCGTCGATTTGTTGGCCGAAGGATTCCGGAAGTTCCAGCCGGACGCCAAGATCTCCACCAACTTCATGACCAGCAGCGAAGGCGCCCTGGGGATGATGATCGCCGGCGTTTCCGACGTCGCTCCGATGGGCGACGACGCCAAGATCACCGACCAGATGCCGTTCTTCAACGCCTTCGGCTACGTGCCGACGGAGATCTCCATTGCCACCGGCGGCTACGACAAGCGCGGCACGCTTTTCGCCTGGGCGATCGTCGTGAACAAGGCCAATCCCCTCGCCCGGCTGTCCATCGATCAGCTCGATCGCATCTTCGGCTCCGAGCGCACCGGCGGCTGGGAGGTGGGCGCCAACGCCGCGAACAACCTCCTCTTCACGGCGAGGCATGCGCGCGGCCGCGACAGCAACATCCGCACCTGGGGCCAACTCGGGCTGAAGGGCGACTACGCCGGCAAGGAGATCCAGACCTACGGCTACGTGGCGCCGGGATTCGCCGTCAGCTTCGAGCGGACGGTGATGCACTGGTCGGTCAAATGGAATCCAAATTTCCGCGAATACGTGGAGATGAAGGAGGCCACCGGCGACGCGGACGGCCGGGCCGTCGCGAGCCAGCGCATGTACGAGGCGTTGGAGAAGGACAAGTACGGAATCGGCTGGGGCGCATTGATGCATGTCAACGGCACCTGCGTGAACCCCGATGGCTCCAGGTGCCCTGGCTATCCGGACCTCAAGATCGTCGCGGTGTCGCGCACGCCGGACGGCCCCGCCGTTCCACTCACCTCCGACAACGTCGCCAACCGCAGCTACCCGCTGGGGCGCGACGCGTACATCTACGTCAACAAGGCACCGGGCCGCGCGCCGGAGCCCAAGGTGCGCGAGTTCCTCCGCTTCGTCTTGAGCCGCGAAGGGCAGGAGATCATCGCGCGCAACGGCCCGTACTTCGCCATCCCGGCAGCCTACGTCCGCGAGCAGCTGAAGAAATTGGATTGAGGCGAGCATGAAGCCGATCCGCTGGATCCCGTTCCTGTTCGCGTCGCTCCTCGCGGCCGAACACGCCGCTGCGCAGCACCAGTCGCAGCCAACCGAGGAATCGCGCAAGCTTCCCCCCGGATCCGCGGCGGAGCGCAAGGCGCGCATGTCGGCGCGCGCCAACGCCGTTTCCTACACGAAGAAGTTCGACCTGAGCGCCCTGCCGCATTACCTGCCCGAGGAGAAACCGGCCGGAAAGCTGCGCGTCTACGGCAACAACTACATCGGCGACGCGCCGCTCGGGCGCTGGTGGAAGGAAGCGTTCGAGAAGGTCCAGCCCGGCATCCAGATCGAGTACTTCCTGCCTTCGGCGGCCATCGCCGTTCCCGGCTTGTACTTCGGGCTGGCGGACGTCGGCATCAACCACGACCCGAGCTTCTACGACTCGCTCGGGCATCTTCGCCTGAAGGGCTACGAGCCGGTGGGGTTTTCCGCCTTCACCGGCTCGTACGACTACGTGGGCTGGCAGAACAACCTGGTGATCATCGTCAACAAGGACAATCCGCTGGCGAAGGTCACGCTGCAGCAGCTCGACGGCATCTTCGGCTCGGCGCGGGACGGAGGCTGGGTGGGAACCACCTGGCACCCCGAGCTCAGCCGCGGCCCCGACCAGGACATCCGCAGGTGGGGTCAGCTCGGCCTGACCGGCGAATGGGCCGACAAGCGGATCAACGTCCACGGCTACAGCCTGCGCTACGCGACGGCCATCGAATTCTCCAACAAGGTGCTGCAGGCGAGCGACAAATGGAACGGCGATCTGCACGCCTATGGCAACTATCGCCGCCCGGACGGCACCACCTATCTGGAGGCGGACCAGATCGTCGATCAGGTGCGCAAGGATCCTGCCGCCATCGGGTACGTGCGCTTCCACCAAGGCCTGCCCAAGGAGATCAAGGTGCTCGCGCTGGCCAGGACCAGCGCAGGCCCGTACGTCGAATACGGGCTCGACACCGTGCAGGACCGTTCGTACCCGCTCTGGGGCGATCAATCGCTCTGGATCAGCGCCAAGCCGGGCACGCGCATCGACCCGAAGACGCGCGAGTTCATCCGCTTCGTGCTGAGCAGGGAAGCACAGGACCTCGTGCAGCGCGACGGCAAGTACCTGCCGCTCACCGCGGAGGCGGCGCGCGCGGAGCTGAAGAAGCTCGGCCAATTCACCGGGGTAAACCCATGATCAAGACAGCGCTGGCCTTTGCCCTGGTAGCCTCGGCGGTGATCGCCGCGCAGGAATCCACCGAGGGCCTGGACATGCAGGCGGCCCGCGCCAAGATGATGACGGCGCGCGGCAAGAAGGTGTCCTACACCAACAAGTTCGATCTCGGCGCGCTGCCGCACTACCAGCCGCGGCAGAAAGTGAGCGGCGTCCTCCGCATCCGCGGGAGCAACTACATCACCGACGGTCCGCTGGGCTCGTACTGGGAAGCGGCGTTCCGCAAGCACCATCCCGGCGCGCGCATCGATTACCAGATGAAGACCACGCTGGGAGCGGTGCCGTCGCTCACCTTCGGCGACGGCGACGTCGGTATCGGCCGCAAGATCACATTCGCCGAGCAGGAGATGTTCGAGCGGTACAAGGACCGTCCGCCCGTCGAGGTCGAGTTGGCGACCGGCTCTTACGACGTCCCCGGCTGGCAGCCCGGCTACGGCATCGTCGTGCACAAGGACAACCCGCTCGCGCGCGTCACCATGAAGGAGCTCGACGGCATCTTCGGCTCGGAGCGGCTGGGCGGGTGGGACGGGACGAGCTGGCGGCCGCAGTGGTCCCGCGGGCAAGAGGAGAACATCCGCACCTGGGGACAGCTCGGCCTCACCGGCGAGTGGAAGGACAAGCCCATCAACGTCTATGGCCTGACGCTGCGCTATCACCAGGCAACCGAAATATCCGACATGATTCTCAAGGGCAGCGACAAGTGGAACGAGCATCTCCGCATCTACGCCAACTACGTCTCCGCGGACGGCAAGCTGGAACGCAACCTCGGCGATCACCTGGCCAAGGATCGTTACGGCATCGCGTACGTGGCGGCGCCCACCACCAAGCTGGGAGGTGAAGCGGCGCGCGACTTGAAGGTCCTGGCCGTCGCCGACAAGGAGGGCGGGCCGTACGTCCCCTATTCGCTCGAGACGCTGCACGACCGTTCCTATCCACTCTATTCGCGGATCTACGCCTATGCCGATCGCGCCCCGGGCAAGCCGATGGATCCGCGCGTGGCCGAGTTCCTCCGATTCGTCGTCAGCCAGGAAGGACAGTCGGAGGTGCAGCGAGACGGAAAGTACCTGCCGCTGACGGCCGAGGTCGCCAAGGCGCAGCTCAAGGCGGTGGACGAGCTGGCGAAGTAGACAGGGCCGTGGAGACTGCGATCGCGATCATCGCCCGGCGGACGTACCGGTTGGTGTAGAGATCGGCGGCCCGGACCTGCGACGCCTCGCCGGTCGCGCGCCAGCGGCCCTCGTCGCTTTCGTCGAAACCGTCCGAGAGATTGATCTCGACCGCCAGCTGCGCCTCCTCGGGCGAGATCGAATAGTCGCCGCGGGCGTACGTCGGCAGCGCGGCGCGGATCATCTCCAGCTCGGCTCGCCGATCCTTTCCGGCAAAGTAGTCGGCCGGCAGCCGGGCCGCGATCTCCTCTGCCGAGTGTGAATTGACGAAGCGCATCGCCCGAACGAACGCGTTCACCAGCCGCTGGGCCACCTCCGGGCGCTTCGCGATGGCCTGCGGCGACATCAGCAGCGCCTGCGCCGGAAAGCGCGCCCCGAGCGCATTCGCGGTCGACTCGCCGCTGTTCAGATCGTACAGCGTCGTCGCGAGCCCGGTGGCGAGGAGTGCCGAGGTGATCGGCTCCTGGAAGGTCATCACGTCGACGGTGCCTTCCTTCAGTCCCCTGACGACCGCCTCCTCCCGTCCGGTCTTGTCCGTCATCACCGACGCGTACGGGCCCGCGCCGGCCTTCCTCGCCAGGTACCGGGTAAGGACGCTCTTCATGCCGTAGCCCGCGCCCGCCGCGACGTTCCTGCCGGTGAAATCGGCGGCGCTGGCGACCCGGCCTCTCATCCGATCCGCGACCAGCACCTTCATCCCCGGCGCGTCGGTGAAGAGCATCACCGCCTGCAGCGGAAATCCGTGCCGCGCGCCGTAGATGGCGTGGTTGAACCAGCAGTAGGCCGCATCGATCTGACCTTTCGCCAGCGGCTCCTGCATCAGGTAGTCCTCACCCGTGATTTTCTCGACCTCCACGCGCTCGAGCTCGATTCCTTCCCGCTTGAAGTATCCGAGGCCCTCGGCCAGCCGCACGACGATGGGGTCCTCGTCGATGCTCATCCGCACCTTGATCGCCGAGGCCTGCTGGATCACCCGCAGCTCGTGCGGCGCTTCGGCCGGGTCGAGCTTCTTCATCTGCTCCGCTGCGACGGCGGCGGTCAGCGGCAGGTATCCGCCCTCGCGCGCCACGTCCGCCTGGCCCTGCTTGCTGAGCACGTAGCGGAGGAGCTCACGCAGCTTCGGATCGGGCCCAGCCAGCTCGCTCTTCTCGTCATCGGTGGTGAACACGGCGTACACGGGCCGCGACAACGGATAGCTCCGGTCGGCCACGGTCTCGCGCGTGAGCTTGAGGTAGGGCCCCGCAGCCGTCTCCGCCAGCGGGAGCGCTTTCACGCCCGCCGCCGCGGAATCGAGCGGCGCGTAGGCGATGCCGGAGGGGTCATTGCTCAGATCGACGATCATCCGCGCTGCGTCGGCGTACTCGCGCAGGTCCTCGTTCCACAGGTCTGCGCCGTGCATGACGCGCGACTGGAAATACGTGATCGCGCCCGCGCCCTCGAGCGGGGGACCATAGACGTGGATGGGTTTGCCGGCCCATGCGCCGGTGGCGCCGAGCTGTCCCCAGGTGCGGATGTCGCCTGCGCTGGTGCGGGCCGCGCTCTCGTCCCAGGTCAGGCCATTCCAGCCGCCGCCGCGCTGCGCGCCGAAGATTCCGTCGAGCTGCTGCACGGTCAGCTTCGCGATCGGATTGTCGCGATGGACGAAGACAGCGTACGCCGGCGACTTGTCTCGCGTGCCGAAGCTACCGGTCGCCACCTCGACCTGCACCGGAAAGACCCACGAGCGCTCGTACGTTCCGTAGTATTCGAAGGGGTTCATCGCGCGGCCCATCAGCGCGAGATCGGCGGTGCGCATCTCCAAGCCGTAGATCCCCGACGCGGTGCCCTTGAGCCAGGGTTCGAAGCGGACGTCCGGGTGGTAGCGGCGGAAACCCTTCTCCCAGTGCCGGAGCAGCGCGGCCATTTCATGGTTGCCGCTCACCCGGATGGTGCCGGAGATCCGCTGCGCCGCGTGGTAGTCGGGCAACGCCCCGGCGACGAGCAAGGCTGCGACGATGGCGCTCATTCGAGTTTCCTCAGCTCGGCTTCGACCTGCTGGGCGCCCAGCGGGATGAAGATCCGGCTCTCGGCGACGATCTGCTGCCCTTCGCGGCTCAGCACGAACCGGACGAACTCCTTGTCGCGCGCAGACAGCGGCTGACCCGGCACTCGATTCAAGTAGAGATAAGCGCCGTTGCGCATCGGGTAGCTGCCGTCGAAGAAGCTCTGCGCGCTCGGCGGGACGAACGGGCCACCCGGCTTCGCCGCGATCGCCAGTACCTTCAGGTCCGACCCGAGCGCATCGATGACGCGCTGGAAGGTGAATCCCATCGCGAGCGGGTCGTTCTGCACGCCCTCGACGATCTCCTGGTCGTGCGTCTTCCCGCGCGCCTTCAGAGCGATGTCGGCGCGCGGACCCTCGACCAGCGCCGGGTTCCATTTCTGCCCCCCGTGGAAGGCCTCGCGCTCGATCAGGTCCGCCCAGTTGCTCAGCGTCACGTCGGAGCCGTGCAGGTGGATGGGTTTGTCGGACCACTCGCCGGTGAGGCCCAGCTGTCCCCAGGTGCGGATGTTCTTCTCCGGCCCGCGCGCCGCCGCGGTGGACCATTTCCTGCCCACCCACGTGCCGGTGCGCTGGGCGCCGAAGACGCCGTCGATCTGATCGAGCGTCAGCCCCGCGAGCGGATTGCTCTTGTGGACCACGAACATCAGCCCGGGCGTCGAGCCTTCCGGATCGTCGTACGACCCGTTGGCGAACTTGATCTCCAGCGGTCCGTACCCGAACGCGCCCTCGAACGCCTCGAGCGTCGAATGCCAGGTGCGGTGGCCCATGAGTCCCACGTCGGCCTTCCCGGTGACGAGCCCGGCGAACGCTTGCGAGGTGTTGACCAGGTAGGCTTGTAATCGGACGTGACCCTGCCGATTGCGGAAACCGGTCGCCCACTTTCCCACCAGCGACTCGAGCGGCGTGCCGTAGATGCGCACCACGCCGAGCGCCTGCTGCTGCGGGTGATAGAGGGGAAGCGCGCTCAAGTCGTAGTGCGCCGGCTGGTACTGCGCCGGAGCAGCGACAAGCAGGCCGAAAAGGACGAGGGCGGACATGCTTCAGTCCAGCTTCCGGCGCTGCTCCTGCAGCGCGCTCGCGGTGAGCGGCAGGTACTTGCCGTCGCGCGCCACCGCCTGCTGGCCCTGGCGGCTGAGGATGTAGCGGATGAGCTCGCGCACTTTCGGGTCCAACGGCGTGCCGGGTTTGCGATTGACGTAGAAGAAGGTCTCGCCGATGAGCGGATAGTTGCGCTCGTGCACCGTCTCCAGCGTGAGCGGCACGTACGGCCCGCCGTCCTTCGCGGCGATGGCCAGAGCCTTGGTCTTGGGCGTGAGGTTCATGACCCCGCCGTAGCCGATGCCGTAGCGGTCCTCCCCGAGGTGCTCCATCACCTGCTGGGCGGCCGTGATCAGCTTACCGTTCGCGTCGGTGAAGTTCGCGAACAGCTTGATGCGCTCGTTCCACTTGTCGCTGCCCATCAGGATGGGATTGGCGATGCGCAGGCTCTGCTCGTAGCGGAGGTTCAGGCCGTAGGGATTGATCGGCTTGTGCTTCCACTCGCCGGTGAGGCCGAGTTGGCCCCAGGTGCGGATGTTCTTCTCCGGACCGCGGGCCACGTCGCGGTGCCACTCGAAGTCGGGACCCCAGCCGCCTTCGCGAGCGGCGCCGAAGATGCCGTCGAGCTGGCCAAAGGTGAGCTTCGCAATCGGGTTGTCCTTGTGGACGAAGATGCCGAGCGCGTTGCTCCAGCCGGCGACGTTGTACGAGCCGGTGGTGGAGACGATCTCGGTGACGTCGTAGTCGTACTCGCGCTGGAACGCGAGCCGTTCCGACCAGAGGATGCCGCGGCCGGTGATTCCGATGTCCGCGGCGCCCGCCCACAAGGCCCCTACCGCGGTGGCGGCGCTCTTCAGGTTCCATTCGATCTGGATGCCCGGCTGGACCCTCCGGAACTCCTCCTCCCAGACCTGCGCGAGACCGCTGTCGGCGAGATAGTTGTTGCCCCAGATGCGCAGGGTACCGGTGATCTTTTGCTCCGGCTGGTAGGCGGGCAGGCCGGAGAGATCGAACCGGTCGGGTGGGTAGAACGTCTTCGCGCCGCGCTCACGGACGAACCGCTCCCGCGTCTTCTGCAGCGCGAGAGCATCCTGGCTGCCGCTCGGGACGGTGGTCCCGGCGAGGAGAACGGCAGGGAGCAGGAGCAGACCGGCGGCGATCAGCTTCAGTGCGGACATGGTGGGCGCCTCCTCAGGGTTCCTGGACCATACGCCGCTCCCTGAACCGAGCCTGAACGGGCGATGAATTCGACTTCAGCCGCGTTCAGGTTCGCGCAAGGTTCTTGGCGGAGGGTTGCCCCATGCTGACTCGCCTCGGGGCGTTGCTGTCGCTGTTCGCTTTTCCCTCGCTCGCGCAGGCGACCAGCCCTGAAGACGTCCGGAAGTCGCTCGCGGCGCAGAAGGAGCGCGCCGGCGTGGTAGCTGAGCGCGGCGAGAAGCCGCACTACACCCGCAAGTTCGACTTGAGCGGTCTGCCCCACTACGTTCCGCAGAAGCAGCTCACCGGCTGGATGCGGCTGCACGGCAGCAACTACCTGGCCGACGGCAAGCTCGGCGAGTACTGGCGCGACGGATTCGCGAGGTTCCAGCCTGGGCTGCGGATCTCCTTCTACCTTCCGACGGCGGCGGTGGCATTCGCCGCGCTCTATTACAACCAGGCCGACCTGGCGATGGGGCACCGGCCCGGGTTCTACGACCTGCTCGCGTACCAGCGGGTGATGGGCTTCGACCCGCTCGAGATCACCGCCGTCACCGGCTCGTACGACGTCGCGGGATGGGAGAACTCGACGGTGATCCTCGTGAACAACGAGAACCCGCTCAAGGGCGTGACCCTCGAGCAGCTCGACGGCGTGTTCGGCGCGGCCCGCGACGGCGGATGGGCGGGCACCAACTTCCGCCCTGACTGGGCACGCGGCCCGGAAAAAAACATCCGAACCTGGGGCCAGCTGGGCCTCAAGGGCGAGTGGGCGGACAAGCCCATTCACGTCTACGGATTCAATCTGCGCTACAACACGGCCACCGACTTCGCCGACAAGGTGCTCAAGGCGAGCGACAAATGGAACGAGAACATCCACGCCTACGCGCACATCGTGCAGCCGGACGGCAAACGATACATCCAGGCGGACCAGATCACCGACGCGCTCGCCCGCGACAAGTACGGCATCGCCTACAACCGTTACCGCGGCGAGCGGCCGAACATCCGCCGGCTGGCAGTGGCCGCGACCGATGGCGGCCCGTTCGTCGAGCACACGCTGGAGACGGTGCAGGACCGCACCTATCCGCTGTTCCAGGAGGCGTACTTCTATGCCACCGTCAAGCCCGGGACCGCGATCGATCCCAGCGTGAAGGAGCTCCTCCGCTACGTGTTGAGCCAGGAAGGCCAGGCGGAGGTGCAGCGCGACGGCAAGTACCTGCCGCTCACGGCCGAGGTCGTGCGGCAGCAGCTCAAGAAGCTCGACCAGGCTCGATGAGATGCCGCAGCACGCGTACACGTTCCAAAGTGACGCCCGAGTTGCGTGTGCTGTCCCGTCGCAGCCTAGGCGAGCCGAAAAGCGTCACCGTCGCGCACGACGCGGCCCGCGGTAGGCGCCACGAAATGCGTGCCGATCAGCAGCACTTGCGTGCCGGCGAGCCGGGAGAATACGTCGCGCCGCGTGCGCTCGGCGCGCTGCGGATCGTCATCAGCCGTCGACGACCATTCGGGATGCGCCATCTGGCAGGGATGGTGGATGAAGTCGCCGGTGATCAACGCCTCCTCGCCGCGCGAGGCAATGCGCACGCTGAAATGGCCCGGGGTGTGGCCGAGCGTCGGCACCAGCGAGATCTCGTCGGAGACGCGGTGATCGGTCTCGACGAGGTCGACGAGGCCGGCATCGAAGACCGGCGCCACCGAATCGGCGAAGATGGGCAAGTGATGATCGTGGTCGCGCTGGCTGCGCCAATACTCGAACTCGACGCGGCCCATCAGGTAGCGCGCCCACGGAAATGTCGGGACCCAACGCCGGTCGACCAGCATGGTGTTCCAGCCGACATGGTCGACATGGAGATGCGTGCACAGCACGGTGTCGATCGACTCGCGCGGATAGCCTGCGGCGGCGAGGTCGGCGAGGAAGGGGCCGTGCAGGTCGTTCCAGCGCGGGATGCGCCGGTCCTGCTTGTCGTTGCCGAGGCAGGTGTCGACGATGATACGGCGCGTCGGCGTCTCGATTACTAGCGCCTGGATCGCCATGCGCAGCTTGCCGGTCGCGTCGATGAAATCGGGCCTGAGCCACTCGATCGGCAGCACCGTCTCCGGCTCCGCCTGCGGGAGGATGAAGCGCGTTCCGCCGCCCATCTCCAGCTCGACGATCTTGGTGACCGTCACCTCGCCGACGCGCCATCTGCTCATGCTCCGCTCCACCGCCGCTTCGCACCCAGGCCAAGTCCGGAGCATCGCACCGGAGATGGGGGGACACCATACGGTGTCCCCGGATCTCCGCGGTCTCTCCGTAACGCGGACCTTGGCGCTACGGCCCCATGCCCGGGTCGAACATCGGCCGCACTTCGGACTCGCCCTCGAAGCCGGGCCAGTGCTTCCGGTGCAACTCCATGAATTCGGTGGCGATCCGAATCGCTTCAGCCTTCGAGTCGGCTTTCAAGATCGCCCAGCCGCCGATGACCTCTTTGCTCTCGGAGAACGGGCCGTCGGTCACGGTGATCTTGCCGTTGGCGAGCCGCACACGGACGCCATCCTTGCTCGGCAGCAGACCGCCCGTGTCGACGAGGGTGCCGTCCTTGAGCGATTTCTGCACGAACTTGCCCATCGCCTCCATCAAAGCGGGCGGCGGCGGGGACTCGCGATGCGACTCGGGATGGCGGATGAACGTCAGGTATTTCATGGCTCCTCCTCGGGGGGTGCGATCATGCGACGAACGAGCCCCGGATGGATCGACACGCCAGGTGCCAGGCTAGGTTTCGTTGCCGGTCGTCTTCTTTCGGCCGGGCCGGGCCTGCACGTACCCCATGCCTGGGCAACCGCAGCGACCTTGCCGAATCTGGCCGCTAGCGCCGGAGCTGGCAGGACGCCATTCGCTCCAAGTGACCCGCTGCTTGCATTCCTCGCAGACGCGGGCTCGATCGTCCTCCGTCACGGACGCTCCCTCTCCCCGCCCCACCAGCAGAGTGCCACGGTTCGTTTGAGCCGCAACTATTCGACGCGCTGGATCACCACCGCTCAACTGCCGGAACGGGACTCCCCCGGGCGCAGCTCGACGAGCCGTCGCTTGTAGCGATCGCCCCACTCGCGCATCTCCTGCAGGATCGGTTCGAGGCTGCGTCCCCACACGGTGAGATCGTATTCCACGCGAGGCGGGACCACCGCGTAGACCGTGCGGCGGACCAGCCCGTCTTCCTCCAGCTCGCGCAGCTGCAGCGTGAGCATCCGCTGGGTGACGTTGGGGAGCAGCCGCCTGAGCTCGCCGAACCGCTTGGTTCCTGACGCGAGGTGGAAGAGGACGACTCCCTTCCACCGCCCGCCGATCACTCCGAGTGTCGCTTCCACGGGGCACCGCGTCCTCGTGTCGTCGCTGCGGCCGCGCATCGGTTGGAGCCTCCTTGGTACCCTTTTCGATACTACTACACAAACTTGTGCGTACTTGCGCACCAGGCCGCTGCCATCTACACCTCGCGTCGATCGAAGGTCAACCGAACCGGAGGAGGAAACGATGTCACAAAATAGCAAACCCCTTATCACCATCGTAGGCGCGCTGAGCAAACAAGGCCGCAGCGCTGCGCACACCCTGCTGCAAAGCGGGCGCTATCGCGTCCGCGCACTCACCCGCCGGCTCGACACCCCTGAAGCGCAAAGCCTGGCGCGACAAGGCGCGGAGCTCGTGACCGTGCCGCTCGAGGTGGGACACAAAAAAGACCTCGTGAATGCATTCCGGGGCTCACAGGGCGTGTTTCTGATGACGCCGCCCATCGCACCACCAGCGACGCACGAGACGGAGCTTGGCAAGCAGCAAGCGGATGCCGCCGTTGAAGCAGGTGTGCAACACATCATTTTCAGCGGCCTGGAAAACGTGGAGAGACTTACCGGAGGTAAGAAGTTCGCACCGCACTTCACCGACAAAGCCAAAGTTGAGGAGTACATTCGCACGCTGCCCGTCGCCAGCTCGTTTGTCTACTTGGCGTTTTTTTACACCAATCTGATCGAATATTACCCACCGCGCATGGATGGCGACACGTTGGTGTTCCCCATTTATTTTCCTGAAGACTTCCGCGCGCCGTTTGTCGATCCGCTGACCGCGACGGGCCCTGCGGTTTTGGAGATCTTCGCCAATCCCGACAAGTACGCCGGCAAGTCTTTGCCGGTGATCGGCGACATCATCTCGCCCAACGAGATGGTCGAGACGTTCAGGCGTGTCACCGGGAAAAAGGCCGCATACCGCTCGGCGTTCACACGCGAGGGGCTGCTCCACCACTTCCCCGCGTTTGGCGCCAACGAGCTGCTCGTGCGCGAGCTTTTGGGGCAGAACGAGTACGCGGTGGAATACGG
>Ga0137415_10001368_pt1 | contig 24013 bp, 25 predicted proteins | sample CZODoug3_1_1_16f_FD_183082 | JGI IMG/M metagenome (GOLD analysis project Ga0137415, IMG submission 183082) | Vadose zone soil fungal communities from Angelo Coast Range Reserve, California, USA - CZODoug3_1_1_16fungal (Hybrid Assembly) | ecosystem: Environmental > Terrestrial > Soil > Vadose...
CGCTATGTTTAAATGAATAAACCCGTTTCCGCAAAATGCTTTTCCTGTTATTTTGAACGATTAACGGCAGATCTCGCCCATTTTGAGGCGCATTAGAAAATAAAGTTGTAAAAATAGGGGTGGGTAGCACCTCAAAATTCAAGACGTGAAAGAGACTTTCCCAATACTTCCACATCGACCCGCGTATCCTCCGAGCTTGGAAACCTCATCATGACCGCTCCTTCTATCGATCGGGAGCATGCGCTCGCCTTCCGACAACGAGCAACCCATCTAGACAAGCGCCTACCACTAGAACGGCTGACTGAAGCCGCCTTCGCAGGCCTCCAAGACAGCAGCCCTAGATCAGCGGTCCTGGCGCTCCATGCCCGGGTCGAGAATGTCCCATCATCTGCCTGGAAGGATCCACGGTTCGTCCAAGTTTGGGGACCACGAGGTGCCGTCTACGTCGTTCCTAAGGACGAGGTGGCCATTTTCACAATCGGTTTCCTACCACGCGACCCTGTTCTGCGAGCAAAGATCGATACTGCGGTAGACAAGGCCAAGAAGTCATTCCGTCTCCGGAAAGACGGATCGACGCAAGAGTACTTTCATGGATTGCGAGAGGCATCCGCCAGCGGCACGATAAGGATCGAATGGGACGGAAGCAGGAGCAGATGGTGGACCGTCGACCCGTCCACAATTGATCCAGAAGCCGCACGGCTCGAGCTAACACGTCGATTCCTCCGCTCCGTCGGACCAGCCAGTCCCGAAGAGTATGCTTGGTGGTCCGGCAATACTCTTCTCGATGCGCAACAGACGTTTCAATTTCTCGAAAACGAGCTGGCAGAAGTCATCTTGGAAGGGCGAAGATCTTGGATTCTACGGAGAGACCTTCGCGCGTTAAAGGACGCTGTCCCGACTGATACTGTACGTCTTCTACCGCCCGGTGACCCTCATCTTGCCACGCAGGATCGCAAGATGCTCCTCCCGATCAAACGATATCGAAACGAGCTCTGGCCAAAGTCAGTCTGGCCCGGCGCTTTACTGGTCAACGGCGAGATTGTGGGAACCTGGAGGAGACAGGTCGGTCGAGTGGTTTTGCATGCGTGGCAGAAACCTTCAGCGAAGATCAAGGTTCGGGTCGAAGAAGAAGTCATGAGCATGCCGATAGTTTCAAAGAACAAGGAGGTCCTGTGGGACACCTAGCGAGACTTATAGTGCCTCATTGAACTGGCTTTTCAAGCCGTTTTCAGGCAGCAAGATACTAGTCAGCGTCGCGAGGCGAAGTAAAGCCATTCTTGACATACGTTGACAGTGGATTTCCAAGATGGCACGCCGTCTTTTGAGACGAATTTGAAAAAGTTACAAGAGAGTTTCGTGAAAACCTATGTCGGTTGTTGGTTGTGAATCCCGTCGCGGAACCATTTTACAAGCGAAACCTGGTTCGTATTTCCATACTTCTCAACAATCACGATCCCCCGCTCAGACAATGCTGCAACGATCCGGTGCGTCTTCAACCGTGATAGGCCTGCTTCCTTCGTGATGTACTTTTGCAAATAGGTCCCTCCATGCTCGTCTAATACGCCGACTATGCTTCGTTCCTCCGGTTTGAGAGTTTTCAAGACAATGGATACATTGTTTTCCTTTTCATTACCGGATGAAAGGTAGTAGTTTTTCATTTCAGGTAGCACTAGGAAATAGATGACTCCGACCATGCTGGCAAGTACTGTACTGAGAAAGAGTAGGGAGGAAAATAATACTAAGAATGGAAAGGCGGCCGGGAAACCGTTTGTGAGCAGCTGTGCGAGCACTTGTAACGGTGACTCCGCGGGAGTCAGGATTAGGGCGAGAATGTAGCCGGAGACTGCAAGTCCACTCGCTGCTGACACGAGCATTACTAGGAGGATCTTGAGCTTCTCCAACTATGACACCTCACCCCTCTCCAAATGTTCACTGCATCCCTTCGCTGGATCAGATCTTGTGCTTCTAGAGATTTCCCGGTTCTACCTATTGGGATGTTGTTGTTGCTGGTGGTGGCGTTGGTTTCCATCTGAGGATCAATACGCCACCGATTATTCCCAAGACTGCTCCAACGATGAAACCTCCCGAGCCGAAGAAGCTTAGGATGCTGAACACCAGTGTGAGTATGCCCCATGTCTGTCGTTGAGCTGGCATGAAACGTAGCATTACAGATGACAATAGGACGATAGTGCCGCAGATGAGGCCGAATATTGCGATTGCACTGACAAATCCGGACGCGAGACTACCCGGGCTTCCAGTATAGCCTCGTGGCGATGTAAAATTGGCATAGTTGAGATGTGGAAGAACAACTATGGCGATTGCCAAGAGGAATACGTCCACGAGCACTATCAAGGCACCACCTACAAGAGCTAGTATTGAGGGAACATTCGGATATTCCACGATTGTTGTTTTCTGAACCATTTTCATTTCTTACCTCCAAGCATATCATGTGTTAATGATATTGGGAAATATGTTCGGTGAAACGGTCTTGATACAGTATGTCAATCTTGGCTGAAACGATTCTGAAACGAAATTTTCAACTTGTTTCGGATGCATTAGTGCCAGTCAAATTATGAAATTTGCGGGTGTTACGAGTTCTATGCAGCCACAATTCGCACTCGGAGAAAGTTCCCTAGTCTTCAGATTCAGGGAACTAGCTAACACAACTGCCTATAGAAGAAGAATGATAACGATCCTCATTCGGTCAAGCAGCAGAACCGGTCAGCGCCGAATATTTCTGAAGTAGAGCGATCGGTAGGTGTCGACCTCTCGCCAAGGACTTTTCGCTATTGTAATATGCGGCAGGACCGGTACGTCCACTTTCGCAGTACCGCTGCCTGTCCCAGAACCGGAAGTGTTGTTCACCGTTGAGACTTTACTATCCGGATCTAATCGTGTCCATTCGGGAATTATTACTGCACGAAGCAGCATCTGAATGTTCACTCCTCGGTCTCTGGCTTCATTAGCGAGCATCGCGAAACATTCATCGCTTATAGACAACATAAATGTGGCCGCCAAAATTCAACCTCCAACAATTCAAGATCCAAATAGGAAACGTATGAGAGTCATAGTAGGACAGATCGATCTATTAACCGTAGACAGATTTTAAGTTCGAATCAAGGACGATATATCATGACGCGACATTCTCGAAGCCTGAAAGGATCTCAGCAGTGAAATTTCGAAGACGTTATACTTTCTAACGTCGTAGCTGCTGTTCAAGCCACTCGATCTCAAACTTGTCGTCCGGACCCGGATCTATTCCAGCCTTCTCTAGCAGCGTCTTGGAACTTGCCAATAATTGACGGGACTGATCCTGGTCCCTTCTGCCGTAGGCGACGATCGCCTTTTGGAGTTGAACCATAGCAGCCCCGTAAGCATCTCCGCCTGATCCCATTGTTTCAGCTTCCTTGAAATGCTTCTCAGCCGATTCATAGTTGCCTTGATGTGCCTCGACTAGGCCTAGGTTCTGCAGTTCCGCCGTCACCATTCCCTTGTCGCCGATCTTTCGGTTTAGCTCAACACTCTTGCTGAACAGATCTGCTGCAGTGTCGTAATCGGCCAGCATTCGCGTCGACAAGGCGTCCATGAACAACGGGGCCTGTCCTAGGGACGGATCAAGTCCACGGGTCAGTTCAAGTGCTTTTGCGGCAAGCGATCGCGCCTCTACGTAGTTGCCCTGTTCATAGGCTACTCGACTCAACCCGAGATTGGCAAGTGCCAATGCTTCTCTATCCTTGATCTTCTCAGCGATCTCAAGCGCCTCTTGATTGTACTTTTGAGACTCTTCCAGTTTACGTTGATGGAACATGAATAGTCCGTTTCCATAAAGAGCGAGCGCCCTGCTCCTCGACAGTTTCTTCTTCGTACCTCCCAGTGCTGTGTCCAGAAATTTCCTACCTCCAGCCATATCTCGCGCTATCATCCAGAGTCTCCACATGTTCGCCGCGGTCTCAACTGCCTCGTCCTCGAACCCATTTCGGACAAGCACTTCAATCGCAGTGGTGAACGATTCTCGCTTCGGGACGAGCCGGTCCGTCCACCTACTCAATTCAGTGTCTTGGCGAACCATATCCCCTCCCTGCGAGGACGGGTAACTCCAACGTGCCTCGCGAGAAAGTTTGAGCAGACCCTTCGCTTCTTCAAAAGTCATTGCCGACTTACCGCTCAACGGTCCCGCTTCATGGAACCAGTTTTGTAAGCCGTTTACGCACTATCGTATACCAGTCAGCGTCGCGATGTGTGCTGAAGCCGTTCTTGAGATACATTGACAGCGGCCCTGGAAAGTCGTAAGCCGCTGATGGTGGTTTCTTGACCGGATAGGCTTCAGCATACTCTAATCCTTTTTCGGCAAACCTCTTGCACGCGGCGTTCAGTAGACGAGACGCGACTCCCTGGTGGCGATGAGAAGAGGCAACTACGAAGCAGACGATTGAACCAACACGTTCTCCCTTATCGGGACCCGGCCCCAACAGCCAGTGCAGCGCTGGATAGAGTCCACGAGAAGCAGCATTGCACCAAGCAACGGGCTTTCCATTATCATAGGCAAGGAACCCGTGCATCCTATCATCCTCTATCAGCAAGGAGGCTTGATGACGACTCTCAGCCTTTCCCTTGTTGTTTGCGAAATGATAGGCCGAACAGTAACAATCAGACCAATCAGGATTATCCGCGAAAGCAACACTATCGAAGAACAATAGAAAATCGTCTTTTAGCGATGGTGTTAATTCCTTGACGACGACCTCGGTCATGGTAGAAGTCATGGTTGAGAATAGCAGCGTCTTCCATATCTGCTTTCTTTAGGCGAAGCGTCTCTTGATGGTCCGCACGTTGCGTCTTCAAGACTCATATCAGATCCACGGCTCACTGCGCTTCTGTCTCCTTGAAGTGTGTTTCAGTGTAGAGGTAGAATCATGGATCGAATCATGATCAAGAGGAACATACGGAAAATGGTCCAACACTCAACCCAGAACCTGAAAAGAATCCTAGAACAATTCTAGGACTATACCAAGGCAAAACCAACCTCAACTCTATCCGGGCAAAAGATCCAGACCGTTCGTAAGCGGCACCATCGAAGGATCGGTAGGATGTCGTGGTGGGGAGGGTAGGATTCGAACCCACGATGCCTACGCCCACCTCTACGCGCTTGTGGAATCGTTGAGGGCGTCTGGATTTTTTTCCTCTTTGGGATCCGACCTCCGAGACCGCCGATAGAGAAAGACTGCTGCTAGTAGAAGAGCTGTCAGTGGAAGGGCCGTGAGCAGAACCGGTGCAGGGGCAAAGCCAATGCTCCCGTAACATTCATACCAAGAACAAGATTTTGTGAGAAGCGCTGGAAATCGGTGTACTTCTGTTGCGTTGCCGTATGTGACGGTAATCGTGTGCGGAATGTAAGGGTCGAGGGTAACGTTAAGCCGCCACTGCGGTAAGTTGGCATAGTCACCCGGGTCGAGAGTCAAGGTCTGATTGCCGATGAGAGTTCTGTTGTCGAAGACTGCTGTCGTGGTAAAGTTATGGGTCCATACGTCATCGTTCCCAAAATTGGGGTGCACTTGGACGAATCCATTGTCGGGAGGAGTTATCGTTAGATTAGCAAATGCGACATATCCGCGGTCCCTCTTGATCCATCCGGGGGTTGAACGTATTGCGAACATCGCGATGCTTGTTGTCTCAACATTCTCTTGTGTCATGGAATGGCTTCCATTGATATCGTAGCCTGTGTAGAATCCGCCGTCGGATCCCTGCATCGAGCGGAGTGTCCAGACTAGCTCGGACGAGATTTTCTGATGGGTTTTGGCGAGTGCGAGGACGTATAATGCGCTTTTGAAGGTTTGATAGATTCCGTGTTCCTCTGGTTTTGTTGAGAATCTGAATACATCATCTTGGATTCCGTGTCCGTCGTACATCCAGTTTAGAAGCGTGAGTTCATGAAGTGCAGCTGCGTGGTTTCCTTCTCGCTCTAGCTCTAGCACATTGTACGCTGCCACGTCACCGTATTGCGCGTCTGATAGAAAGACTGTACCGTTATGATTCTCGTAGTAGACTTTCAATAGTCCGCTGGGGAAACGGTCGGTCACATTGTAAGTATTCGCCGCGGGTATGGGAAGGCTGATCGGTTTGCCGAATGTTGCCTCATGCATATTGTCGTATCCATGGTTGCAACAATGACCGGTGATGGATGCGTTGATGCCCTGGCCCCAGCCAGGATACACGCCGCGACAAAGAGCGATGAGGGCATTGTACGCCAATAGATTGTCGCTCGCCACATTGGCTATTTGAGAACCGCGTGTCTCTACTAAGAGGTAGATGGATGTGTTCAGCAGTGAAGTCAGAAAATTACAAGCGTTGACTTGTCCGGGTCCGGGTTGCGCCTGAGCCGTGACCAGAGAGGAAGACAATGTTGAACACGAGAAGAAAACGATGAGCGCTATTCTCTCAAGCCGGAATCTCAAAAAAGGCTCACATACGATCTGTTCTGCATCCGCTCTTTTTAGTGTGTCTTGCCCTCGGCGGCCCGGTATTGTTCGTCGCTTACTTTTTCCATCCAGTCGGTGGTCTTGCCGTCGAGCCGTTCCTGAATGGCGATGTGCGTCATTGCCGTGGTTGCCTTCGCCCCGTGCCAATGCTTCTCGCCGGGCTTTGATCGAGACCACATCACCTGGTCGAATCTCCTCGATCAGGCCTCCCCAGCTGTACCAGGCCGCAGCCGGCTGTCACGATAAGGGTCTGGCCCAGCGGGTGGGTATGCCAAGCTGTCCGAGCGCCAGGCTCAAACGTAACACTGGCCCCAACTGCACGTGCCGGGTTCTGTGGATCAAACAGTGAGTCAACACGTACGGTCCCGGTAAAATACTCGGCCGGTCCTTTACTGGAACGCTGTGAGCCAATTCTCTTGATTTGCATCTTCTAAAATTCCTCCTCATACCCACCTCATAGAGTGTGTTGTAGAACACCGGTGCTGGGATCGTGACGCCGCCTCTCGCGCTCTTCCAAGAACAATCTTTTTGTAACTTATATGTATCGTCTCAAGGATGAGAGATATTTATATATGTTCAAATTGGGACAAGTACCTAATGACAATGACGCCGATAAATCCAGAGCTAGCGGTTGCACAGACCATAGGGGAGAAACCAGTCTATCGAGCTAGTGACTTCGACAAAGTAGGCAAGTCGCGGCCCACCGTATACAGGATACTACGTCAACTCCGAGACTTGGGATTTGCGGAGCAAGTCAAAGGAGGCTACTATACAATTCGTTCCTGTCTATTTCAACCGTTCAGTCTTTGGACGAACCTCCTACCCTCATTGCAAGCCATGAAAGAGGCGCGATACTTTGGCTTGTCCTATAACGAGAACGACGTGAAAGTTGCCAGGGAAATTTTGGAGGGAATTGTAACCCTCGACTATCGTGCATACGAACTCACGCAGTTGCAGGCACCGCACCTATTCTCGATCTATGTCGATAATACTGCCATGGCAGCGAAGATGCTGAAAGCAAAGGGATTCTCGGAAGGGGCAAAAGGCAGAGTTGCTGTCCTGCCGCAAACTGGGCGGATCGAAAACGAAATTCAACGTGTCTATCTCGATTGTATCGCTTATGGTGGAAGAAGTATGCTTGATGCCATAGCGCTCGAAGTACTTCATCGTGAAGAACTAGATCTGCATGTCAGAGGATCATTCAAGGCGGAAGATGTGCTCAAGGTCAGAGAGGAACTTGCTGCTCAACCTAAAACGTGAAGCCGTTAGTATCACGGATGAGCTGGGTGATGTTGTCTTTGTCGGCGCGTTCGCTGTAAATCACTATTTCTCGTATCGGACCACGAGAGATATCGATCTAGTAATAGCTTCACCCCTGGACGAGAGAAAACTAATCCGTTTGGGATATTCGAAAGTCGAATCTAGGGGAGTCACTTGGTTCACTCCACGCGGAGTCAAAGTGGACTTCTTTACTAGGGATGTTGGAGGTATACCGGTCGCTTGGATTATGGAGAAGTCTGTACAGGTTTCGTTTCGCAACAAAACCTATCGAGTAATCTGCCTTGAAGGACTTGTTCTGGCGAAGCACAGAGCGGGACGATCTAGCGACATCGCAGATCTCCAACAACTGCTAAGAAATTGTGGGAAGGAAATTAGATGGGACGTGATGAAGGAAATAGCCAGCGATGTCGAGCTGAATGAGCTAAAGAGAATTTCTCAAGCCCTATCTCGGTAAGATGATCGTCCCGTCCGCCGAGGCCCCGTCCCTAAGTGGGAGGCATAGGTCTGCCCCTTCGGAGCCATCTGCCGCAAATCGTCGATCCCCTAGAATCCGCCTTGGAAACGCCTTAGAAACGGCTAGCCCCTCATAGAAATGTCAATTCCACGACCTAATCCTGGCAGAAAACAAGGGTCCTCTACAGCAAGAATGTCAAAAACAACCTCTAACAGCCCATCCAACCTGGAAAAAAGGGACCAAGATCAACACGAGTCCCAAGACACAAACCACCGATTCCAACTATCCACGAGGAAAATTCTCCAGAAAAAAAAGTTTTACAGCCACTTTCAAAATTCCCCTGTGAAAATTATTATGGCCCCTACCCCTCATTATTTTTTCTCCAGCCGCACAGAACCAGCCACGGCATTCCTCAAGGAGCAAACCCGTCAAAAGCCCGAATCCACGTGCCAATTGTGGATAGACACTGCTCAACACTAGTGCTGGATACAATCAACACAATACCCTCCAAACACGACCATCACCCACTCAAGGACCAGGACCCATACTGAACTTGTCCCCCTCCAAAACAAGCGTGAAACCATTCACGCCCAGCAGCGTCAAAGGCCTCATGATCCTCGAAGCCGCCGTACTAGCCTTCCTCGGCATCTGGCTAACCAACGAATACATGAACAATATCTACATGCAACTCTACTGGAACAGTCTAATCAGCGCCCACCTCACAACCTACACAATGATCATCGGCCTAGCCATCGGGCTCGGCGGCACAGTCACAGCCTTCACCCTCTGGAAGAATCTGAGAGAGGCAAGATACAAGCTGGAGCATGTTACGAGTCCACGCTTGAGAGGATCCGTGAAACAAGTACTCTCCATGCTTCCTACGATGGACGAAGACTACTCGCCTACTCCAAAGCATGCGACCGCAAAACACTCACAAGCAACTTTCACGTCATCAACCCCTCCACAGAACACCTCACAAGAACAACCCAACCCAATACAAACCATCCCACCCACAGCACCATTACCTGACAGACAAGACCCGCCATCCTAACCAGTCTATCTTCTTCAACCTCCGCCAGAGTTGAATCGTTCTTCAAGCCAAGGCATCGTATCAGTGATAAAACTAGGACCATGATGCGCAACAAAATCAAGCGGCCCAGGCGTCACATACAAACGATCATTCTTCACCGCCTTCATATTCTGCCAATCCCTCTTCTCTAACAAACCAGCAAGATCCGCCTCTCCAAACCGCTTGAACATCTTCACCTCATAGACTATCACATCCGGCTCCTGTGAACAGACCCAAGCAAGATCCGGCGTAAGCCATTCACACGCTCTATCCCCATACAGACTCTGGACACCAAGCAACCTCAACGCATCGGTAATGTAGCTGTAAGCTCCAAAGCATACAGGACCACCAAGATCCACCTCCAAGTATACTTTGATCGCTTCCTGGACAGGTTTCAAACCGGCAACCACATCCACAAGACGTCTCGAGAGCTTAGTTGCACGGTCCGGCTCATTCACAATCAACCCCAGCTTCACCACCATATCGATAATACCAGAGACACTAACCGGCAGCTCGACCGCATACACCGGCAACTCCTTACCAAGCCTAACCGCAAATTCTCTCTGGTAACCCGTCACTGTGAAGATTACCTCCGGCCTCAACTCGTCCAACACCTTCCGATCAACAGTATTGTAACTACCCACCTTCCTCTTCGACCGGATCGATTCTGGTTTCGCACAGAACGCCGAGACTCCTACCAACGAGTCCTCCACACCAAGAAAAGCCAGAGCCTCCGTCACAGCAGGACTAAAACTAACAATCCTCTCGATCCTGTCGGGAAGATCTATCTCCCTTCCTAGCGTCTCGCAGAATATCCTGCGCAAGCCTTGGCTATCACCGGGAATATGTCGACTTACGACTATTCCGTATCAGTCTTCCCCTTCCAGTGGAAGATAATTTCCTGAATCCTATTTCCTATGGAACAATTTAGCCGGCGATTGCAAAGTCGCGCGCTTTCAACCGATCACAATCATGCTTGAAGCTATGACTCTCGCAGAGGTCCTTGCTACAGTGTGGACAATTCTCAACTGCTAGCGAGTTGCACTCTTGGCACAATGCCCCCCAAACCAACGCCATCTATAGACCTCCAGGGAAGCTTCCGTTCGCCCTTAACCGTGTTGATAAGACATTTCGACTTTTTTTACTCAAAACCATAAAATCAACCATTTGCCATTACCACATACCGTGCAATCTGCCATACAGTGTAAAGAACGGCTTCCTAGAATGGAGTCCTAAAGCCCGATTGTTACCTTCGCGGCTTCTCTTTACGTCCAGTTATGAGCATATCAAGGCTAACCCCGTTGACCTTGAACACCTTGAACCTCGTCCCCGGCAAGTCACCATAAGCCTTGCCTTCAGCCCCTCCAATACCCTCGATAACCACCTCATCATGCTCGTCCACAAAATTGAGCGCCCCGTCACCCGGAAGGAAAGCTGTGACCACTGTCCCATTCTTGATCAACTGGGTACGAACACACTTTCTTACAGCACTGTTAGGCTGGCGGCATTCAATGCCAACCTTCTCCAACACGATCCCCCGACCCTGCGGAGCACCCTGCAACGGGTCCGCCTTGACATCCAAGCCAAGCATCCTCCGCTTGTAAGGTGGATAAGACCATCTGAATACAGACCTCCGCTTAGCCAGTTTGCGAGCTGCGAAGAGCCCAGTTGAAGACTTTCCCATACTATCTTTTTCCCTTCTCTAGCGGAGAACCGCACAAGATGCTGTTGCCTCTTTTATCGTTGACGCTCCCAAGAACGCCTAGAGAACGTCGAAGTACACCCTGAACCCTCCCGCTTGAGCCTCCATTCGGTCTATCCGGACACCTTTCGCCTCATGCATGTTTCTAAGATGCGTCCCTCCACACGCGATGGGACGGCAACCCTCGATCGTAACCAGACGAACCTCTTCCAACCGCCGTAATCCCTGCAATATTCTAGTCTCGTTTTGGAACCGTCTCGTCGCCCCCTCCATGCTGACCTGCTCCGCGCCAACTGTTCTGCCCTCTGACATCATCCGATTCTCCAGTTCCTCAGCCTGCGACAATACTTCCAGCGATGGCAGTGGACCATGGTAAGCAACATAGCAAGGATTGCCAAGCCAAGAGTCCGAGGCGTCAACATCCCTCCTCATGGCGTTGGCAAGACAATGATCCAGCAAATGAGCAGTCGAGTGACGTCTCATCATTAGAAATCTCCAGTCCCAGTCGATCTCACAGTTTACCTTGGAGAAGGAATCATTCTCTAGCGTACCCTCAACCAATTTTCCCCAATGCACTATCACTGACCCCGACTGCATGACCTTGTTGACCTGAAGCTTGAACCCAGCTCCAGCCATGATACCTTTGTCCGACGGTTGACCCCCGCCCTTCGGATAGAAGATCGTCTCATCCAGTACTATGTAGTAGTGCTTCTTCTCGTCCGGCGCTACCCGCAGGATCTTAGATTCGCCGGTCGTCTTGTAACTATCCCGCCAGAAAATCGGGTTTGTGGAAGGCAGGCCTTTTGCTAGCTCTGCAAGGTCTGCCAAGAACTAGTCATATTGTCCTATGTCTTTCCAGAGTAAGTAATTTCCTAGGATACTACGACGTGGTCGATGTCGAAATATCTCTTGACCAACAATCGGGTCTTATCGATCGTTCGTCCATTCTTGCCGATCGCAATGGCCTTATCCTTCGGATCCACTTCGACAACCACGATCTTCTTGTCCGGACGCTCGGTTACGCGTACCTCCTTCAGTCTGGCCGGAGACAATGAGTTCCTGACCAATTGCTCAGGCGTCTCGGCATATTCAACAACCTCGATCTGACGATTGGTCATGCGTCTTAGATTGTTGATGTTCTTGCCACCCTTACCTATGGCAAGTCCCATGTCGCCCTGCTTCGCCACAAAAATTATCCTGTCCAGTTTTTCATCGATTACACAATCCTGTGTCGTGGCCCCCGTCACACTTTCGAAGAGGGCCATGTACTTCATCTCTTCACTCGTCAGCTTAATCTTCGGCTGCAGCATCACTTGCTCTCAGCCAACTCCAATACCGAGGAGTCCCCTGCCTCTTTCACTGTGAGGGCGCTCACAGGGTATGGCCTTTCGCACAACGCACCCAAATCAAGGCTTGAACCTTGGAAGACATAGATCGGCACTTCGGAAAGGTCGGCGTTGTACATTATGTCGTCTCTTTCAGTACCGGGACAATTGCTTGCTAGTATTACAAGCTTGGCCTTGCTCTGCCGGACGGACGAGAGAGCCGTCTTCGTCCCAAAATCCACCTTCCCAGTCTTCACCACCATCCGAATCTGCTTGTTCACATCAACCATGCAATAATTTCCCTACTCACTAGTCTTCTCTATTCCAGCATCCTTGCCAGCACCGCCGCCACCAGTAACGGCAATAACCGGGACAGGAATTGGACCGTCGCCACTTGTCGGCGCGTTAACTGGACGTGGCTGACGCGGCAATTTGACACCTGCCATGGACATTGAGACCTCGATCAATCCAGTGCCCATCGGTATCTGCTGTCCAACAATCACGTTCTCCGCAACTCCGCGCAGAGTGTCAACAGTTCCCTTTACCGCTGCCTCGACAATAGTAGGTATCGTAATCTCGAACGCCGCTTTAGCAAGTGTGCTCGCCTTTTCGCCGCTAACTCCATGCCTTCCAACTTGAAGCACCTCGCCACTCGACGTCATCATATCAGATACAAGCATAACGTGGCGAATGTCCACGTCGAGTCCTTGCTCCTCCAAGACCCCAAGTGCTTCCTTGACTATCACGTTTCTCGCAGCCTCGATCCCGAGAACTAGCGTTGTCTCGTTAATGTTATTGCTGAATGTCCGTGTCGTGTCCACGCCCGGCACCTCGAAGGCCGCAGCAAGGCTTGACCCTTCAGTCCGAATGATCCACTCGCCCTTTTCCTCGACGACCAGTGCTCGTTTGACAGCTCCTATCCCCTTCACGTGATGCTTCTGCAGTTTGTCTTCCAACCGTCTAAATTGCGGAAGCTCCATGTCCTTAGACTTGATCTCCATATTGTAGGCTTCAACCTTCACCTCGGTCCCGGTCGGTTGGACCGCATCACGGATGTCTTGGACCGTGACACCTCGTTCACGCATTGTCTGCGGGTTGAGCTTGATGTCGAGCCTCATCTTGATCACGTCAGAAACGATCTCACTAGCAATGTCCCCCAGCGTCGTGTGCGCCAGTAGTGTAGCAACCTCTTGTGCTTTCTCCCTACTCGCGCGATGCTTCGCATCCAAGAATACCGTCATACTTGGCGTGGACGGAATCTTCCGGGCGTCGACTATCTCGATCAGTCTCGGCAAGCCAAGTGTAACGTTTTGTTCCCTGACTCCGGCGAAGTGGAAAGTTCTGAGCGTCATCTGTGTTCCCGGCTCACCTATTGATTGAGCAGACACTATCCCAGCTGCCTCGCCGGGCTCGACTAGTGCCTGCTTGTAATTGTCAATCGCCTGCTCCACCGCCTCTTCTACACCCGTCTTAGTGAGCTTCGTGGCGACCAACGCGTCTCTCAGACGGTCGAGTATCAAGGGTGAGAGTACCTCCTTGCTTGGTTCGAGGCTCTTCTCTATCGTATCCTTCGTGGCTGCGGTGCCCTTCCTCATTGTGAGTCTCACTCGTTCAACCAAGCGGTCAACGTTCACGGCCTTTCCATGGTCGCTCTTTGCAGTGTCTACGCCATCTTCCCCATATCTGACCTGGATAATGTTGCCTCTAGAGTCCCGGACTGTACCGTCGTATTCGACGCGTAAGTGTTCGAGGGCGTTGATGAGCCGCCGTTGCATGTATCCGCTTTGCTGGGTTCTAACTGCTGTATCAACGAGACCTTCTCTGCCTCCCATTGCGTGGAAGAAGAATTCTATCGGATCCAATCCGTCCCGGTAGCAATTATAGACGAATCCTCTAGCGGCCGCGCCTGCGTCGCCTGGACGGAAGAATGACATTGCCCGTCCTCTATAGCCCCGTAAGATTCGTTGTCCCCGGATTGATTGTTGACCGACGCATGCAGTCATCTGTCCAATGTTCAATGTAGAGCCTCTCGCACCGGCTCTGCTCATGATGACACCGCTGTTGTCCATCTGGAAAAATTGATCCGCAAAGTCTCCGGCACTATCGCGTGCCTTGGACAGTTCGTTCATGATGTAGATCTCAAGCGATTCCTCAAGGGTCTGGCCTGGCAATCTTTCCAGTGTGCCTTGTTGGTAGCTGGCGATGTACTCGTTCACTTTCTCCTCTGCCTTTTGAATCGCCTTGGAAATCTTTTCTCGGGTAGTCTCGGGTATTTGCAGCTCGTCCATCGCGTATGTGAAGCCTCTCAGCTCCATGTACCTGTTGAGTAGTCTGGTGACACTGTTGAGGAAGCGTCTTCCCTCTTCCGTACCGTAGTCTTTGACGATTCGATGGAAAAGACTCTCCGACCGTTCTGCGCCTATGGCGTTCTTGTCGATCACGCCCTGTTCGAGGACGCCGTCTTTGATGACGACGAACGCATCGTATGGACAGTCGTGAACTATGCCCTTGTCGCAGTCTTCACACTTGTAATAGTTAGAAAGATTGGACTTGGCAACGAAGTTGAACCCCTTCGGCAGGACGATGCTGAAGATCTGTTTGCCCGTCCACAATTCCTCCGGCTTTGAAACAGACGGTTCCGGTGTAGGACCCTCATAGTTCGCGGCCGAAAGCAGTTTGGTCACATCATGCCTAGTCAGCATGGTCGATTTCTGGGTCAGGAGGAATGCGCTAGTGAGAGAGTCTCGGATAGCGCCGATGATCGGTCCCCCGTATCTAGGTGACAGTATCTGGTCTTGGACCTGCATGAGGAGTCTTGCCTCTGTCCTGGCTTCTTCGCCTTGAGGAACGTGGAGGTTCATCTCGTCACCGTCAAAGTCTGCATTGTAGGGCGTGCAGACGGCGGGGTTGAGCCTGAAGGTCTTGTACGGTAGAACACGGACGCGGTGCGCCATTATGGACATGCGGTGAAGGCTCGGCTGTCTGTTGAACAGTACGATGTCTCCGTCTCGCAAGTGCCTCTCAACGACGAATCCGGGCTGAATCAAATCTCCGACAACCTTCCGGTCGGTAACGAATTCGAGGCGGACTCTTCTCCCATCCGGCCGGACAATGTAGAGAGCACCCGGATAATTGTCAGGACCGTTCTCGATCAATCGTTTCATCGCTTCTGTGTTGTAATTAGTGACCTTTTCTGGAATAGTCAGTCTGCTCGCAACATCAAGCGGAACCCCGACCTCGTTAATGTCTAGGTTTGGATCTGGAGACACGACAGTTCTTGCGGAGAAGTCCACTCGTTTGCCGGAGAGGTTGCCTCGGAACCGTCCTTCCTTCCCCTTCAAACGCTGTGACAAGGTCTTCAGTGCCCTGCCTGACCTATGCCTCGCAGGCGGCAGGCCAGAGACTTCATTGTCGAAGTAGGTGGTGACGTGGTATTGGAGGAGTTCGTGGAGTTCTTGGATAATGTTGATTGGGACACCAGATTCGAGTGCTTCTCGAAGCTTCTGGTTGATCCTGATAATATCGACCAGTTTGTGTGTAAGATCATCTTCCGACCTGATGCCGGACTCAAGAGTGATGGATGGTCTAACAGACACTGGTGGCACCGGCATTACCTGCAACACAGCCCATTCTGGCCTGGCCGCTTTCGGGTCCATTCCTAACAGGATGAGATCGTCGTCCGGAATACGTTCCAATCGCTCTCTTATCGTGCTTGGAGTAAGCCGGACCGGAGCGCCCTCGACTATTTCATGGAATGTTGTCGGCTTGCCATGCTCGACCGCGTACTGTCTTTGGCCACAGTGGGGACACTGCTGGGTCTTTTTTGCATCCTTGACTACCTCGTCAAGGAAAGCGTCAGGGACGGTGTTGAGTCGTTGTTTTAGTTCTGCGTGGCGTGCCCTGTACTTTTCGATCTTCTCCTCCGTGAGGAGGATGCGTCCACAGTTGCGGCATGTGATCGAGAGATAGCGATGGATGATTTTGGCGAACGCAGAGTGTATGACAGGTTCTGCGAGTTCGATGTGGCCAAAGTGGCCTGGGCATGCTGAGGCGGTGTTGCCACATGTCTTGCATTTCTGGCGTGGCTCCAAAGTTCCGAGACGTCCATCCATCAATCCAGATGTGATCGGTACGCCGTCCTCATCATAGGTATCGGCGGCCTGTACATCGACGGCTGACAGTTTCCTGATCTCGGTTGGGGAGACGAGTGTGAACCTGATTCCCTGTATGATCTTGCTAGGTTCTTCCATCACGGTGATTGACATTGTCAGGCTCGCTCCTCCAAGCTTAGCCGTGGAACTATGCCAAGTGACATTAGTTCCTGGACTAGAAGTTTGAACGCGTACGATATCGAAACCGGTGAAATAGTGGCTTTTTCACCGTCAATTCGACAGATGTACTTGTTCTGTTTGATATCGTAGTATGCTAGTGTCCCGCATATTTCGCAAACGTATGCGGTGTATTTGTCCGATTCCTCCAACAATCTGTCTCTCAAGAGTGCTGAAGCGCCGTGTCCGATCAAGCAGTCTCTCTCCATCTCACCGAAGCGGAGTCCTCCTCCACGGGCACGTCCCTCGGTGGGCTGCCGCGTCAGCATCTGTACCTGTCCGCGTGCTCGTGCGTGCATCTTGTCAGCGACCATGTGGTGAAGTTTCTGGTAGTAGACCACCCCGATGAATAGATCGGCAGAGAGCTTCTCACCGGTTATTCCATTGTAGAGGGTTTCCCGGCCGCTCTTCTGGAATCCGAGCTTTCCAAGAATCTCGCTTATTGCATGCGGTCCTATGTTCTCGAAGGATGTGCCGTCCATTAACTCGCCCACTTGACTGGCCACTTTGCCGCCAAGAGTTTCGACAAATTGGCCGATGGTCATTCTTGATGGGATGGCGTGAGGATTGATCACGACGTCTGGGACAACGCCGTCAACTGTGAATGGCATGTCTTCCTGTGGGACCAGTAATCCAATGACTCCCTTCTGTCCGTGTCGACTCGCGAACTTGTCGCCTAGCTCTGGAACGCGCAAGTCTCGGACTTTGACCTTGACGAGTTTACTCCCTTCGATCGATTCTGTGATGAATATCTGATCTATTGTTCCCTGCTCCGAAGGACGCATCGTCACCGAAGAGTCTCGTTTAGTTGGTCCGCGCACCTCAAACTCTCGGTACTCTTCCAGGAATCTGGGCGGACTGGTTCTTCCCACTAGGACAGTGTTGCCTGTGACGTCGGATTCTGGTGAAATGATCCCGTCTTCTTCCAAGAGGCGATAGTACCTGTCGCCTCTGTAGCCTCGTATCCCCGCCTCGGGAACCTCGAACTTGTCCCTCAGACCGCCAAGATACTGTCGGCTTTCTGCTTCATAGATCCTATAGAAGGTTGATCGGAATAGGCCACGGTCGACGGACGATTTGTTGACAATGATCGCGTCTTCCATATTGTAGCCCTGGAAGGAAAGTATAGCCACGACAACATTCTGTCCCGACGGGCGCTGATGATAATTGAAGACCTCCATGGGTCGAGTGTCCACAATCGGAGCCTGCGGGTAATGGAGGAGATGGGAACGAGAGTCGACGCGTGTGAAGAAGTTTGTCGAGAAGACTCCAAGGGCTTGCTTGGACATCGCGGATTCGTATGCATTTCGAGGGGATTGGTTGTGTTCTGGGAAGGGTATGAGGCTGCCCGCGATTCCATTCATTGCATATGGTGCGATCTCGAGGTGCGTGTGGTCTTTCCGCAGATCGCTTTCATACATGGCTACTAGGGTATTCTCTTCCTCGTCAGCATCGAGCAATTCGACAACCTGCATTCGTAACAGGTCTTGCCATGTGACTCTGCCCTGCTCGAGTTGTGTGATGTGGTCCTCGCTAATCCTCGGAAGGCCGTCCTCGACTATTAGGAGTGGACGCCTAACACGTCCAGCGTCGCAGTTTACATACAATTCGTCCCTGCCACCCTCTTTCTCGGAAGGATGGAAGGCGACATTGACCTCAGTGCTAATCTTCCCCTGCCGTCGGTATTCTCGCAGCTCCTCGGCCAATGCCGCAGGATCTTTGGTGTAGCCTGCGATTATTCCGTCGACGAAGACCTTGCCCCCGGCTCCTCGGAGTCTCCGCTCCGCTTCCTCGACGGTGGTCACGCCCATTCTTCTAAGCCGGTCGACCATCTCGTGTGGGTCTATGCCGACGCTGATACTACTTGACAGTGCTAAGTTCTTGACGAGTCCACAATTGGATCCTTCAGGTGTCTCGTTGGGACACAGTCGTCCGTAATGTGTTGGGTGTAAGTCTCGGGCTTCAAGGTTGGGTTGGCTGCGGCTTAGCGGGGACTGTAGTCTCCGCAGATGGCTGAGCGTGCTGATGAAGTTTGTCCTGTCGAGTAATTGTGTTACTCCAATTCTTCCCCTCACCCAATTTCCAGTGGCAATAGCATGCTGGACACGTTCGGTTATTATTCCGGGACGGATGGCATTGGCGATCGAGAATTCGATGTGTCGTCTTATCGTTATTCGTTCGAGTTGATATTTCAGGTCGCGGGTCAGGTTTCTGAATGAGATTCGGAACAGCTCTGCCAGCAAGCTTCCTGCGAGTTTGAGCCTCTTGTTCGCATAATGGTCCTTGTCATCGACGGTTCTAATTTCTCGTTTGACCTCGATTATTCTTGCAGCGATCTCTGCTAGGAATAGAGCCTTCTCCCTACGATCGGCCGGTGTCCTTCCAAGATGGGGAAGGAAGTTTCGGTCGAGCACCGACTCTGCCTTTCTCAGACGGTACTCGTCCACCTGTCCTGGGGCAAGCCTATTCCCTAGGTAGAGTAAAGCGTCTTTCGGATTGTTAGCTTCTAGCGCCTTCTCGAATGATGACTCAAGTTCATCTTGAACCTTCGGATCAACACTAACGAGCTCCGCGACCTTGGAGTCCTCTTCTAAGCCGAGGGCCCGCATCATTATCATCAGTGGAATGTCGCTCGGGATGCCAGGCATGGTAGCGTAAATTGCTCGATCACCTTTCATCGTGACCTCTATCCTAGCTCGGAAGCCCACTGTGGTCGAGAAGATCTTCGCCTTGTACGTAGGATTCACACCAGTATGCTCTGTATCAACGAGTATGCGATTGGCCGAAAGATCTTCCAAAGCGACAATTACTCTCTCGCTTCCGTTGACGATGAAATAACCACCTGGATCGAGCTGGTCTTCGCCAACAGCCACAAGTTCTTCGGGGTTCAGCCTCGAGAGCAAACAGATCTTGGACTTGAGCATGACCGGAAGATCTCCAATGTAGACCATCTCCGGCTGACCTTCTCGCTCCCCGATGACAGGGATCATTTCCATATGGAGTGGCGCTGAGTAGGTGAGGTTTCTGATTCGTGCCTCAGCAGGGTAGATCGACCTCTCGGTCCCGTCCACCTCGATAACTCTGGGTGCGCCGATCTCTATCTTTCCAAGTTTAATCTTCAGCGGATAGTCTCCGATCTCTATCGGGAGATCCGCCACCTCGTTTACAATGGCCTGTAATCCTCTCTCAACAAAATCGTTGTAGCTGTCGATGTGTTGTCGGACGAGTCCACTATCTCGGATGAATTCCTTCGAAAGATTCCACAAATGGTCTACTGATATTCCCATGATTGTTAGAATTCCTCCACAACGTACCGGTAAAAGTCAGATTCGCCAGCCGTCTGGCTCTTCCTGATTATCCTGACAAGATCGCCGGGCTTAGCACCGATAGTTCGAGCAGCAGGGTCCGTTACCTTGATGTATGGTAACTGGAAGGGTCTGATGTGATATTTCGCCAGGACCTGCTTCGCTTCCTCTTCGGAGAGGAGTATGTGTCTAGGGGCTAGCTCGTGGGCAAAAACGTCGTAAGAGAGTTTCTTCTCCTTATCTTGCTTCTTGACCAAATACTTACCTCGGGCGGGGAGATAGATGGGGTATCTTCTACCTACCGGGCATGGGCAACGCCCGCCGTCCCTCTAATAAATCTGATTACCGAGCGCTTGATCTACAATAAATAACTTATCATTCCGTGGGCGACATGGGGTATTTTCGAGACCCACCGAGGTTTGCCTCCACATGTTTTTCTCGATCGAGTCTCGAATGAGGACCAGTAAATCTAGCCAGACATGGCTCAACCTAGCACCAGTTCGCGCCTTCCAGTTACACTGGCGTTTCCTAGATCGCCTGAACTAATTCATTTTTCTGATTACGGATTTGACCAAATGTGTCCTCCAGTGGGAAGTCTCGTCCAAGTCATTACAAGGTTTTTTAGACCAACAAAAGTCGACTACACTGTTTCCTGCCGGGATCGCCTAGCCAGGTATGGCGTCGGATTGCTAAGCCACAAGATTTCAGGGCTGCGATGATCCGATGGGCCTTAGGCCCACGTGGGTTCAAATCCCACTCCCGGCGCCATCACGAAACATCACGTGCTTTGTTGAGCAATTCTGCTCAAGAGTCAACGGTATCACTTTCTCGCTCATATCGTGACCATCTCAGGGTAACAATATCTCTATCACTATTGTTGCACAAGATTTTCTCGAATATTCCATTGCTCACTTACCTCGTGACCGCGTTCTACGACACGTTGGGGTCCTGCTTTGATAGAGTGGTCCAACAGATCAATCCAGGCCTTCCGCCGAAGGTTTACGATTATCTTCAGAAGAACGGAGTCCAAAGAAATGATGTTCCTGCAAAGTTTGATGTGGTAATGGTTCTCCTGACGAAATGGCTTGGGTCGGGGGCCAGGATCATAGGCTTTCAGACCTTGAAGGAATTGTACGGGGAATATTCGACGGCTGCGAGTTTTGGGGTTGATTCTTCCCCATTGGATCTCATTGTCTTTCTAAGAGAGAGGGTCCTTGCGCTGCATCTCGCTCCGAAGCACATTCGAACTGACCCCTTGATATCACGTTAATGCATGACATCGGCTCGTGGGATTAACCGCCTGCAGCAGAAGTGTTTAGTCTTATAGATAGGCAGACATCAAGCCTCTTGGTGACTAAATGGCCCATGTTCTGCGGCACTTGGGGGAGGGGCTGGGTTTCACGGGATGCTTGAAGAAGAGACAGGGTTCAGTAAGGGCGAAAGGATAGCCCGCGTTTCCATAATCACCCTCGCTACACTTGGAGTCATTGAGATCGTCTTCAGCCAACTGAGCGGCAGCATTGTCTTGTTTGCCGATGGTGTCGATTCTTTCTCAGACGCGGCTGTCTCCTTCTTCGTCTGGATGGGATTGAGGTTTGCCCTTCGTCGGCCCAGCAAGAGATTCCAGTTTGGATATTACAAGGTTGAGAGTCTTACGGCGCTCTTGACCGCAGTGTCACTAATTGCTATCGCTGCCTACATCATGTTCCGTTCCTACCGAGCTCTCGTTCGACCGAGCACGATCAATCTCGCGCCATATGCCTTGCTGGTACTGTTTGGCGCCGGAACCGTTAGTCTCTATCGCGCTCTACAAATGCGTCAGATAGCCAACAAGTATAACATTCTCTCACTGAAGGTTGACGCTCAAAATTCGATCAAGGACGCGTCAGCATCTTTCATCGCATTCATCAGCGTTTCGGCTGCTGTACTTGGATTCAAAGAGGCGGACGCGATAGGAGGTATCATCGTCGGGATTTACATTCTCACGGTTTCATACGTTGCAATTCGCGAGGCCTCTCTCGTTTTGCTTGACGCGTTTCATGAGCCGGAGTTGACCCATGAGATTGAGGCATTGATCAAATCCAATCCCCAAGTTAAGGGAATAACAGGTCTTCGATTGCGTAGGGCCGGACCATTCATCGTTGGCCAGTTGAAGGTGATGGTTGACGGAGATATGACCGTCCGCGAGATGCACAGGGTCCTCTCAGAACTTGAAACATCGGTGAAGAGTCGAGTGGCGGGCCTGCGTTCGTTGACAGTTGAGGCAGTGCCAGCGAACTAGAGGTTATCCACAGCCCTTGACTGTCGATCAGCACCAGCGACCAGTCCTGTTGAGCCTTGATGGGCACGGATTCTATGTTCTGCGTTATACTGCAGTTCCAGAGCCCGACAAGGCCAGGATCAATTTCGAACTTGTAGATCCAGAAACCGCTGGAGGAGCATCCGTTGAGGTTCTCGCGGATCCTAAGCTCATTCAGGAGCTCAACAAGTTCAATTCAAGTAGCGTGACAGGTAGAGTGTTTCTTGTTTGGGTTGACAGTACGAAAGGTGAGGTGGCATGGCAAGTTCGCAAAGCGTCAGCGAATGAGATCGGTTAAGAGTCACTCGGGGTCTCATTTTAAATATCCAAGAAGGTCTCGTATCGATTCCCGTTTCCGGGATGCAGATTCAGGCAGAGGCTTGTGGTTATGGTCCCGAACTGTCCAAAATGTGGAAGCGCGACGGCTGGTCCCCCAAAACAAGAGTGGAATTTTAGCAGGTACCATGTGGCAAGATTCGAGTGCACGTGCGGTGATAAATTCAATTTCTATCTCGGCGGTAAGAATGGGGGCTTTACCATTCCACGTCCGATAAAGCAGAGAACGTTTTGCGTTCATTGCAAGATACAGAATCCTATGGAAGCAATCTACTGCAAAAATTGTGGGATAAGGTTACACGAGGCCGGAAATGCCTAGGCTGATTCAGCAGGTGCCTGTGTCGTTCCACCACCCCGGTACCTTGCGTATTTGTCACTGGGTGAGAATCTTGGCGGGTGTGGACTTACTGTCTGCGTCCCGCAGACGGGACAATTCTCCTTGAGCGTGTACCTGCTACACTTTGGGCATTTTCTGATTAGGAACTTCATCCAAGCTTTCTTCCCTCGCCCCCGCCTTTCTTGATGGAAGATATTGCTTCCTCAATAACGGAGTTGAGTGTTTTCTCGGCGGATTCGAACGAGCTCGATTCGACTTCGACCCTGTACTTTGGCGAGCCGATCGTGTAAATCCTGACATCTGTTCCTCTAGGCTTCCTGACCTTCTTCGCTGTGGCGAGGGATTGTTTGATGATGTCGAGCCCGCCGGGCTTGTGACAGACGATTGAGAGGGTCGCACGCACCTTGGATCTTTCCAAGCGGATCTTGGTCTTTGAAATCTCGACGAGTGCCTGGGCCCACTCTGGAGATACTCCCGCCTTAGCAAGTGCCTCGGTTCCATTGTCTATGGATTCCTCTAGCGGTTCGTAGAGGCTGCCAAACTTGTCAAGAAGAACTGTGCGTAAGTCATCAATTTCGGGCTCGGGTCTCTGCAACTTGTCTGCGGCACTTTTGAGGATCGCATCTGCCTTTCTCTCCTTCTTCCACTCGAGCATCTTCTCTGATTTTTCGCGTCCGGTTACTCGTCTCAGGGAGAGGTCAATCTGGTTTCTTTGGGGGTTTACTCTGAGAACTTTGAGGACGAGTTTTTGCCCCTGTCGTGCATGGTCTCGTATGTTCCGAACCCAAGTCGTGGATATCTCGGAGATGTGGACTAGACCCTCGACTGCTTTGTATTCGTCTAGCTTGACGTATGCTCCATAGTCTTCTACGCGGGTCACTGTGGCAATAACTAGGTCGCCGACTTCTGGAAAGACTGTCTGGGAAGCTTGGGCTGCAGACATGAACTTGCTTGGACTCTCTATGTCAGAGGTTGTAGTATTTCCCCGTTTATCTTTGCCTTGCCGCCGGTTGGCTGGGCGAGGAGCTCATCGCAGACGAGGCATTTGACATAGTTGCTTGACCTTTCGAATATGACCTGTTCGTTTCCACACTTTGCGCACTT